>Ga0194137_10000634_pt1 | contig 22777 bp, 25 predicted proteins | sample TARM_MetaG_T3_14_FD_134025 | JGI IMG/M metagenome (GOLD analysis project Ga0194137, IMG submission 134025) | Freshwater microbial communities from Pennsylvania, USA, analyzing microbe dynamics in response to fracking - TARM_MetaG_T3_14 (version 2) | ecosystem: Environmental > Aquatic >... | reverse complement strand
CTTCAAATGAACGTGCGATACGCTCTCGTTTTTTAATCTATACACGCTTTAAGGCACGACCTTTCAAAAAAATAAAAACCCCACCCCATAAAGGGACGAAGTTACGCCGTGTTACCACCCTAATTTAAAATTACATCACTGTAATTTCCTCATGTTGATCAAACAATCAACTGTATGTTAACGCGCACGCACGCGGACAAGGCTTATGATTACACTCACCTTATCAGTTCAAGGGCCATCTTCGTCAAAATCTCACCGCTAACTTCCACCAACCATTAGCTCTCTACAGGCTATTCTCTGACTACTCTTCCTATCCTTACTTTTAATCAAAATATGATAATGTCTACTCTAATGCTTGTATTTTAGCACAGCCACTTTCAAAAAACAATGCCCGAGACCAAGAGTTTGGCGGGAATTCCCATAAAACAAACTATATAATGAAGAAACATCACAAAAACCACCCCTTTTTATACAAAAAAGTCTCTTTCAGATTAAAGAGGTTTGTGTTATGCTATAGGTGCGAATTGATAAATGAATAGTTTAAGTGTTCGGTCCTTTTGTTCAAACAAAGGGTTAAAAGGGAATGAGGTGTAATGCCTCAGCAGCCCCCGCTACTGTAAAGGTGTACGAAATCTCAAGATGCCACTGTGAAAATGGGAAGGCGAGAAAGTAGATTGAAACCTGAGCCAGGAGACCTGCCAATGCTTATAGAGCAATGTAGCTTCGGAGGGAGGTTCACTTGGCACATTTAATGTATGTTCTGAGGATCACCTAAAAGGGTGGTCCTTTTTTAGTTAAACAAGAAAGACTTGTTGTCAAATCATGTTAAGTCATGATGAAAACTTATTATTTGAGGTGAAACGTATGCAAAAAAAAGCAGTTTTAATTATTGCTCACGGGAGCAAAGTGAAAGAGACAAATGATATTATGGTGGCTTATATGGCCGCACTCAAAAAAAGAGAGCCCGATGTATTGTTCTCGAGCTGTTATCTACAGCTTATGGCGCCAAGTTTAGATGAGGCGATTGACGCGCTTTATAAAGAAGGCGTTAGAGATATCAAGGCATTCCCATTTTTCTTATTCAATGGCAACCACATAAAAGAAGACATTCCAATGGAACTCGATGCCATCAGAAAAAAATATACAGACCTTCATATCGATTTCTTAACCAATATTGGTTTTGATGAAAAACTTGTAGATGTCATCCTTGAAAGAGTTATGCCATTATGAAATATATAAAAGACCCTATGGGAATAGAAAATAAAAGTTTTGATATCATCGATGACATTATCGCTGAAAGTGGTCAATCTTATCCAGATTCATCGCCTCTTTACAAGGCGATTTATAGACGTGTTATTCATACGTCTGCTGATTTTGACTACTTAGAAAATCTCAAAATCAAACCTGCATTTGTCACTGCTTTTGAAAACGCACTCGATAAACCCGTTACTGTCTATACAGATACAAATATGGCACTGTCTGGGATTAACAAAGCAGCTTTTGCTAAACTCCCTTGGACGCTCAAATGTTTTGTGTCTGATGAAAATGCAAAAGTGATTGCAAAAGAACAAGGCATTACAAGGTCTATGGCAGCTATCCAGCTCGCTTTAAAAGAACCTGGTCTTAAACTGTTTGTTCTCGGCAATGCACCTACAGCTATTTTTCAGCTTCTGGACCTTGACATTCAAAATAATAAGGACTGTATTGGCGTGATTGGCGTACCGGTTGGTTTTGTTGGTGCAGAAGAATCAAAAGAGGCACTCTACGAATCATCAGTACCCTGCATTACAGCACTTGGTAGAAAAGGTGGTAGTAATGTCGCCGCTTCTATCGTCAACGCATTAATGTATCACTTTAAAGGTAGGTTATAACCATGGGACAGGTGCTATCAGAAACAGGTGAATTGCTTAGAACTGGATTTACAACAGGTGCATGTGCAACGGCTGCCGCAAAGCACGCTCTCATCGCATGCCTTACCGAAAATCCTTTATATGATTTAACTCAAATTGATATCCTTGCACCTGACGGTGGTAAACTTTTAAATATTGCTGTATCACTCCTTGAAAAAAAAGAAACCTATGCAAAAGCAATGGTTGTTAAAGATGCTGGTGACGATTACGACGTTACCGATGGTATCGAAATATTTGCGGAGGTAACCCTAACCCCCGCGTCTGATCACTTCACCATAGAAGGTGGCGAAGGTATTGGACGCGTGACAAAACCTGGCCTACAATTACCTGTAGGTGCATATGCCATTAATCCGAAACCCCTTCAAATGCTAGAAGACAACCTTAAACCTCTTATGCCCTCGGGCTATGGTCTAAAAGTGGTTATCTCTGCGCCAAAAGGGGTTTTGCTCGCTGAAAAAACCTTCAACCCAAGACTGGGAATCCTGGGTGGTATCAGTATCATCGGTACCACGGGCATTGTCAGACCCATGAGTGAAGATGCTTTTAAACGTTCTATTTATGTAGAACTTCAGCAAAAGCGTTCAACTAGCGATTCACTGATCTTGGTGCCAGGAAAACATGGTGAAAACTTTGCCACTTCAAAGCTGGCATTAGAAGCAAATAACATTGTCCACATGAGCAACTTTGTTGGTTTTACACTGAGCGCTGCTGAAAAACTTGGTTTTACAAGTATTACAGTCGTTGGTCACATTGGAAAACTTATCAAAGTAGCCGGTGGCATTTTCAATACGCACAGCAAGGTGGCCGATGCGCGAAACGAAATCGTCATCGCTCACCTTGCCCTTATGGGGGCGCCTTATGCCTTACTTAAACAAATCAGCACCGCAAACACCACAGATGAAATTTCAGATATTCTTTCTGAAACACCTTTTAAATCTGTCTTTGAAAGACTAGCCGAAACGGCAAAAGTAAAAATGATCGGACACGTAAGTCAACTAAAGCAAATTGATATTGTCTTATATGATATGAAATTGAGACAACTGGCCGATACGAGAACCCATCAGGGAGGAATATGTTGATGCTTTACATCATAGGGATGGGACCTGGTGATCCCTGCTATTTAACAGAACTTGCAAAACATCACCTAAAAACACTTGATGTCATCATCGGTGTCGACCGTCAGCTTGAAACCGTAAAGCCCTATTGTCATGATAACATGGTCGCTTTCGCCTATTCGGGAAGACTCAACCATTTAAAGGAACATATTGAAAATGCTAAAACAAAGCATGATGCCATTGGTATTTTAGCCTCTGGCGACCCAAGTTTTTATGGCATAAGCCAATGGGTCATGAAGACGTTTGCAGATGATGTGTGTCATATTATACCTGGGATTAGTAGCACGCAAATCCTGTTTGCAAAGGCACAGATTCCCATGCACGATTTTTATATGACGAGCTTACACGGTAGAAAAGAAGCATTAAATGCGCTTCTAAAGTATCCGAAACTCTGTTTGCTAACAGATCGTGACCACACCCCGTATGTGATTGCAAAGCACTATCTCGATCACGGGGAAAACCCAAGAATCATCATAGGTGAAAGCCTAAGTTACCCTGATGAATGTATCACAGATTGTCTAGCCTCAGCGGTTGATAATCGAGACTATAAAATGAGCGTGGTGATAATAATCAATGAGAGATCATGAATTTAATCGTGGGAAAAATCCCATGACAAAAATGGAAATACGCAATACCATTATCAGTTATCTTGAGCTTGATAATGCTAGCAAAGTCCTTGACATTGGCGCTGGCACAGGCTCCGTAACGGTTCAAATCGCTAAGACAAATGCCAGCCTTGATGTCTACGGCATTGAAAAGACAGCATCCGGTTGTGAACTTATCAAAGAAAATGCCTTAAAGCATCATGTAAAGGTCACCGTCATAGAAGACGAAGCGCCTTCTGACTTACTTTCGCCTGATCTAAGGTTCGACAGGGTCTATCTCGGCGGTACAGGAAAACGCCTTGATGCTATCATGTCTTGGCTAGAGAACGATCGCCTTGTCAAAGGGGCACTCATTGTATTTTCTGTCATAACCCTTGAGAGTCTCTCAGAGATTACCACCTATCTCAATAACAAAGCACAAACATATCATCACGTTGAAGGCTCTTTGATTCAAGCCAGTCGACTTGAACCACTGGGAAGTTATCATTACTTCAAACCATTAAATCCGTGCTATATTATAAAATGCCAATTTGGAGGAGAAATACATGACTAAATTTTATGGTATCGGCGTTGGTCCTGGCGATCCAGAACTTTTAACTGTCAAAGCAGTTAACCGATTAAAATCACTTGATATTTTAATTGTGCCACAGGGCAAGTCAAAGGGTACCAGTGAAGCGTTCTTAATATCAGAACCCTATTTAACAGACAAAACCGCGATTCACTACAGACACTTTCCAATGATTGCCGCTGGTGAAGAAATGATGGCAGCTATTGCTCCCATTGCAGATGAGATTGAGGCTTTTGTAAACGCAGGGAAATCGGTGGGGTTTGTAACCCTTGGCGATCCCATGCTCTATAGCACATACATCTATCTCCTCAAGTTTTTAAAACATAAGATAGCTGTGGAAACCATTACGGGAATTTCTTCTTTTAGTGCCATTGCCTCTGGGGTCAACAGACCACTTGTTGAAGGTGATATGCCGCTTTTAATTTATCCTTGTATTGATGATCTATCTGATCTTGAGGATAAACTTAAGACATATGAGGCTATGGTCCTTATGAAAGTCTATCGCTCATTTGATGCCATAAAAAAACTCATTCAATCCTTAAAATTACAAGACTATTGTGTTCTTGTAAGTGATTTTGGAAAAGATCGCGAAAAACGCTTTGATAATATTGATGACGTATCATTTGAAGATATTAGTTACTTTACGACAATAATAATGAATAAAAGGTGGTCAAAATGAAAGTAAAATTCGTAGGTGCAGGTCCAGGAGATCCGGAACTTATCACACTTAAAGGTTACAAAGCGCTCTCTGAAGCAGATGTTGTTATTTATGCAGGTTCTCTTGTCAACCCAGCACTCCTCGACTACTGCAAAGAAAGCTGTGAGATTCACGACAGTGCTTATTTAAATCTAGATGAAATTATTGGCCTATGTGAAAAGGGAATTGCTGAAAACAAATCCGTTGTACGACTCCACACAGGTGACTTTTCAATCTATGGCTCATTAAGAGAACAAATTGAACGCCTTAACACTTCTGAAATCGGTTATGAACTCATCCCTGGGGTGAGCAGTTTCCTCGGTGCGGCTTCTGCCCTTGAAATCGAGTATACGATTCCTGAAATTTCACAAAGTTTGATCATCACGAGAATGGAAGGACGCACACCTGTCCCTAAACTAGAATCAATCCGTTCTTATGCGGCACATCAAACATCAATGGCAATCTTCCTGTCATCAGGTATGGTGTCAGATGTTATGGATGAACTTATAGCAGGCGGATATCCTAAGACAACGCCAGCGGCAATGGTATACAAGGCAACTTGGCCAGAACAACGCATCATCAAAGGGACGCTTGAAACAATAGCAGGGCTTGCTGATGAAGCGGGCATTACAAAAACAGCACTTATCATCGTAGGGGAATGTCTCGGACAAAGTTATAATGATTCCAAGCTCTATGATAAGGACTTCAAACATGAATTTAGAAGCTAGCTATCAGCTCATTGCATTTTCAAATAAAGGTACCCAGGTGATGACGCACCTTTCAGAGATTCTTTCAAAGGAAGGGTGTCGCGACGTCGTTTGTTACGACACGGCAGGCGTCAGGGCAAATGGCGGCTTAGCCAGTCTTTGTGAATCACTTTTTAAAAAACACTATCACGCGCCTCACGTTTTGATTTTCATCTGTGCAACGGGAATCGCCGTGAGGGGTATCGCACCATATGTCAAAGATAAACTTACCGATCCACCTGTGATCGTCATCGATGATTATGGCCAGTTTGTCATTAGCCTTTTATCAGGTCACCTCGGCAATGCCAATGTGATTGCAAGGGACCTATCATCCCTGCTCAGCAAAGAGGGTTATATGGCAACGCCGATTATCACCACCGCAACCGATGTGAGGGGCCTCGCAGGGTTTGAAAGTATCTTAAAACAGTTTTATATTGATATTGCCAAGCACCGAGATGATATTAAAACCCTCAACATGGCCATTGCAAACGGTGAAAAAATAGGATTGCTCATAGATCCCCTCATTAAACAAAATGTCATGTTCAATGAGGAAATCCTTTGTGTCTACGCTGATTTTTCCGCTTTACGCACACACAATGGCCCTAAAGTCATCATTGCTATTAGAACCCTTTCAAGCTGGCTGACACCAGAACAGGTTCTTGATATAAAAGGGCATGCGATGATGCACTATGTCAGCCGCTCCGTTGTTTTAGGCACAGGGTGCAGAAAACAACTTGATGTGGCGCATTACCAAAAAGAGCTCACACATGCGCTCACTGAAAAGGGTATAGAAGCAGCCGCTATACACACTTTTGCTTCTATTGATCTTAAAAAAGACGAACCGTGTATCCATGAAACTGCATCAGCCCTTCATGCAACAACGCAGTTCTTCAGCGCTACTTTTTTAAAACACTTTGATATGCTCTTTGAAGGATCCACCTTTGTCAAAGAGACAACAGGCGTTTCGGCAGTTGCCGGACCCTCAGCATTTGCACTTACAAAAGACAAGATGTCTTTAACAATAATAAAGGGAAATAAGTGTACGTTTTCCTTCGGGAGGTTAACAATATGATTTATGTCATTGGAATTGGGCCTGGGTCAGAAGCAATGATGACACAAGATGCCAAAGATGCTATACAAAAGGCAAACGTGATTGTTGGTTACAAAACCTATATTAAGCTCATTGAAGCACTCATTACAACACAAGAAGTCGTTAGCAATGGGATGCGCGGTGAAGTTGAAAGATGTAAAGAGGCCATAGAGCTATCAAGAAAAGGAAATACTGTTGCCGTCATTAGTAGTGGCGATGCTGGTATTTATGGGATGGCAGGTCTCGTATACGAACTCTCAGATGGCCAAGATGACATTACCATTATACCTGGCGTTACCGCATCCAGTGCCAGTGCGGCCATCCTTGGCGCTCCGCTTATGCACGACTTTTGCCACATTAGTCTAAGCGACCTTTTAACACCGCTTGATCAAATTATGAAGCGCGTTAAAATGGCGGCTTCTGGTGATTTTGTCATGTGTTTTTATAATCCTAAGAGTCATGGGAGACCCACTTATATCAACGATGCTCTTGCGATTGTTAAAGAAATCCAAGGCTCTGATATTGTTGTAGGCGTTGTAAAGGATGCTGGACGCGAAAATGAAGCCTATCACATCTTTAACATAGAAAAGGTCAATTACGACCTCATCGATATGACATCCCTTGTTATCGTAGGCAACTCAAATACAAAAGAACTTCATGGCAGAATGATTACACCTAGAGGTTACCATCTATGATTCTACTACTAGGCGGTACACATGAGGGACGTGAAATAGCAGAAATACTCAATGCGCTAGGTCATCCATATGTTCTGTCAGTAACGACTTCTCTAGGATACGATCTCTACCATACAACAGCCGGAAATTGTATTATCAAAAAATTCACACCCGAGGCGCTCAGTACTTATATCAAGGCAGAGGGCATACATCTCATTATAGATGCAACCCACCCCCATGCAGAAGTAATTAAAACCAATGCTAGGGTTTCAGCTCTTGAACACGACATCCTTTACTGGCGATTTGAAAGAAAAACAGAAGGGACCCTACCCCGTAATGTCTCTATTAGTAAATATACTTCTATTTCAAAAGCAATTCTATCGCTTAAAGAAATTGTGAGAGATGATGAGAAACTTTTAATTACTGGCACAAAACACATTCCTGAATTTTTAGCTACTTTTAAAAAGTCCCAGTGTGTTTTTCGCATCATGCCTGGTGAGGATTCAATGGCAATTTGCATGGCTAATGGTGTTCCTATTGAAAATATCATTGCCATCAAAGCCCCTTGTTCCCTTGAAATGAACCGATGCATCTTCAAAGATTTTAATATCAATTATTTTGTCTTTAAAAACAGTGGTCGAGGTAGTGCTTTTAAATCAAACATCGAAGCCCTTGAGGACACGGCGGTAAAAGGTGTCATCATTGAACCACACACCGTCATTGTAGACACACTCTTTGAAGACTTAAGTTCACTTGAAAGAGCGCTTATGATATACAAACCGCAGTAAACAGGAGGTTATTATGTTACAAGTATTAATACCAGTATCACAAATGAGCTATGCGATGCATATCGCAGAAGGCTTTTTGCCTAAGATGTGGGCACTTGTTTGGTATATTGTCTTTATACCGTTCTTTCTCCTAAGTTTACGCTCACTTAAAAACAAATTTGAAGAAAATCAATCCAATAAACTTATTTTCGCACTCATGGCAGCCTTTGCTTTTACATTATCATCCCTTAAAATTCCTTCAATTGCAGGGAGTTGTTCTCACCCTACTGGGATGGGGCTTGGTGCTATTTTACTTGGCCCATTGCCCATGGTGGCGATCGGCACAGTAGTTCTGATTCTTCAGGCGCTTCTTATTGCCCACGGTGGCATTACCACACTTGGCGCCAATGCCACTTCTATGGCGATTGTTGGTCCCTTTGTCTCTTTCTTTCTGTATAAATTATTAAAGAGATTGAATGTCGGCACTAAAGTTTCTATTTTTGTAGCGGCTATGGTTGGAGATCTTGCAACTTATCTCGTCACCAGCTTCCAGCTAGGATCAGCTTTCGCCAACGGCAATTTCATGCTTGCAACCGTAAAATTTATGAGCGTATTCATGATGACACAACTTCCAATTGCCATAGCAGAAGGCCTTTTAACAGTTGTGGTCTTTAACCTTCTAACAGAATCAAAACAATTTTCAATGTTTGAAGGAGGTTTAAAATGAAATCACATCTTTCCAAAAGAGGTAAGCAAAATATCATTTTACTCCTTGTCTTTGCACTTCTGATTATTGTACCACTCGCTTTTAACCCAAATGGTGAATACAGCGGGTCTGACGGCAATGCCATAGGTGTTATTGAGGAAATAAACCCAACGTATGAACCTTGGTTTGAACCCTTTTGGTCGCCACCAAGCGGTGAAGTTGAGAGCTTAATGTTCACACTCCTCGCAGTTATTGGTGCATCGACGATCGGTTACTTTATAGGCTACACCAGAGGAAAAAATCATGATCAAGATAGACGCGATCGCTAATCAATGTAAGATAAAGAATTGGCATCCCCAACTGAGAATCAACGTAACTTTACTGTTACTTATCACAAGTATTTTTTTGGATGACACACAAGTTTATACGGCGCTTTTTATAAGCGCCTCTTTGTGCGTTTTAATGACGACTTCACTCAACCTCAAATCCTTTACAAAATTATTACTCATTCCCATGGGATTTATTGTCTTATCACTTGTCGTGATCGCCATTACACCAGAACAAGACCATGCAATTTTAAAACTTGGCATATTGCCACTCTACATTACAAGGGAGACATTAACGCTTTGCATCAAAGTTTTTATAAGATCACTGAGCAGTGTCGCACTGATTTTTTCGCTGAGTTTAACCGTGCCTATGCAACACCTCATCCGCTGGATGAAATGGCTTAAAACACCAGATGCTTTTATTGAACTCTTTGTGTTGAGTTATCGCTTTATCTTTATTTTAATTGAAGAAGCACAAGATATGCTGATTGCACAAGAGATGCGCTTTGGTTACTTTCATCTTAGAAATGCGATTAAGACTGTCAACCAATTGGGGGCTTCCCTATTTATGCGTGCATTCGCTCGATTTGAAGACTTAAATCAGGCCATGGCACTAAGATTTTATGATGAGGGGTAGGAAATAAAACATGCTAGAATGCAAGCAGCTTACTTTCGAATACGCAGACGGGGCAGTCGGTATAACAGATATTGATTTCAGTACAGCCCGTGGCAATATTATTGGGGTTATTGGGGCTAACGGGGCTGGAAAATCAACTTTTTTCAAATGCCTTCTCGGCCTATTAAAACCTCAATCGGGCACTTTGTTACACCAAGGCAACCCCGTAACCTATAATAAAAAATCATTAAGACAACTTCGCCAGAGTATCAATCTCGTATTACAAGATCCTGAAAGACAGATCTTTTATAGCGATGTTTATGATGACGTCGCCATGGGACCAAGAAATTTGAATCTACCAGAAGTTGAAGTTGACAGACGTACCATGGCTTGTCTTGAACAAGTTCAAGCCAAAGCCTTTATGGATAGACCTATACAGTACTTGAGTTTTGGACAAAAAAAACGCGTCTCTATTGCGGGCATCTTGGCGCTTTCATGTGATGTCATCCTACTTGACGAACCTGAAACGGGACTCGATCCCGTCATGAGAAATGAAATGCTCACACTTATTGAAACACTTTCAAAACAGGGAAAGAAAATTATCTTGTCTAGTCATAACATGGACATGATTTATCATATATGTGATTATGTTTACCTTATGCACCAAGGAAAAATAATGGCTTCCGGTGATGTCGAAACCATTATGACCAATGAACAGCAACTAAAAGCTACAAGACTTGAATTACCAATGCTTGTAAAAATATCTAAATCGCTTAACAAATCACCCGATGAACTTAAGCAAACGCTTAAAATGTTTTAGGAGGTCAAGATGCAGGTAGGACTTATCGGTTTGAATCATCAAACTGCAACCGTAGAGCAACGTGAAAAACTCTATATTAATGAAACCAATCAAGATCTTTTTATGTCAGAAGCAAGGGCACTTGGCACTTATGAAATTGTCATGCTACTAACGTGTGGTCGTTTCGAAGTATACTATGTGGCTGCCGCTAGTGAATTTGAACGTATCACGGCGACGCTTCATAGCAAACTCGCTGGACCGGTCTCAGGCACTTCTGCTCTTTTTTATACGAAAGAAGGCGTCGACGCTGTGAATCACCTCTTTAAAGTGACATCGGGCCTTGATTCGGTAGTCCTCGGTGAAGATCAAATTCTTGGACAGGTAAAAAATGCCATAGCCTCGGCTACGGAAAAAGGGTTTTCGGGAAAAATACTAAACAAGCTCTTCCGCGTTTCCGTCTCCTTTTCAAAACGTATTAAAACAGAACTTAAAATCTCACAAACCCCTCTTTCGCTTAGCTATATTGCGGTTAAGAAAGTTAGGGCAAAAAACCATCTCACCAAAGATACGATTATTACCATGGTGGGGCTAGGAAAAATGGGAGGCCTTGCGATAAAATATCTCTTTGAGGCACCTTTTAAGACCATCTATGTCTCGGTACGACATCCAGAAAATTTACCACTTGATATACTTACGCACGAGCGCGTTCGCATTGTGCCTTTCGAAGAACGTTATGACTGTATTGCTAAAAGCCATTTAGTTATATCCTCAACGGCTGCCCCTCACACGGTCATTCGCAAAGACAACCTCAAAGGCCTTATGCCAAATGCCCTTTTTATTGATTTAGCTGTTCCAAGAGATATTGAGGAAAGCCTCTATCCGTTATCAGATATAACGGTTTGGGATGTAGATGCACTTAAAGAAGTTTCAGATGAAAACTATCAGAAACGATTTGAATTGATTTCAAAAGTTGAAGCCATGATTTTTGATGAAGTACATGCCTTTGTCAAATGGGTAGAGGCAACCAAAGTGGATGATTTGCTGTCAGCTTGGCACAAACAAATTGACACCATCAAAGAAGATGCCATGGATACACTCGGCAGAAAACTTCAGACCGAATCTGACGCAGACTATGCCATGATTGATAAAATCGTTACTTCATCACTTAAACAAATGATTAAGCGACCGCTCGAAAATTTAAAAACAATGGAGAATAGTGAAAAAAGGGAAGCCTATATCACTGTTTTAAAGGAGTTGTTTGGTTATGAAGGATAACACCTTAAAGCCTATCCTTTTACATACCAAAGATTTAAAGGTCCTCATCATTGGCTTTGGTAGAATTGGCAAACGCAAGGCAAAGGCATATGCTAGAGTTGGCGCCGACATTACAATTGTTGATCCAAACAGCCCTGGCGAGCTTCAGCATGACGCACCTATAAATGCAACCTACTACCCTCTATCATTCCATACATTTATAAGCCATCATATCGACATTTTTTTAAAACAGCACCTCGTAGTCATATGTACGCCATCAAATGAAGTGAATCAAACGGTAGAACAACTCTGCAAGGTGCATGCAAAACTTTACAATAGAACCGACAATGCAAAAGCGAGTCAATATTCAGATATGATGTATGATCAAGGGAAGCACCATTTGATTGCCGTTTCAGGCAATGCGAGTTCGCCCTATGTCTCAAAATATCTCCTTTCAATCATCAAGGAAACACTGGCTACTTTTGCTATAAAAAAAAGGATAAGCATCCTCTTTAAACAATCGACGTATTTAAAACAGCATCAAATACCGTATGAAAAAATTTCACATCTCGAAGATGAAGCGCTTGAAAACCTTTCGTTTCTTGAAGATGAACAGTAGAAAGGATGGGACATGGAAGATAAAAAAATATTAGTAGGGACAAGAGGCAGTCGCCTTGCCTTAATACAAACAGATTGGGTGATTTCAGAACTAAAAAAAATCAATCCCACTCTAACGATAGACCGTAAAATCATTTCTACAAAAGGTGATGAGATTTTAAACGTCGCTTTAGATAAAATTGGCGACAAGGGGCTTTTTGTAAAAGAAATAGAAACGCAACTCTTAGAAGGACATATAGATCTTGCGGTTCACAGTATGAAAGATATGCCGAGCCAATGTGTTACGGGCTTATCTTTTTCAAATCCACCGCCAAGAGAAGATCCACGCGATGCCCTTATTTTAAAAAAAGGCTATACGTCGCTGGATGACTTACCTGAAAATGCAAAAATAGGAACAGGAAGCAAGCGCCGTGCTTTTCAACTAAAAACCCTGCGTCCGGACATAGAGACCGTTCCCATTCGAGGCAATGTGGAAACGCGTATTTCTAAAATTGAAAGTGAAAACCTCGATGGCGTTATTCTTGCGGCGGCTGGCCTACACCGACTGGGTTTAAAGCATCTCATCACGGATTATCTAACCCCTGAACAAATGATACCAGCACCTGCACAAGGCGCCTTATGCCTACAGTACCGTACTGAAGACAAAGAGATTAAAGACCTCTTGCAAGCCTTGTCAGATGACCTTACAACCCTATGCATAAAAGCGGAAAGACGCTTCCTTGAAGCGGTTGACGGCAGTTGTCATATTCCTATAGGTGCTTACGCAACCCTTGAAGGCGATGACATTACGCTTAAATGTGTCTTTGGAGATGCCGAGGGAGACCTACTGCTCTTTCACGATGCAAGAGGTTCAAAAGACAATCCTGAAGCTGTTGGCGACCAAGCAGCTGCCGCTATAAAATTAACCCTTGAAAAGGAGGCACAGTCATAAAATGGATTATGCAAACACACATAAAGTATACCTCGTAGGTTCTGGACCTGGAGATGAACAAATGCTGACACGTAAAGGGGAAGCCCTAATCAGATCATGTGACTGTCTCGTCTACGACCGCCTTATACCACCTGAACTCGTTGACCTCGCGCCTGTAGGTGCTAAAAAAATATATGTTGGAAAAGCAGCAGCTAATCATGCAATGAAACAAGAAGACATCAACCAGCTCCTCGTCGACCTAAGCAAGGACTACCACTGTGTGGTTCGCCTTAAAGGTGGCGATCCCTATGTCTTTGGACGTGGTGGTGAAGAAGCTGACGTTTTAAGACAACAAAAGGTTCCCTTTGAGGTTATCCCTGGCATTTCATCCTCTATCGGCGGACTTGCCTATGCAGGTATTCCCATTACCCATAGAGATTACGCATCATCTTTTCACGTCCTAACCGGGCATTTTAAAGATGATTCAAAGGACCATGACTGGGCTGTTGTCAGCAAACTCCAAGGAACACTTGTCTTCCTTATGAGCATTGCCAATATTTCTTACATTTGTCAGCAACTTGTTAAAAACGGCAAGGCGCCTGATACACCGCTTGCCGTCGTCTCCAATGCAGCAAGTGTGGATCAACGCGTTTATGAAGCGACCATCGCCACGGCTGATACGGACTTACCGCTAGGAGACATTGCATCACCAGCTCTCTTAGTCGTTGGCAACGTTGTTAAAATGCGTGATACGCTCAACTGGTTCGAAGAATTACCGCTCTTTGGCAAACGCATCTTAGTGACGCGTTCAAGCAAACAAGCCAGTCGTTTTTCAGCAAAACTTAAATTGCTGGGTGCAAAAGTGATTGAACTTCCTATGATTGATTTTGAAAACATTAACGATGATGTCCTCTCTAAAACCATTGCTTCTCTTGACGCTTATACACAGTTGTGGTTTACAAGTGAAAACGCTATCCACCGCTTTATGACAGCGCTTTTTGATGCAGGTAAAGATATTAGGGCACTAAGCCACCTGAAAATATTGGCGATTGGCTCACAAACTTCAAAATGGTTGAGAGACTACCATATCATACCTGATTTTATCCCTGCAACCTTTACGCAGGAAGGCATTATAGAACTGATGAAAAATGAGCTAACCCCTACAGACCACGTCTTGCTACCTACGGCAACAGGTGCAAGAGAGACCCTGGCAGAGTGGGTAAAGACTGTATGTCAGCTTACATCACTTTACACTTACCAAACAGTACCTGCAGCAGAACCAGAAAACCTTGATGACATAAAGACACTCCTCGGTGAGAGCATTAACTATATCACCTTTACGAGTGGCTCTACTGTTAATCATTTTCATGATTTTATCACCAAATATGATATTTCAGTCAATCCGGATGCTAAGTTAGCTTCTATTGGTCCTATAACGAGCACAACTCTTAATTCACTGGGCTATACAGTTGATTTTGAAGCAGATCCTCATACAATTGATGCCCTCGTAAGCGCAATCTGTAAGAATGGAGGAAAATAATGAAACGTTTTAGAAGACTTAGAACAACACCTGTCCTTAGAGAAATGATTCAAGAAGTAACCCTTCAAAAATCAGATTTCATTACCCCTATTTTTGTGATGGAAGGGGAAAACCAAAAAGTTGGCACTGACACAATGCCTGATTTTTATACCTATTCACTTGATCGTCTTCACGAAGAACTGGATACTTTAAAATCGCTTGGTCTCATGTCTATCCTTCTTTTTGGTGTCCCAAATTACAAAGATGCAACAGGCACTTCTGCCTATGCCGAAGACGGTATTGTACAACGCGCTATTAAAGTCATCAAAGCGTATGACCCTGAATTCTATGTTATTACAGACGTCTGCATGTGCCAATATACCGATCACGGCCACTGTGGTATCGTTTCAGAAACAGGGGAAATCTTAAATGATATTACCCTTAGCTACCTTTCAAAAATAGCCGTAAGTCATGTAAGAGCTGGTGCTGATATGGTGGCGCCTTCTGATATGATGGATGGTCGTATAGGAGCGCTTAGAGAAGCGCTTGATGCTGCAGGTTACCCTTATGCAGGTATTATCTCATATACGTTAAAATACTGTTCAAACTACTATGGGCCTTTTAGAGCGCTCGCAGATTCAAGTCCTAAATCTGGCTCTAGAGATACCTACCAAATGGATTATCACAACAAGCGAGAAGCAACAAGCATAGCCGATTTTGATGTTGAAAGCGGTGCTGATATGGTTATGGTTAAACCCGCTATGCTCTATCTGGACCTTATCAAAACACTTAAAGATCACGTCACAACCCCCATTGTCGCTTACAATGTAAGCGGTGAATACGCACTTCTTAAAAACGGTGTAGCAAACGGTCTCGTCAATGAAGCTATTATTTACGAGACACTCGTTGGCATAAAGCGTGCTGGAGCTGATTTAATTATTAGCTACTTTTCTAAGTACGTCGCTGAAAAATGGCTTGACTAAAGGCACCTTAAACCTTTAAAGTAAACCTATAGCGACCAAACGCTTATGGCATATCCGAAAGAACGCATACGTTTAAATCACATGAAAAAATAAACCGATACCACAACGACCTATGCGATGAAAAAGAGTTTCTTTCTCATCGTATTGTTGTATTCAGAAAGGATTAAACATGACTTTGAAACACGATAAATCAAAAGCTTTATTTAAAAGGGCATCTGAAGTGATTCCAGGAGGTGTCAACAGTCCTGTAAGAGCATTTAAATCCGTTGGCATTGACCCTATTTTTATCGAACGCGGTGAAGGGGCTTATATTTATGATGTGGATGGTAACCGCTACCTTGACTTCATTTGTTCATGGGGCCCCCTCATCTTAGGACACAGTCACCCAATCCTCCTAGAAAATATTACCGAAGTCTTTTCAAAAGGGACCAGCTATGGCGTTCCCTCTCACCTTGAAGTCACCATGGCAGAAATGATCTCAGACGCTTATCCTGCCGCTGAGATGGTTCGAATGGTCAACTCGGGTACAGAAGCAACCATGAGTGCCATTCGCGTTGCTAGAGGTTATACCGGCCGCAATAAGATTTTGAAATTTGAAGGGTGTTACCACGGTCATTCTGATGCTCTCCTTGTGAAATCTGGTTCAGGTACCCTTACTTTTGGGGTTCCCACAAGCCCAGGAGTTCCAGCTGACACAGTTAAGGATACCCTTGTAGCGACTTACAATGATATTGCAGAGATGGAAAAAATATTTGAAGACTGTGGCCATGACATTGCCTGTGTCATTGTAGAGCCCGTGGCTGGCAATATGGGTGTTATTCCTGCAACACAAGCTTTTTTAACGGCTATGAGAGATTTAACCAACACATATGGGGCCCTACTTATCTTTGATGAAGTCATCACAGGTTTTAGACTTGCATATGGAGGCGCTTCTGAAGTTTACGGCATTGATCCCGACCTCGTTTGCTTTGGTAAAATTATTGGTGGTGGACTCCCTGTAGGAGCATATGCTGGCAAAAAAGAATTTATGTCTATGGTTTCACCAATGGGACCTGTCTATCAAGCAGGAACATTATCTGGAAATCCACTGGCAATGCACATGGGAATTCAGACGCTTAACTTTCTAAAATCACATGCCGATCTCTATACATCCCTTGAAGAAAAAGCAGTCTATATTACACAACAAATGACCCGTTTTATTGAGACTCACGCCCTTCCTGTTTCCTTTGTGAGATACAAGGGGATGACCTGTCTTTTCTTTAAAAAAGGTTCTTTTAGCTCTTATAATGATGTAAAGGATTGTGACACCAATGCCTATGCCACTTATTTTAGAATGATGCTTGAAAAAGGCGTTTTATTACCACCTGCGCAATTTGAAGGTTTGTTTCTTTCAATTTCGCACACGGAAAAAGAACTTGATATGTACCTAGAGGCTAGTAAATCAACACTCCTTGAAATGTATGTTTCAAAATAATGAGATTTTTCTGTAAACCAATTGCAAATAAACTTATAAATTATCATTAATATTTCAAAAAAACATTGCATGCCACTTTAATATATGATATTAATATATGTGTTCTTGATACGATACAAAAGACGATCTAGAAAAGAGGTGTTGTATGCCAAATAGCTTAAACCCAATTATAGATTCTTATGCAAAGGGTAAGATTAGTGCCATTAATTTTAATATGGATTCTGATTCAATAGCCATTGCAATACACAATCATGGCGGCGAAGAAAATACAGAAATTATTTTTGAAGATGTTAAAGCCTTTTACTATATAGACCATGATTTACAATCAGAATTATTACTTTCCAATGACTCTCTAAATAGCATTTCATATGATGATTTTGGTTTTGGAGAATTTTCGGCAAAATCAGATGCTGATGATGATTTATTTGTGACCATTCCAAACTTTGCGCTCAATCTCGAAGCATCGTCGCTCTTTATTGATGCTCACAAAATAAGAATTAATGATCAAGCCTATCATGTCAAATACTAAGGGCAGTCACTTCGATCTATAAACACGTATAAAACCTTCTATTTGTATAAATTAGAAGGTTTTTTTACATAATAAAGCAGGTTATTAAGTCAGCAAGACTATAATAGGCTCCTAGCATCATCTGAAGAGGCATATTGTGCATTACCATCCCCACTTGTTTGACGCTCTCTTTTATACAAGAACAAATAATTGAGACACGTATTTTTTATTTCTGCGTTTTTCTGATATAATATGGTATAAATAAACCAGTAGTAATTGTAACTTTATAAAAGTTATTCAGCCATTATAATAGCGTTTTTTCATTAAAGGGCTATACACATATAAGGAGGCATCATGGGCAGTCAAATTGTATTTTCGTTTAAAGACTTACTTTTATTTGTTTTATGGGGAGCGCTTGTAGGCGTCTTTGCCTATCTTATCCTCATACTAAGACGCGCATACAAAGTTATGAAAGAAGTTAACCTCATTATCGATGACCATCGTAAAGAAGTTGATGAATCTTTAAAAGTCGTTCCTGAATTATTAAATAACGTAGATGCCATTACAAAAGAAGTTGCCCATGACATGGGGGCCTTCAGAGGAACAGTTGATAATATCGCTGAAACGACTGAAGCCGTTACAGATACCCTTAATCAAAATAAAAGCGTCGTGAGCGGTGTCTCCTCTTTTGTACACACACTTTCTATTGCCAAGGCTTTTTATGATAAGTTTTTTGGTGAAGATGAGCCTGAAGTTGACGATATGGCAGCTTCTGTTCAAAAAAACACGCTCGATTAAAAGGACTTCATCAAGTAGCATGACGATTCATTGGCACGTGCTTTTATTTTCCTTATGTTATGATTTACGCTTTAATGGAGACCTTTCTATAAGCCCTTTTAATATTGCTTTTACATAGTTGTCTAAACCTGTTACATTTGTTGACAACTGGAAATTATTATATTATGATTTGGGTATGGAAATGTCAAAAAGCTTAGGAGGTTAAAATGAAATCCACTGGTATCGTAAGAAAAGTTGACGAACTCGGTCGCGTGGTAATCCCAATTGAATTAAGAAGAACTCTTAATATTGGTGAAAAAGATGCACTTGAAATCTTTACAGAAGGCGATACAATTATTCTTAAAAAGTACGAACCCGCATGTATTTTCTGCGGTCAAGCAAAAGGTGTTAAGAATATTAAAGGCAAAAATATTTGTCCAAGTTGCATGGATGAAATCAAAGGTTTATAGTGATTATCCATTCATAGGCATTTTATAGATCATACACACACAAGTCATAAAAGAGCGAAAGAATCTAAGATTCTCTCGCTCTTTTTATAGGCTGATTACCTACAATTATTCATTTTCCTCTGCTTCTTCAAGCAATACTTTATAGACGTCCGATTTCTTGATCCCTCTATCCTTAGCGACTGCCTTCATAGCATCTTTTCTGGACATGCCCGTCGCTTCATAATAAGCAAGATGATCGGGTATCGTCATATGCTCAAAAAAGACCTCTTGAGGTTTTTTTTCCTTTGAACCCGCTAGTAAAACAACCCATTCGCCTTTCAAAAGCTCACCCTGTATTTGGTCCATAACCGTACCGAGGCTCCCTCTAAAGTAACGTTCAAAACGCTTGGTCAACTCCTTGGCAAGAACGACTTCGCGGTGGTCACCCATTACAACTGCCATGGCCTTAACCATTTCTTTTAGCCGATGCGGTGACTCATAAAAAATCAAAGTTCTGGGATCATATTGGATTGCTTCAAGTTGTTCTCGTCTTATTTTTTTATCTCTGTTTAAAAACCCTTGAAAAGCAAACTGATTAGTATCAAGCCCCGATCCAACAAGAGCTGTTGAAAACGCCGTGACACCTGGAATAATTTCAAAATCAAGTGCTGCTTCAATGCATAGCTTTATCAGATCCGCACCAGGATCAGATATCCCTGGCATCCCCGCATCTGAAACCAGTGCAATCTGCTCACCTGATTCAAGTTTGCGTATAATTTCTGGGCCTATCTCATTCTTATTGTGCTCATGATAACTGTGAAGTGGCTTTGATATTTCAAAATGATTTAAAAGACGAATACTGTGGCGTGTATCTTCAGCGTAGATCACATCAACCAAGGCAAGTGTCTTCAAGACCCTTAGGGTAATATCCTCAAGATTTCCGATAGGCGTACCACAAATATAGAGTTTTCCTACCATGTCAAACCTCCTGGTTCTTTGTAAATGACGTTATATTGGTCATACCATAGATTTTATAAATTTCATCTGAATAAACACCAGGCGCTTTATATACAATGAGTGGATCTTGAAACTTCAAGTCAGGCTTCCCACGTTTTGCACATCTTATTAAGAAAATATTTGGTTTTTTATCTGCGTAAGGCTGAATCATGCGAATTTCCTTTGGCTCTAAATGATAGGTTCTACATAGTGCCACTATATCCACGAGCCTATGAGGCCTGTGAATCATATAAAATTGGCCACCATCACACAGCAAATAACTCGCTTGTTTAATGATGTCTTCGAGGGTACAAAGGACTTCATGTCTGGCTATAGCCTTTTGATCACTCGGGTTCTTGATTCCACCTTGTGTAGACATATAGGGTGGATTGCTAAACACTACATTGACTGATTGCGGCTTAAAATAATTTGGTGCTTGCCTTAAGTTATCGTTTATAATTTCGATTTTGTCCTCAAGGTGATTTAAAAGAATACTTCGTTTTGCCATATTGGCAACTTTTTCTTGTACTTCAAATGCTAGGATCTTTTTAAATGACGTCTTGCCAGAAAGTAGTATGGGAATAATACCTGTACCCGTTCCAAATTCAACGGCAATATCGTTTCTTTTTAAATTTATGAAGTGACTTAAAACGACAGCATCAATCCCAAAACAAAAGCCCTTTGGATTTTGTATAATACGCAGACCATTAAGTTGTAAATCATCGATGCGTTCATTTTCGTGAAGCATGTCATTTTGCATGTCATTTTGCATGTCATTTTGCATGTCGTTTTCCATGTCGTTTTCCATGTATGCTTCTCCTTCCAGTCTTTTTTTTATCCTATTGATTAATTCTTGTTGAACATAGCAATAAACGTGCATGGGCTTTTTAGCCGATGCACGTTTTTTTATAACCCTAATGCTTAATCTTCAAGTTTCTTTAATTCTGCAAAGTCAACGGGTTCACCCTCATTATTTGAATTCTTTGAATGGTGGTGAGATTGTCTATTCACTTCAATTACTTTGATTTCATCTTTTTTATAGGCAACAATGTCTTCACTGAGTTCATGATTGTTTTTTACAAAGTGACGTACTTTTACCTGTTCAAGCAAGATGTTCGTATCGACGACAAGTGCGTTGCCATCTGGGGTTTTCACTTTATCACCACGATTTGGCATGCCAATGCGTATCTGCACGTACGTATCGTACTCAAATTTTAAACAACACATTAAACGTCCGCAAAGCCCTGAAATTTTAACAGGATTAAGCGACAAGTTTTGATCCTTTGCCATTTTGATAGAAACTGGCGCAAAATCACCTAACCAACTGCCACAACAAATCTCTCTACCACAAGGACCTAGTCCTTTAATCATCTTTGACTCGTCGCGAACTCCAATTTGCCGAAGTTCTATACGCGTTCTAAAAACAGCTGCTAAATCCTTTACAAGCTCTCTAAAATCAATGCGTCCATCTGCTGTAAAGTAGAAAATTACTTTATTATTATCAAACGTGTATTCCACATCGATAAGTTTCATCTCTAAGCTATGATCTATTATTTTTTTCGAACAAATATCAAAAGCATCTTTTGCTTTTTCTTTATTTTGCAAATGTTTTTCATCATCTTCTTCTGTTGAAACACGAAGAACGGGTTTAAGTGGACTTACAATTTGATCTTCAGGTATATCTCTTTTACCAATCACGCAACTTCCGTATTCCACACCCCTTGCAGTTTCTACTATACAATGATCGCCTTTTTCCACTGCAACGTCGCCGGGATCAAAGTAATAAATTTTACCTGCAGGTTTAAATCTAATCCCTACAACTGTGATCATTAAGTCCTCCTACTCTATGCAACTGAATAACATTTGATCTACCGTGAGATCAAAATTCATATTGCTTTTCAATTTCTGTTCAACTTCTTCCATTAAAAAAATAAGTGTTACCAACTGCTCTACTTTAAACTTTTGAGATAATTGCAACAAGTGCCCTCTTTGATCATGCTTGGTAAAATGTTCTGGATGAACAAGTGCCATTTCTCCCGTTTCTTTGTAAACCATGATATCACGTAGTATTTCAGCAACTTTTCTCAAAAACAATGGAAACCGCTGCTTATCTTCTTTTGCATAACTGCCAAAACCTAAAATATGATTGACATCTTTAAACTCAATACTTTTCACAAAATCAATGGCTTTCGTGAGTATATCCGTATCAATTTGACCTGTTTCATAAAACGTCAAGAGTTGACATCGTGATCTAACCGTATCAAGCAAACTTTCCGGTTGCTTAGTCATAAACAATATCAAAGCATATGCAGGTGGTTCTTCTAAAATTTTTAGCAATCTATTTTGTGCGCGTGGCGTCATCAAATGAACTTCATTAAATATGGCAATTTTGCGTTGACTTTCAAAGGGCTTTATGACCATAAAGCTTTGAAAAGCTTCTACTTGTTCATTTTTTATAGATGCACCATCTGGTAGTATGACACGTAAATCGGGATGATTATCTGATTTTATTTTTAGACATGATGAACAGGAACCACATCCCGTATGTTCCTGTTTACACAATATCTTTTGTGCTAACGCGACAGCGTAAGAAACATCCTCTATCCCAGAAAATATATAACTGTGGGACAACTTATTTCTTTTTATTGCGTCCAGTAATAGCATTTCGTT
>Ga0194137_10000633_pt1 | contig 22784 bp, 19 predicted proteins | sample TARM_MetaG_T3_14_FD_134025 | JGI IMG/M metagenome (GOLD analysis project Ga0194137, IMG submission 134025) | Freshwater microbial communities from Pennsylvania, USA, analyzing microbe dynamics in response to fracking - TARM_MetaG_T3_14 (version 2) | ecosystem: Environmental > Aquatic >... | reverse complement strand
CCTTCATCGAGATCGAGTTCACGACCGACTTGCCCTGCACGCACTTAAGGCCGGCTTCGATGACCGACCATTTCGACGAGTCGATCATGATCGGCACGCGGGCGATATCGGGCTCGGATGCGATCAGGTTGAGGAAGCGGGTCATCGCGGCGACCGAATCCAGCATCGCCTCGTCCATGTTGATGTCGATGATCTGGGCGCCGTTCTCGACCTGCTGCCGCGCGACCGACAGCGCCTCGTCATACTGCTCGTTCAAGATCATGCGGGCGAAGGCCTTGGAGCCGGTGACGTTGGTGCGCTCGCCGACATTGACGAACAGGGAATCCTCGTCGATGACGAAGGGCTCGAGGCCGGACAGCTTCATCGTCGGCGACGAGACGGGCAGCCTGCGCGGGGGCAGCTTGCCGACCGCATCGGCGATCGCCTTGATGTGGGCCGGCGTAGTACCGCAACAGCCGCCGGCGATGTTGACGAAGCCGCTCTCGGCGAAGTCCTTGAGCAGCGACGAGGTAATGTCGGGCGTCTCGTCGAAGCCGGTGTCGGCCATCGGATTGGGCAGGCCGGCATTCGGATAGACGGAAATGAAAGTGTCGGCGATCTTCGACAATTCTTCCGCATAGGGCCGCATCAGCGCCGCGCCGAGCGCGCAGTTGAGGCCGACCGACAAGGGGCGTGCGTGGCGTACCGAATGCCAGAATGCGGCCACCGTCTGGCCCGACAGGATGCGGCCGGAGGCATCGGTGACGGTGCCGGAGATCATGATCGGCAGGCGCTTGCCGGTTTCTTCGAAGTAGGTATCGATGGCGAACAGCGCCGCCTTGCAGTTGAGCGTATCGAAGATGGTTTCGACCAGCAGCACGTCGGCGCCGCCGTCGACCAGGCCGCGGGTCTGCTCAAGATAAGCTTCGACCAGCTGGTCGAAGGTGATGTTGCGGGCGGCGGGGTCGTTGACGTCGGGCGAAATGGATGCGGTCTTCGGCGTCGGGCCGAGCGCGCCGGCGACGAAGCGCGGCTTGTCGGCGGTCGAGTACTTGTCGCAGGCCGCGCGCGCCAGCCTGGCGGCCGCCACGTTCATCTCGTAGGCGAGATGGCCGAGATGGTAGTCATCCTGGGCGACGCTGGTCGCGCCGAAGGTATTGGTTTCGATCAGGTCGGCGCCGGCGGCGAGATACTGCTCATGGATCTCGCTGATGACATGCGGCTGGGTCAGCACCAGCAGGTCGTTGTTGCCCTTGATGAACAATTCCTTGCCGGGCACGGAGAAGTCGGCGAAACGCGCGCCGCGGTAGTCTTCCTCGCTCAGCTTGTATTGCTGGATCATGGTGCCCATCGCGCCGTCGAGAATCAGGATGCGCCGGGACAGCAGATCGCGCAATAGCGCTTCGGTGGAGGAGATGGCGTCGCGTTTCATGGTTTCCCTTCAAAGCAAAAAACCCGGCCTGCAAAGCGGGACCGGGTTCGACGTCCGCTTTAGCTGCATTTCTAACGGGACTTGACCCTGGCGCCCGCAAGCTGGGTTTTGACTTTTTCCAATCAAATCGGCGCCAAAAAATTATACGTGAAATCAATATCTTGAGTAAGCCGCAATCGGCGTGCGGCGCCCTGCCGCCGCCGTGATTCCGCCAAGCCGTGCGGGAATCGAACAAATTTTGTGCTGGTGCAGCAATGTTGCCTGCATGCGGAATCATTTAGGATAAGCATTCATTCAGCCAAGCCCCGGCAAAAGGAGACTCCGCCATGATCCATCCCACCATGCGCCGCATCGTCGGCGCCCCGGCCACCAGCCGGCTCGATGCCGCCACGACGGCATTGATCGTCATCGATTTCCAGCAGGAATATTTTGAAGGCGGCAAGCTGCCGATTCCCGACGGCCGCTCGGCGCTCGACAAGGCACGCGAGCTCATCGCCTTTGCCGACCGCAGCGGCATCAGGGTGTTTCATGTTCAGCATGTCGGCGCCAACGGCGGGCCGCTGTTCGCTGCCGACGGCGCGTCATCGGCATTCCACCAGGACATCCTGCCGCAGCCGCACCATGAACAGGTACGCAAGACCACCGCAAGCAGCTTTGCCAGCACCGACCTGCATGCGCAACTGCAGGGCCAGGGCATCAAGACGCTCATCATCTGCGGGCTGATGACGCACATGTGCGTTTCGACCACGGCGCGCGATGCACGGCCGCTCGGCTACCAGGTCATCGTCGCGGCCGATGCCTGCGCGACCCGCGACATCGATGCCTGGGACGGCGGGGTGGTCGGGCATGCCGAGCTGCACCGGGCGGCGCTGACCGAAATCAGCGACAGTTTCGGCGAGATCCTGCGCACGGCGGATATTCTCGCGCTGCCGGCCGCTGCGGGTAAGGGCGCCAGAGCGGCCTGAACCCGCAAGGCGCCGCGGCAAGTCAGCGGAAGCGCCCGCCCTCCAGCGGAAATCCTTTCAGAAACTCGGCGGCGGACAGGCGCTTGCTGCCCGGCTTCTGCAGTTCGCGGATGCGCAAGGCGCCGCTGCCGCAGGCGACGATCACGCCTTCCTGCGCATTGGCAGCGAGCACCTGGCCGGGTTCGGCAGAAGAACCTGGCTCGATCAGCTCGGCGCGCCATAACTTGACGGGAATGTCATTGAAGTGAGCCACGGCGCCCGGAAACGGATTGAAGGCGCGGATTTTCCGGTGCAGCACGGCTGCCGGCTGGCTCAGATCCAATGCCGCCTCTTCCTTGGCGATCTTGGCCGCATAAGTCACGCCCTCATCCGGCTGCGGCGTCGCCGGCGGCAGGCTGCCCTGCTGCTGCAAGCGTTTCATCACGTCGACGATCATCCTGCCGCCCATGCCGGCAAGCCGGTCATGCAATTGGCCGGTGGTCGTCTCGGCATCGATGGGCATGCGTTCCATCGCCAGCATCGGCCCGGTGTCGAGCCCTTCCTCCATCTGCATGATGGTGATGCCCGTTTCGGCATCGCCGGACTCGATCGCCCGGTGGATCGGCGCCGCGCCGCGCCAGCGCGGCAGCAGCGAAGCATGGATATTGATGCAGCCGTGCCGGGGAATATCCAGCACGCTGCGCGGCAGGATCAAACCGTAGGCCGCGACCACCATCACGTCGTGCGGCGTCGATTGCAGCAGCGCATGCGCCTCTTTGGCCACATCCGGATACTTGCCGTCCAGGCGCAGGGAAACCGGCTGGGCCACGGGAATGCCGTTAGCCCCCGCAAACTGCTTGACCGGCGAAGCCTGCAGCTGCATGCCGCGTCCGGCGGGCCGGTCCGGCTGGGTCAGCACGAGCGGAATGTCGAAGCCTGCGGCATGCAGGGCCTCCAGTGCGGTGGCGGCGAATTCGGGGGTGCCGGCGAATATGATTTTCATGGGCTGGAAGCGGGGACGATTACGGAGGCCGGCGCCGGCAGGTGAAGGAAGAAACGGCGCCGCATTCCGGGCGCCGTGGGGTTCAGCGAATCAACAGATCAGCGTGCGGCGGCGACTTTTTTCTTGTCGCGGTTGAGCTCTCGCTCTTCTTTCAGCAGCTTGGTCTTGATGCGGTTGCGCTTGAGCGGCGACAGGTATTCGACGAACACCTTGCCCTTGAGATGATCCATCTCATGCTGGATGCAGACCGCGAGCAGGCCGTCGGCCTCGACCTCGAAGGGCTTGCCCTCCAGGTCGAGCGCGCGCACCTTCACCCGCGACGGGCGTTCGACGCCGTCATAGATGCCGGGCACCGACAGGCAGCCCTCGTCATAGACCTGCTTTTCCTCGCTCGCCCAGACGATTTCGGGGTTGATGAACACCTGCAGCGCATCATGCGTGTCGGAGGTATCGATGACGATCAGCTGTTCGTGAACGTCGATCTGCGTCGCGGCCAGACCGATGCCCGGCGCGTCGTACATGGTCTCGGCCATGTCGGCGGCCAGCTTCTTGAGGCGCTCATCGAAGACCGTCACGGGTTTGGCGACCTTATGCAGGCGCGGATCGGGGTAACGCAAAATATTCAGTAGGGACATACGGCTTTTGTGCAACAGCCCCGTTGTAACGGGGTGTCGATTCTCTTGCTAGTTCAAGGATTTATGTGCAGAATTTGATTCAATTTGGCAAGTTATGGCCAAGAAACCATTTACAGCTTGGCAACATGCCGTGGCAAAGACACAAGAAGAAAAACATGCGCCACGTTTCATTGGATCGATCTATGAAAAAGTTTAGCACAGCAGCTCTTCTCCTCGCATTCGCATCGGCTTCCGGCGCGCATGCCGCCGGGGAAACGACGATGTCTTCACGCTGTGCTTTCCTGCCGAATGCGCCGGACCAGCACACCGTCGTGCGCGGCGACACGCTCTGGGACATTTCCGGCAAATTCCTTCAGCACCCCTGGTGCTGGCCTCAGGTCTGGGGCATGAACCGCGACGAGATCCGCAATCCGCACTGGATCTATCCCGGCCAGATCGTCTACCTCGACCGCGCCTCGGGCAAACTGCGCCTCGGCAGCCCCGTCGGCCAGGGAAATCAGGGCAACGCCGGCGTGCCGACGGTGCGCCTGTCGCCGCAGCTGCGCACCGAAGGGCTTGGACAGGACGCCGTCCCCGCAATTCCCTCGAACGTGATCGAGCCCTTCCTGTCGCAGCCGCTGGTGGTCGCCGAAGGCGAACTCAAGGATGCGCCGCGCATCATGGCGACCGATGAAAGCCGGGTCATCCTCGGCAAGAACGACAAGGCCTTCGTGCGCGGCGACCTCAAGTCCGGCACCTCCTTCCAGGTATTTCGTCCCGGCACGCCGCTGAAGGATCCGGTCAGCCGCGAAATCATCGGCTACGAAGCGGCCTATCTCGGCACCGTCAAGCTGGAGCGCGCGGCGCAGGCAGCCAACGAAGCCCATGTCTTCCGCGTCGTCACCGTGAAGGAGGAAATGGGCGTGGGCGACCGCCTGCTGCCGGTGCCTCCCGCTCCCATCCTGAACTACGTGCCCCATCCGCCGGAAAAGCAGGTCGATGCCCGCATCGTCTCCGTATATGGGGGCGTTTCGCAGGCAGGCCAGAACCAGATTGTGACGGTCAACCGCGGCAGCAAGGACGGCATCGATCTCGGCACGGTGCTCGAGCTTTACCGCTACGGCCAGGTCGTGACCGACCGTACCGAGAAAGGCTCCTTCTTCTCGGTGGGCTCCTGGGGCAGGCCCAAGGTGAAGCTTCCCGACAACCAATACGGCAGCCTGTTCATCTTCAGGATTTTCGACAACATTTCCTACGGCCTGGTCATGCAGGTGACCGATACGGTCCAGGTCGGCGACGTCGCCAAGTCGCCGGAATGATTCGTCCCCGCTGATGCTGTCATCCGCGCAAGCCCAGGAACTGGCGCACTGGCTCCGGCTGGTGGAAACGCCCGGCGTGGGCAACCAGACCGGCCGCAAGCTGCTGGCAGCCTTCGGTTCGCCGCAAGCGGTCTTCGAAGCCGATTTCCAGGCACTGGCGCAGTGGGTGGCACCGCGCATCGCCGATGCACTGGCAACCCCGGTCGTCGCCGCCCTGCAGGCGCAGATCGACAGGACGCTGGACTGGGCGAACCAGCCAGGCAACCAGGTGCTGACGCTGGGCGATGGCGGCTATCCCAAGGCGCTGCTGGACATCCCCGATCCGCCGCTGATGCTGTATGCAAAGGGCTGCATTGGTCTGCTCAATGCGCCCGCCGTCGCTGTTGTCGGCAGCCGCAATGCCACCGCGCAAGGCCTCATCAATGCCGAGAAGTTTTCGGAGGCGCTCAGCGAAGCCGGCCTGACCATCATTTCGGGCCTGGCATTGGGCATCGATACGTCAGCCCACCACGGCGGCTTGCGGGGCAAGGGCTCGACCGTGGCTGTCATCGGTACGGGAGCCGACATCGTGTATCCGGCCCGCAACCGCGAACTGGCGCACCGTATCGCCGAGACCGGATGCATTATCAGTGAATACATGCTCGGTACCTCCGCCGTCGCCGCCAATTTTCCGCGGCGCAACAGGATCATTTCCGGGCTGGCGAGGGGGGTGCTCGTTGTCGAGGCCGCCGCACGCTCGGGTTCGCTGATTACCGCCCGCATGGCCGGCGACCAGGGGCGCGACGTCTTCGCCATCCCCGGCTCGATCCATTCTCCTCTGGCCAAGGGTTGCCATCTGCTGATTAAGCAAGGCGCAAAACTCGTTGAATCGGCGCAGGATATTCTTGAGGAACTGACGCACTTCGCACCCGCTCTCCCGGCAATTTCCGTTTCCAGAGCGGAGCGTGAAGATAAATCCGATGCTGCCGGCGCTTCCGAATGCGCGGTGCTTTCAGCCTTGGGGTTCGATCCGGTGCACGTGGATGCGCTGGCCGAGCGGTGCAATCTGGGCATTGCCGAAGTGCAATCGGCTTTGTTGAATCATGAACTCAATGGCATGGTGGAAATGCTTCCCGGAAGCATCGTGCGGCGAGTGGCAACATCCTGAAACCAAAAACTCGCTGTCGGCATTTCCGGATTTCGGATATGCTTGGAACGCAAGACTGCAATATTTATTTGTACTGTCGCTGGCATGGCACCTCTTTTCTTGGCTTTTTCGGTGTCGATATGCAAGAAAAGATGAACACGAGAGTGTCATTTATTCGCAACCAGGCTTTGACGCGCAGTCGGCGTCACGGCCTTAACGGTACAGTGAAATCATGTTCGACGTTCTCGTTTACCTTTACGAAACCTATTACCGCCCGGAAGCGTGCCCTGACTCGGATGCCCTGGTCAAGAAGCTGTCGGCCGTCGGTTTCGACGAAGAAGAAATTTCCAAGGCACTGGGTTGGCTGACCGACCTTGCCGAAACCACCAACGAGTTTTCCGACCGCTATCCGCAGCAAACGGCGTTCTCCTTCGGCATGCGCATCTATGCGCCGCAGGAAATGGATGTGCTGGGTACGGAAACGGTAGGCTTTCTGCAGTTTCTCGAATCGGCCAAGGTCATCGATTCGATCCAGCGCGAAATCATCATCGAGCGGGCACTTGCGGCGAGCGACCCCCAGGTATCTCTGGACAAGATCAAGGTGATCGTCCTGATGGTGCTGTGGAGCCAGGGCAAGGAGCCGGACGGCCTGATCTTCGACGAACTGTTCTCCGACGACGAAGATTCCGAACCGCGCCTGCTGCACTGAATTTAGTTCATCCCTTGTCAAACTAGACCAACACAGACCCGCTGTTGTCGAAAATCCAATCTTTCGGACAGCGGGCGCCGCTTTTCTGCTTGCTTGCGGATTCTCCCGCAACGCGCTTATCATTGGCCGCTAATTCACCGGATAAGTTGTTATATTAGTAGGGATTGCTTTTACGCAATCCTGCTCCGGCCGCTTTCCATGCATGACCGCGCGCCTGTCCGCGCCACTTTCGAGACGAATTTATGACTAAGACCCTCATCATCGCAGAGAAGCCCTCTGTCGCGAACGATATCGCGAAGGCGCTCGGCGGCTTTACAAAGCACGATGAGTACTTTGAATCCAACGAGTATGTGCTTTCGTCGGCCGTCGGCCATCTGGTCGAGATCGGCGCGCCCGAGGAATACGACGTCAAGCGCGGCAAATGGACCTTCACCCATCTGCCGGTGATTCCGCCGCATTTCGCGCTCAACCCGATCGCCAAGACCGAATCGCGCCTGAAGGTGCTGACCAGGCTCATCAAGCGCAAGGATGTCACCGGTCTGATCAATGCATGTGACGCGGGCCGCGAAGGAGAACTGATCTTCCGGCTGATCGCCCAGTATGCGAGGGCCAAGCAGCCGATCAGGCGGCTGTGGCTGCAGTCGATGACCCCGGGCGCCATCCGCGACGGCTTCCACCGCCTGCGCGAAGACCAGGAAATGCTGCCGCTGGCCGATGCGGCCCGCTGCCGCAGCGAAGCCGACTGGCTGATCGGCATCAATGGCACCCGCGCGATGACCGCCTTCAACTCGAAGGAAGGCGGCTTCTACCTGACCACCGTCGGCCGGGTGCAGACGCCGACGCTGTCGATCGTCGTCGAGCGCGAGGAAAAGATCAAGAATTTCGTGCCGCGCGACTATTGGGAAGTGCGCGCCGAGTTCATCTGTGCGGCCGGCGTCTACGAAGGACGCTGGCTCGACACCAAGTTCAAGAAGGACGAAACCGATCCCGAAAAGCGGGCCGAACGCCTGTGGAGCAAGGCGGCCGCCGAATCCATCGTTGCCGCCTGCCGCGGCAAGCAGGGCACCGTCACTGAAGAATCGAAGCCGGCCACGCAAATAGCGCCGGCGCTGTTCGACCTGACCAGCCTGCAGCGGGAAGCCAATGCCCGCTTCGGCTTTTCCGCCAAGAACACCCTCGGCCTGGCCCAGGCGCTGTATGAAAAGCACAAGGTGCTGACCTATCCGCGTACCGATTCGCGCCACCTGCCGGAAGACTATCTGGCTACCGTGCGGCAGACGCTGGAAGTGGTTGCCGAAAACCACAACTACCAGCAGTTCGCTTCGCAGATCCTGAACAAGAACTGGGTCAAGCCGAACAAGCGCATCTTCGACAACAGCAAGATCAGCGACCACTTCGCGATCATCCCGACGACCCAGGCGCCGAAGAACCTGTCGGAGCCGGAGCAGAAGCTGTACGACCTGGTGACGCGCCGCTTCATGGCGGTGTTCTTCCCGGCGGCCGAGTTCCTGGTTACTACCCGCTACACCGAAGTCTCCGGCCACCAGTTCAAGACCGAAGGCAAGGTGATGACCAATCCCGGCTGGCTGGCGATCTACGGCCGCGAAGCCGCCAACGACGACGACAAGGAAAACGCCGGCACGCTGGTGCCGGTGGCCAAGGGCGAGAAGGTGCAGACCGAGAAGGTCACCGCCAACGGCCTGGTCACGAAGCCGCCTGCCCGCTATTCGGAAGCCACGCTGCTGTCTGCCATGGAAGGCGCCGGCAAGCTGGTCGACGACGAGGAGCTGCGCGAGGCGATGGCCGGCAAGGGCCTCGGCACGCCGGCGACCCGGGCGGCCATCATCGAAGGACTGCTGAACGAAAAATACCTGCTGCGCGAAGGCCGCGAGATCATTCCGACCGCCAAGGCCTTCCAGCTGATGACGCTGCTGCGCGGCCTCGGCGTCAATGAACTGACGGCGCCGGAGCTGACCGGCGAATGGGAATACAAGCTGTCGCAGATGGAGCGCGGCAAGATCAGTCGCGAGGAATTCATGCGCGAGATCGCGCAGATGACGCAGATCATCGTCAAGCGCGCCAAGGAATACGACAACGAGACCATTCCCGGCGACTACGCGACGCTGAACACGCCCTGCCCCAACTGCGGCGGCGTGGTGAAGGAAAACTATCGCCGCTTCGCCTGCACCAAGTGCGAATTCTCGATGAGCAAGATTCCCGGCAGCCGCCAGTTCGAAATCGCGGAAGTCGAGGAACTGCTGCAAAAGCGCGAGATCGGTCCGCTGCAGGGATTCCGCTCGAAGATGGGCCGTCCCTTCGCCGCCATCCTGAAGATCGTGCGGGATGCCGACATCAACAACTTCAAGCTGGAATTCGACTTCGGCCAGAACCAGGATGAGGGCGAGGACGGCGAAGGCGTCGATTTCTCGGAACAGACGCCGCTCGGCGCCTGCCCGAAGTGCAACAGCGGGGTCTATGAAATGGGGCTGGCCTATGTCTGCGAAAAGACGGTCGCCAAGCCCAAGGCCTGTGATTTCCGCAGCGGCCGCATCATCCTGCAGCAGGAAATCCTGCCCGAGCAGATGGCCAAGCTGCTCAACGACGGCAAGACCGATCTGCTGCCCGGCTTCATTTCGCAGCGCACGCGCCGTCCCTTCAAGGCTTATCTGGTCAAGGACAAGAACGGCAAGGTGAGCTTCGAGTTCGAAGAGCGCAAGGGCAAGGTGCCTGCCAAGGGCAAGGCGGAAGACAAGGACGAAGCGGAAGCCGCGGCACCGAAGAAGGCGGCCGCGAAAACCGCCGCCAAGACCGCGGCGACGAAGACGGCCGCGGCCAAGCCCGCCGTCAAGAAGGCGGTGGCCAAGAAAGCGGCGGCAAAGAAGGCTGCCTGACGCGAACCATCAATCGCCTGCTGCATTGCAGGAACCCGAACGGCCTTCATGATGAAGGCCGTTTTTATTCGTAGCGGCGTTTTCCCACAGCAGGTGCAGCCGTCTATTCGGAGACGTTGATGCGCCCCGGTTCATGCGTATCGTAGTGGGGCAGGTTGTCGTTGATGGCCGCCCATTCCGGCACATCGAGCGTGAAGATGTGCGCCGCCGGCGTGGCGTCGACCTCGCTGTCGAGGCTGCCCATGCGCAGCCTCAGCACTGCCGGCTCGGCATCGCGGCGCGAATAAAGCGGCGCACCGCAGTTGCGGCAGAAGGCGCGCTTCTTGCCGGGCGACGATTCATATTCCTGGATCAGGTCCTCCCCTTGCGTCCACCTGAATTTCTCCTTCTCCACCGGCGCGGCAATCACGCCGCCGCCGCCCTGCGCCTTGCGGCAGTCACTGCAATGACAGATCGTGATCGTGCCGAACGCGCCCTCGTACTCATAGCGCACGCCGCCGCACATGCAGCTTCCTTGCATCATGTTCTTCTCCTCTTGCCCGGCCGTTGCCTGCCTTTGCCTGGCCATTTCGTATCTTCCCTCGATACCGCTTCTTGAGGGAAATCGGGTACTGGAACTCCTGCCAATAATCGGCAGTCGAACAATTGCATTTCCACTATCGTTCCAACGGTGCGCGAAGACACCACCTTCTTGCTGCTTGCTGTTTCAATCGTCTTCGCAGTGCTGACACACTGCCAGCCTCGTTGGAATACGCAACGTAATCCAATTCACCGGAGGATATTATGAAACAACGTCTATTGATATCGATGATCAGCGCCGTCGCGCTCGCCTCGACATTGACCGCATGCGGCACGCCCTCACGTACCACCGTCGGCACCGGCGCGGGTGCAGTCCTTGGCGGCGCGGCCGGCCATGCCGTCAGCGGAGGCAGCACACTGGGTACGATCGGCGGCGCAGCCGTAGGCGGCGTGGTCGGCAACCAGATCAGCAAGTAAGCAGTTCCCGGCCTGATCTCTCCCGCCTCTCCTTGCCCGATGCGGACAGGAAATCGCTTTGTCCGCATTCGGCAAGTTCCGCCGTGGTTCACGGCGCCTCATTCCCTTGCCTCAAGCTGAGCCCGGCCCGGTGCTTCCGAAGAAGATTGCCGAGTCTCTTCTCACGCATGAATTCCTTGCGGTGTAACCAAATGCATCGGCCGGAACTTTCGCTTATTGAAAGATTCTCACACTCGCAGCATGCAATTTTGGCATGACATTATCTGCCACATGTTACCGACTATCGATTGATTCCTTAAGGAGAACTCTCATGATGAAGTGGACAATTCCTCTCGTATGCGCAATGGTACTGAGCGCATGCGGCACCTCCGGCATGAATTCAGGCACACGATCCACTAGCAGCTCTCCGAGCGCCACCAGCGGCTCCGGCAGCTACGGCACAAGCAGCTCCACCGGTTCTTCTGGCACAGGCGCCACAGGCGCAAGCAGCTCGATGGGCAATGCTGCCGGCGGCAGCGCAATGGGCTCCGGCACCACACGCGATCCTGGCACAGGCGCAGGCGCAACCGGCAGCTCTGGCACCGGCATCGGTACCGGCACGGGCTCCACAGGCGGCGCAGGCTCCGGCTCCTCCGGCAAGTAAGCGCGGCACCGGCAAGACCTTTGTTCAAGGCGGGATGCAGGCATCCCGCCTTGTGCCGCATTGATCCTGAAGTCCGAAAGCCTTTCTTTTCCTCTCCCCTGCCTGTCTCATGCTCACGCCGCTGCGGCTCCATGCGCACGACGAAGCCGACTCTTTGCGTCGATGCGACGCGCCCCCCTTGAACGCCCTCACTTCAACTTGAAAGCATGGCGGCTCTCCAGATCGAGCAGATAGCGCTTGCGCGGCAAACCGCCCGCGAATCCCGACAAGGCACCGGAAGATCCCAGCACCCGATGGCAAGGAACGATGATGGAAATCGGATTCCTGCCGATCGCGGTGCCGGTTGCACGTATCGCATTCGGCCTGGCGATCCGCTCGGCAATCGAGGCATAGGTGGTAGTCGTGCCGAAGCGCAGCGTGCGCAAGGCTTCCCACACCGCCTGCTGGAAGGGTGTGCCCGACGCATCGAGCGCAAGATCAAAGTCATGGCGTTCGCCGCGAAAATAGTCTTCCAGCTGCCGTACCGCCTCAGTCAGGTGCGGATGCGCATCATCGCGCTGCCAATTCCCCGGACCGGCGAAATACTTGTGCTCCTCGAAGTAAAGCCCCGTGATGCCGCGCGGGCTGGCGGCAAGCAGCAGCGTGCCGAGCGGGCTGTCGTATTCGGTGTAGCTGATCATGATTCATCCCATCCATAGTGCAAGTGCCGCATAGCCGCGCCACGGCGACCATGCTGCGGCGCGGGCGGCGAGCTGCCTTTCGGTCAGGCGTGCGCCGTCCTCTGCAGCCGCTTTCTGCAGGCCGAGGTCTCCGGCGGGAAAGGCATCCGGAAAGCGCAGGGCGCGCAGCGCGATGTAATGCGCGGTCCAGTCGCCGATGCCGCGCACGGTTCTGAGCCTGGCGATGCTTTCCTCCAGCGTGAGGCCGGGCGGCATGCACAGGCCGCCTTCGGCGGCGAAGCGCGCCAGATTGAGAATGGTCTGCGCCCTGGCCAGCGGCAGGCCTATCGCGGCGATGTCGGCCACTTCCGCCTCTGCCAGGGCCGCCGGTTTCGGAAAGCGATGCGTGACCCGGTCGAACGGCGTTGCCTGCGCGGTCCCGAAGCGCCCGACGAGGCGTCCGGACAGCGTGGTGGCGCCGGCCACGCTGACCTGCTGTCCGAGCACGGCGCGTATGGCCAGTTCGAAGGCATCGAAGGCGCCCGGCACGCGCAGCCCCTGCATGTTTTGCAGCCGCTCGCCCAGCAAGGCATCGCGGCCGAGGTGGCCGACGATGACGGCGGGATTGGCATCGAGATCGAACAGCGCGCGCACCCTCGCCACCAGCGGCATGAGCACGCCGGCCAGCGACGGCGCCACTTCCAGTTCCAGCTGCGCGCGCTCGGGCCGGTGCGTCACGCTCAGCCAGCCGAGGCTTCCGTCGAGGCTGACGCTGCGCGCATAGCTGCCGCCCCTGCCGCCTTTATCCTTGTCGAAACTCACCTGCTCCACGCCGGCGATGGCGCGGTGCGACAGATAACCCAGCATGCGCGCCCAGTCGAACGGCGGCCGGTAGGCAAGCCGCAGGGTGAGCGCGCCGGGGGCGGCCGGCGCCGCGCTTTCGCCGGCGCGCCGGATGTCGCCGGGCGCAATGCCGTAGCGCTGAACAAACAGCGCATTGAAGCGGCGCACGCTGCCGAAGCCGGCGGCAAAGGCGACGTCGGCCATCGGCAGCCGGGTTTCCTGCAGCAGCTTCTTGGCGAACAGCAAGCGCTGGGTCTGGGCCAGCTCGACTGGCGTCACGCCGAAATGCTGCATCAGCACACGCCGCAGCTGGCGGGAAGACAGTCCGACTTCGGCGGCCAGCCGTTCCAGGTTGCCGTCATTGAGTGCGCCGCCGGCAATGCGCTGCCAGACCGCATGCGCCAGGTTCTCCTGCAGCGCATACGGCGCCAGCTCGGGACGGCAGCGCAGGCAGGGGCGAAAGCCCGCCGCCTCGGCTGCGGCGGCGCTGCCGAAGAAGCGGCAGGACGACAGGCGCGGGGTCTTGACGGTGCAGACCGGCCGGCAGTAGACGCCGGTGGTGGTGACGCCGGTGAAGAACACGCCGTCGAAGCGTGTGTCCCTGGCCGCCAGCGCGCGGTAGCAGCTGTCGCTGTCGAGGCCGCGCAGGCTGTCCGCGAACGGCTGGTCGGGGAGCGTGGCTGAGGTATCCATAGGCGACGTTATACGCGCCGGCCGGAGGAGCGTCTAGCCGTTTTCGGACACCATCCGAGCGAACCCACGGGACATTCCGCGCCGGCATTGCGTTGCGTGGCTGCCCGCAATTGGCCTCATCGTATTTCTACTACTTTCCCGGACACACCGGTTTGGAGTAATCTGGCTGGAACCGCAATTGCGCCTGCGGGGCTGCCGGAAAACGGTATCAAGAAAACCTACAAAGGACGAGACATGAAACTTCACCTGCTCGCAGCGGCCGCTGCGATCTGCTGCACCACAGCACTCCACGCCAAAGACATCAAGATCGCGCACGTCTACGACAAGACCGGCCCGCTCGAAGCCTATGCGAAGCAGACGCAGATCGGCCTGATGATGGGCCTCGACTATGCCACCGGCGGCACCATGACCGTCAACGGCAACAAGCTGGTGGTGATCGAAAAGGATACCCAGGGCAAGCCCGACGTCGCCAAGTCGCAGCTCTCGGCCGCCTATGCCGACGACAAGGCCGACATCGCGGTCGGCCCCACCGGCTCCGGCGTGGCGCTGGCCATGCTGCCGATCGCCGAGGAATACAAGAAGATCCTGCTGGTCGAGCCGGCGGTTGCCGACGCCATCACCGGCGACAAGTGGAACCGCTACATCTTCCGCACCGGCCGCAACTCCTCGCAGGATGCGATCTCCAACGCGGTGGCGCTGGACAAGGAAGGGACCACCGTCGCCACGCTGGCGCAGGATTACGCGTTCGGCCGCGACGGCGTCAAGGCGTTCAAGGAAGCGCTGAAGAAGGCCAAGGTGGTGCACGAGGAATACCTGCCCACCAACACCACCGACTTCACCGCCGGCGCCCAGCGCCTGTTCGATTCGCTCAAGGACAAGCCGGGCCGCAAGGTCATCTTCATCATCTGGGCCGGCGCCGGCAATCCGTTCAAGATCGCCGACCTCGATCCGAAACGCTATGGCATCGAGATCGCCACCGGCGGCAACATCCTGCCGGCCATGGCCTCCTACAAGAATTTCCCCGGCATGGAAGGCGCAACCTACTACTACTTCGGCATTCCGAAGAATCCGGTCAACAACTGGCTGGTGTCGGAGCATTACAAGCGCTACAAGACGCCGCCCGACTTCTTCACCGCCGGCGGCATGTCGGCAGGCATCGCGCTGGTCGAAGCCCTCAAGAAGACCAATGGCGACACCAATACCGAGAAGCTGATCACCGCAATGGAGGGCATGAGCTTCGAATCGCCCAAGGGCAAGATGACCTTCCGCAAGGAAGACCATCAGGCGCTGCAGTCGATGTATCACTTCAAGATCAAGGTCGACCCCGCATTCCCCTGGGGCGTGCCGGACCTGGTGCGCGAGATCAAGATCGAGGACATGAACATCCCGATCCGGAACAAGCGCTGATTGCAGCACACCCCAAGCAGCTCACAACCTGAAGACCTGAGCCATCCGCCCGCCAGCGCCGGCGGATGGCCTGTTTCGACTTTGCGGAGACTCTGCATGCCCGCGCATCAAGCCTCATCCCTGGAAACCCGCGATCTCACGATACGCTTCGGCGGCCATGTCGCCGTCAATGCGGTGTCGTGCACCTTCGCGCCCGGCACGCTGACGGCCATCGTCGGTCCCAACGGCGCCGGCAAGACCACCTACTTCAACCTGATTTCCGGCCAGCTGAAAGCCAGCGAGGGACAGGTGCTGCTCAACGGCCGCGACATTTCCGCGCTGCCGGCATCGGCCCGCACCCATGCCGGGCTGGGACGCGCCTTCCAGCTGACCAGCCTGTTCCCCAATCTGAGCGTGATGGAAAACGTGCGCCTGGCATTGCAGTCGCGCCGCCAGATCGGCCTCGACATGTGGAACGTATGGAGCCGGCACCGCGCGCTGATCGAGCACGCCGAAGAGCTGCTCGAAAGCGTGGCGCTGGCGGCCAAGCGCGACGTGCAGGCGGCGGCGCTGCCGCACGGCGACCAGCGCAAGCTGGAAGTCGGGCTGCTGATGGCGCTCGATCCCGAGGTCTACATGTTCGACGAACCAACAGCCGGCATGAGCGTCGATGAAGTCCCGGTGATCCTCGACCTGATCCGCACGCTGAAGGCGCGCGGCGACAAGACCATCCTGCTGGTCGAACACAAGATGGATGTGGTGCGCGAACTCGCCGACCGCATCATCGTGCTGCACAACGGCACCCTGATGGCCGACGGCGATCCCGAAGCCGTGATCGCCTCGCCGGTGGTGCAGCAAGCCTATCTCGGCCTGGCGCCGGTGGAGGAAGCCGCATGAACCCAGCGCAATCGCAACCCTTGCTGAAACTCGAAGGCGTGCACACGCACATCGGCGCCTATCACATCCTGCACGGCGTCGATCTCGAAGTGCCGCGCGGACAGCTGACCATGCTGCTCGGCCGCAACGGCGCCGGCAAGACCACCACGCTGCGCACCATCATGGGCCTGTGGCAGGCGTCGCAGGGCCGCATTGCTTTCGACGGCCGCGACATCACCGCCAAAAGCACGCCCGACATCTCGCAGGCCGGCATTGCCTACGTGCCGGAGAACATGGGCATTTTCGCCGACCTGACGGTGAAGGAAAACATGCTGCTGGCCGCGCGCTCGGCGCGCAGCATCGACGACATCGACAGCAGGCGCCTGGACTGGATCTTTACGCTGTTTCCGGCGATGAAGACATTCTGGCTGCACCCGGCCGGCAAGCTGTCCGGCGGACAGAAGCAGATGCTGGCGGTCTCGCGCGCCATCGTCGAGCCGCGCAAGCTGCTCTTGATCGACGAGCCGAGCAAGGGCCTGGCGCCGGCCATCATCGCCAACATGATCGCCGCTTTCCGCGAACTCAAGCAGACCGATACCACCATCCTGCTGGTCGAGCAGAATTTCAATTTCGCCAGGCAGCTCGGCGACACGGTGGCGGTGATGGACTACGGCAGGATCGTGCATCGCGGACTGATGGCCGAACTCGCCGAAGATGAAGCGCTGCAGACCCGCCTGCTCGGCCTGTCGCTGGCGGCGCACCACTAAGGACATTTCATGGATCAGACTCCGACTCTCAATCCCGCGGTCCCGCCCGCGCCGGCCGCCGTTGCCGCCGGTTCGGGAACCCCTCAACCGGCGGCATTGCCCGTCACCCGCCAGATTGACTGGGCGCCGCTGGCGCTGGTGCCGGCGCTCGCATTGGCCGCCCTGCCCTTCATCGGCTCGATGCCGACCTGGATCACGCTCACCGCCGCAGGCCTGGCGATGGGCATGATCATCTTCATCATCGCTTCCGGCCTGACGCTGATCTTCGGCCTGATGGACGTGCTCAACTTCGGCCACGGCGTCTTCATCGCGCTCGGCGCCTTCGTCGCGGTGTCGGTGATGGGCGCGCTGCCCGACTGGACCAATGCCGACAGCCTGCTGCTGAACCTCGGCGCGCTGGCCGCCGCCATGGCGGCGGCCATGATCGTGGCCGGCGTGCTCGGCGCGGTGTTCGAGCGGGTGCTGGTGCGCGTGGTCTACGGCCAGCACCTGAAGCAGATCCTGATCACCATGGGCGGCATGGTGGTCGGCGAGGAACTGATCAAGGTCATCTGGGGGCCGGCGCAGATTCCGCTGCCGCTGCCGGCCGCGCTGCGCGGTTCGGTGCTGCTCGGCGATGCGGCCATCGAGAAATACCGGCTGATTGCGGTGGTGGTCGGCCTTGCGGTGTTCGCGGCGCTGGTGCTGGTCTTGAACCGCACAAAGCTCGGCCTGCTGATCCGCGCCGGCGTGCAGGACCGCGAGATGGTGGAAAGCCTCGGCTACCGCATCCGCCGCCTGTTCGTCGGCGTATTCATCGCCGGCTCCGCGCTGGCCGGCCTGGGCGGCGTGATGTGGGGCCTGTACCAGCAGAACGTGATTCCGCAGATGGGCGCCCAGGTCAACGTGCTGATCTTCATCGTGATCATCATCGGCGGCCTCGGCTCCACCGGCGGCTGCTTCCTCGGCGCCCTGCTGGTGGGCCTGCTGGCCAACTACACCGGTTTCCTCGCACCCAAGGTCGCACTCTTTTCCAACATCCTCCTGATGGTCGCCATCCTGTTGTGGCGTCCGCAGGGCGTCTATCCGGTGACCAGCAGATGATCAGCCGACTCCTTTCCCATGACATGCCGCGCAGCCGCGTGCTGGCGGTGATCCTGACCGTGATCGTGCTCGGCCTGGCCTTCGCGCCCTTCCTGTTCCCGGGCGCGAAGTCGCTCAACGTGGCGGCCAAGATCCTGATCTTCATCGTGCTGGTGGCCAGCTACGACCTGCTGCTCGGCTATACCGGCATCGTGTCGTTCGCCCACACCATGTTCTTCGGCATCGGCGCCTACGGCATCGCCATTGCCAGCACGCGCTTCGGCGCCGGCTGGAGCAGCCTGGCGATCGGTGCCTGCGGCGCGGTGGCGCTGTCGCTGCTGCTGTCGCTGGTGATCGGCCTGTTCTCGCTGCGGGTACGGGCGATCTTCTACGCAATGATCACGCTGGCGGTGGCCTCGGCCTTCCAGACGCTGGCCTCGCAGTTGTCGGAAATCACCGGCGGCGAGGACGGCCTGAACTTCCGGCTGCCCGAGGTGCTCGCTCCCTCGTTCTCGCTCAGTGAAACTCCCTTCCTCGGCGTCTCGCTCGACGGCAGGCTGATCACCTACTATCTGGTGTTTCTGATTGCCGCGCTGCTGTTTTTGGCCATGCTGCGCATTGTCAATTCGCCGTTCGGCCGCGTGCTGCAGGCCATCCGCGAGAACGACTTCCGCGCCGAGGCGATCGGCTACCGCACCGTGGTCTACCGCACCTGGTCGAATGTGCTGGCGGCGGTGTTCGCCACGCTCGCCGGCTGCCTCCTGGCAATCTGGCTGCGCTACAACGGTCCCGACACCTCGCTGTCCTTCGAAATCATGATCGACATCCTGCTCATCGTGGTGATCGGCGGCATGGGCACGATGTACGGCGCGATCTTCGGCGCCACCGCCTTCCTGCTGGCGCAAAGCTACCTGCAGGACCTGATGGGACTGGCGTCGGGAGCAACGCAGTCGGTGCCGCTGCTGTCGGCGCTGCTGTCGCCGGACCGCTGGCTGTTGTGGCTCGGCATCCTGTTCATCCTGTCGGTCTATTTCTTCCCGACCGGGCTGGTGGGCAAGCTGCGCAGCAGGAGCGGCGCATGATGCCCTCCTCGCATTACCTGCAGTGCTGCGGGCGGGAAATCCACTTTGTCGAATGGGGCAGGCGCGGCCTGCCGCCGCTCATCATGTGGCACGGCCTGGCGCGCACCGGGCGCGATTTCGACGACCTGGCCGACGCATTGGCCGACCGCTACCACATCATCTGTCCCGACACGCCGGGCCGCGGCTTCTCGCAATGGAGCCCCGACCCGGACAACGAGTACTGCCTTGCCTTCTATGCGCGCATCGCGCGCGACCTGGCCGACCAGCTCGGGTTCGACACCATGCGCTGGGTCGGCACCTCGATGGGCGGCGCCACCGGCACGGTGGCCGCGGCCACCACCCTCAAGGGCCGCATCAGCCACCTGGTACTCAACGACAACGGCCCGGCGCTGGCCGGCGCCGCCATTGAGAGGATCAAGGCCTATGCCGGCAACCCGCCGGTGTTTGCCACCATGCAGGAATTCGAACAGTTCCTGCGCACCGTCTACAAGCCCTACGGCTGGCAGAGCGATGCGCAGTGGCGCCGCATGGCCGAAACTTCCGCGCGGCGCATGCCGGACGGGAAGATCACGCCGCACTACGACCCGGCGATGGTGCGCCAGTTCTTTGCGCATCCGGACGACTATGCGCTGTGGGATCATTACGACACGCTGACGATGCCGACGCTGGTGATGCGCGGCATCGATTCCGACCTGCTGCTGCAGGAAACCGCCGAGGAAATGACGCGGCGCGGTCCCTGCGCCACGCTGGCCGTGATTCCGGGCTGCGGCCATGCGCCCGCGCTCAACGTGCCGGAACAGATCGGCCTGATCCGCGACTTCCTGCAGCGCTGAATCAGGCGCCGGCGAATATCAAACGCCGGCCAACAGCGCGGCCAGCGCCAGCACCGCCGGCACGGTCTGCACAAGCAGGATGCTTTTCTGCACCGTCGCCGCGCCCCAGATGCCGGCGACCGCCACGCACGAGAGACCGAACACCGCAAAGGCATTGGCCACCGCAGCATCGCCGTGCAGCAGCGCGACCGCCAGCGCGGCGGCGAGAAAACCGTTGTAGCAGCCCTGGTTCGACATCGCCGCGGCCATCGACTCGACTTGCGCATCGCTGAGGCGGAACACCTTGCGGCCGCGCGTGCGAAACAGCACGGTTTCCAGCAGGAAGATGTAGACGTGAACGAGAAGCACAACGCCGATAAGTATGCGTGCGAGCAGCATGCGGACCTCTCCTGTCCTGTTTTGAATGCGGTGCGCTGTATGACCAGGAGTCATGGTAACAGCCTTCGCCGCCGTCCGGCCGGGTGAACTTTTGCGGTGCATTCCGCTCTTCCTACCATGAATGCGCAATCCGTCGGCGCGCCGCGAAGGCGCGCGACGGCATAACCATCAGTCACAGCGCATATCAATGACGCAATGCGTACCGGAGCGCATGGGACCGATACGGCGACGAGCCGCATCGATGGGAAGCTGCTTGCAGCACGGCAGGCCGGACAGATGGTGCCGGAGCAGGGAGAAATGACAAAAAGCGCTAATCCGGAGTGGCCGGTCGGAACCGGCGAAATGCGAACATTGATTCGGAATCACGACTGGGCCTCCACCGCATTGGGGCCCTTGCCGCGCTGGCCGCAGTGCCTGCGCAACACGGCCGACATCCTGCTTGCGCTGCCCATGCCGGGCATCCTGCTGTGGAGCGAGGAAGGCGTCATGCTGTACAACGACGCCTATGCCGAACTGGCCGGCGACCGCCATCCCTGGCTGCTCGGACGCAAGGTGCAGGAAGGTTCGACCGAACATGTCGATTTCCACACCACCGTGCTCGACACCGTATTGAGCGGGCGCTCGCTGGCCTATCGCGACCAGGAATTCCTGGTCAGGCGCAATGGCAGCCTGCAGCCGGTATGGCTCAATCTCGATTTTTCGCCGGTGCCCGGGGAAAGCGGCGAGCCGGCAGGCGTGCTTGCCATCATCACCGACACGACGCCGCGCGTGCAGATGGAACAGGCCCTGCGCAGCAGCGAAGCCAAGCTGTCGGCGATTTTCGCGCGCGCCAAGGTCGGGCTGTCGGAGCTGTCGCTCGACGGAAGCTTCCTGCGCGTCAACGACGAACTCTGCAGTATGCTCGGTCGTTCGCGCGACGAGCTGCTGTCCAAAAGCGTGCCGGACGTGACGCATCCCGACGATATTCCCAAGAGCATCGATGCCCTGTCGGTGCTGCTCGACACCGGCCAAGCCGCATCGCTGGACAAGCGCTACCTGCACAGCAACGGCGGCATCGTCTTTGCACGCAGCAGCATTTCACGCCTGGACGACGAAGAGGGACAACCCAGCTCGCTGCTGGCCGTGACCGTCGACCTGACCGCGCGCAAGCTGGCCGAGCAGGCGCTGGCCGACAGCGAGGCGCGCTTCCGTGCGCTGGCGGAGACCTCGCCCGCCCTGATCTGGCATCTTGATCCCGATGGGCATGTACGTTATGCGAATCCGCGTACCAGCGAGCTGACCGGCGTGACCATGGAACAGCTGCTCGGCACCGGCTGGCAGGATTTCCTGCACCCGGACGACGGGCCGGGATACATCGGGGCGCTGGCACGGGCGCAGCAGGAGCGCAAGTCGCTGCATTACCGCTTCCGGGTGCGCGACAGGGAGGGCGAATGGCATTGGCTGGCTACCCATGCCTCGCCCTGGTTCCAGGAAGACGGCGGCTATGCCGGGCATGTCGGCATCTCGCTCGACATCACCGAAACGGTGCTGGCGGAGGAAGAACTGACGGTCAGCAACGAGCGCCTGAAGCTTGCCATCGAAGGGTCCGGCGACGGCATCTGGGACTGGGATATTCCGACCAACAAGATGCTGTACTCGCCGCGCTTCAAGGAGATTCTCGGCTTGTCCGAAGACGACGTGCTGGAAGGCTACGGCGACTGGGAGCGGCGGGTGCATCCGGACGACCTGCATCCGACCCTGACCGCGCTGCGCGCCTGCCTGACGGGCAGATCCGCCTCCTTCCAGAGCGAATACCGGATGTGCTGCAAGGACGGCGAATGGAAATGGATCATGACGCGCGCCGTCGTGGTGGCGCGCGACGTGCATGGCCAGCCGCTGCGCATGACCGGCACGGTGTCCGATATTTCGGAGAAGCGGCGCTCGGAAGAGATCATCTGGCGCCATGCCAACTTCGATACGCTGACCGGCCTGCCCAACCGCCGGCTGTTCCGCGACCGGCTCGACCATGACGTCAGGAAAGCGCAGCGCAGCGGCGAACCGCTGGCCCTGCTGTTCATCGACCTCGACCGCTTCAAGGAAGCCAACGACCTGCTCGGACACGACATCGGCGACCAGCTGCTGATCGAGGCGGCCAGCCGCATCAACGGCTGCGTGCGTGCGTCGGACACCGTGGCCAGGCTGGGCGGCGATGAATTCACGGCGATCCTGACCGATCTCGACGACATGGCCCACGTCGAATTCCTCGCGCAGAAAATGATCGACTCCCTGGCGGCGCCTTTCCGCCTCGGCAATGAAGTGGTCTACCTGTCGGCCAGCATCGGCATTACCCTGTTTCCGAACGATGCGGCGACGCCGGAAAACCTGATCCGCAACGCCGACCAGGCGATGTACGCGGCAAAGAGCAACGGCCGCAACCAGTTCAGCTACTTCACCCGCTCCATGCAGCAGGAAGCGCACAACCGCCTGCGGCTCATCGGCGACCTGCGCAATGCTCTGGCGGGAAACCAGCTGCGCGTGTTGTATCAGCCGGTGATCGACCTGCGCACCGG
>Ga0194137_10000632_pt1 | contig 22791 bp, 22 predicted proteins | sample TARM_MetaG_T3_14_FD_134025 | JGI IMG/M metagenome (GOLD analysis project Ga0194137, IMG submission 134025) | Freshwater microbial communities from Pennsylvania, USA, analyzing microbe dynamics in response to fracking - TARM_MetaG_T3_14 (version 2) | ecosystem: Environmental > Aquatic >... | reverse complement strand
GTGCGTGCCCGGCGCACCGGCTGAAGTCACCTGCAGTTCCCTGCCGCTGCACCCGTTTATACGGGCTACGGCAACAAGGCCGGTTTGCTGGCTTCACGAGTAAGCAGAAGGCGCGGTCAGGTTACTGTTGGATTTGATCTTGACCATCAAATCCATCAAATTGTCCATAAAATTTCGGCCACCCTCCTCCCCACCTCCGGAACTCGGCCTATAGACCAGGTCCGACTATAGTCCATTTCTTAAGTTCGGCCTCTTTCTCCCGCGCTACCGCTATTGCCTGGTTTTCCGCAGCTGTTCTTGCGGCGGATATATCGTCTTCGTAGTCGGCAATTGCGTACGTCCATGTTTGATCGTCCCCATTGACCACAAAGGCTCGTGCATCACCGTCCCAGGAGATAGGCGGCACGTCTTTCATGCCTGCGGCAAATTTGGCGGGCGGGCGAATGTGAGGACGTGCTCCATGGGAGAGCGCATGGAGCTCCGCAGCCTTCCGAACAACATTTTCGGCATCATCATCGTTTTCGCTAAGAGGGAAGACTTTTGTTCTGGTTTTTTTTCCACTTTCGTTAATTCGGACAAACCACTTGCGCTCGGTTTTTACCATTTAACGCCTGCGACGATGCTTTGGCGCTCCGCAGTGTTCAACATCTCGGCGCTCCTGCCGGCAAATTTTCCGGGGTTGCACTCGATCTCATCAGCGAGCTGTATGGCGGCCAACTTTGCTGCTTCAATGCTGCCGTTATAGTCCTTGGAATAACGTACTCCCCGTATGTCACCAACTGAGACTTCCCAATATCCGCCGTTGGAACGAGAACCTTTTTTCCAGTTCACGCCCTTGCGCCCGCTCTGATATTCGGCTTTAGCTTGAGATGCGGGGGGTATAAAGGTGCCGTTCCGTAGCTTTTCGGCCGACTCATTCGCTGCGCGCTCTGCCTCCGCTTGGCTCTTGTATTTTTTTATCTCAAAAGTCATGTAGCGCGTTGTGCCATTTGGATCTTTCGTGAAATCGATATACGTCAGTAGATAAATTCCCCCTTTTAATGCGGAATGTCTGTAGTGCAGTCCCTTAAACTGCACGGGTCGTCCAGTTGCGTCAAATCGCCCCATGCCCGGCGCTTGAACTCCGGACGACGGCTCCGCCTGTGGCGTTTCCCACGCTTGCCGCACCGGTTGTGCAGCCTCAGTGTGCCGCGATCCCGCCGTGCCGCTGCCGCTCGCCAAAGGCTCGCCATCGGCTGTCCCGCCGGATAGACGCAGCCGCGAGCGCGGCACGATTACGGTAACGTCATTGAGCAGGCCGACTGCCGCCGCCTCCTCCCTCAGGTATTGCGATGGCGTCATGGCCTGCGGTGAGTCCCGCAGGCTGTCCAACAGCATCCACTGTCCCGTATCCGCCGTCCTCCGGAAGGCGACAAAGTGCGAGCTCAACGGCTTGATACCGCCTGTCTCCGCGTCCTGGGCAGCTGTGCTCACATGCATGACAAGCCGGTCGGTAGCGAGCGCGTCGATCTGCTGGAGGTGTTCCCAGTTCATCTCGGGCATGTCCGCTACGTTCACTATCGGCGTATGCCTATACGAAGCGACCGGAATGCCTGTTTCCTGCAATACGGCAGACACGGTCTCTGCATGCACACCTGTGTGAACCATGGTTTCGCGGATGTCTTCCAGCCCGCGTGCCGGTGTTCCCGCCGGTTGATGGTCATGTTCATGCCGGGCGAAGGCTGCGAGCGACAATATGGGCCCGCCTACCATGGCATTGACCGCATGCTGGGCGCATGAATGGAAGTCTTGCCGTTCGAGGTAGAAGCGAGGATTTCCGCCGACATCCCGGTGCGCTTCATCCACCGTCAGGCCGTCATGGTAAGTAACCGGCGTAAAAAAAGGCTGATAAAAGCGATGGCGCTCGATGTGCTGTATGCCGCTCTGATGGAAATGGCGCATTTCCGCCATATCTTGCGATGCGGAAGTGGTGGTGACAGAGGCAAGAGCGTCCTGCCGCAATTGCTGTTGAACGGACTGAACGGGCCCTGAGGGTAGATCGCTTTCGCCTCTGGCGCGTTGCGGCGATGGCGCCCCGGAAGGCGGGGCTGAACTGCTGCGTCGCCGCCTAAAGCCAGGCTGTGTGGCGTTTGTCGTGGCGTAGGAATCGGCCCAGGCAGGACGATGCTGGCGTGTTGGCGTGGCAGGCCGCTCCGGCAACGCCGGAGCAAAATCAAACGTCAATGATCTCCTTGTCCGGTCACCATCATCAATGTCATCGGCCCGGATATTCGACAACCTGTTGCCGGCATCGATGGTCAGGGTGACGCATGTTCCGACATCATCGTCATTAAGCTTTTTGTAAACCAGCCGGCGGGCACCTTGAGGATTGGAACTGTCCGGAACGCCCTCGGCATTCAGCGCGATGGCGGATATTTCATCGTCTTTCCTGATCGTCGCAAGCAATCTGATCACCCCCGAGTACCTTTCATCCATATGCAGCCCCAGCACCGGGAGCAGTCTTACCATGGGGGGTCCTATGAAAGAATGGGGATTGGGGTGCGACGAACCCGGATGTGCCGGGGCGTGGCGGCCGCGCAAGGTCCAGATGCCGTCGGAAGGCAAGGTAACGGTGAATCTTGCTTGATCTGACGGCTGCACACCGCCGGGAGCGGCTTGCAGACCGCGGGGATGCCGAGGGAAAGCGGAATAGGCAGGAATGCGGGACGTCATGGCCTTTGTCATTTGCAGTGTGGGGCCACTGTGTGGCGTCCTCGTGCACGATGGTTCCATTTGGCAAACCAAAGGCGATGGAACTCATCGCCGGACTGTGCTACTCATTCTTTGGTCAATCCGGCCATGTTCTTGCCTCGAAGGCAGGAAACCATTTCCCCGAGGAGTCGACAATATGGCAAGCGACGATGAGAGCACGAACAGCCCTGATGCGAATGATTGCTACCGCGTGTTGGCATTAGAGGGAGATGCCGCGGCGATGAATAATCTCGGCGTGAGCTATGAAAAGGGACGCGGCGTGGCGAAGGATGCCGGCAAAGCCGTGGAGTGCTACGCGTCTGCCATTGCAATGGGAAACGCATGCGCCATGTTCAATCTCGGCCGGATGTTCGAGGAAGGTTGCGGAGTGGAGAAAAGTGCAGGAAAAGCTGCTGAACTTTATGCCAGTGCCGCAGCGCTCGGCAATACCGACGCCATGGTGAATCTTGGCCACATGCTGGACAATGGCATCGGAATGGCGCCGGATAACAAGAGGGCCTGCGAGCTGTACCTGATGGCCGCAGAAAAACAGAATCATGCGGCGATGTTCAATCTCGCAATGATGTACTTGAATGGACGCGGCACGGCAATGAATCCGGAAAAGGCGGACTTCTGGCTATGCAAGGCAGCCGCAGCAGGTCTTCCCGAAGCACGCTATTTTTCCAGCGTGGCACAGCGCCATGCTGGCTCCGATTCTGATGCCGGCGGCAGACTCCTGCATTGAATCGCCGCCATATCTGAGCATGCGCCTCTTCCCGCTCCTCGCTGCGCCCCATGACCTGGCCTGCAAACCAGATCAGCCACGGCTGCGGGAGAAGCAGGAACCACGCTGCGTCAAACGACCTTTGCTCCCTTGCTTGGGATGATCGGCGTCGATGTCTCAGGCCAAGGAAACAGTCTTTCAGCCTATTGATCGCTTACCGCAGCAACAGCATCACGATGCGTATTGCAATGATCCAGCAGATGAGCAGCCCGGCCAGAAAACTCAGCGCCCGCCACGGCTGCAGCCCGCGCAGATAAATGACGGTGTGCGCATAGCGCGTGGCGACGTAGAGCGCGAACAGCAGCTGCGCGGACTCCTTCGATGCGCCCAGCAGCACGTAGGTCAGCGCCAGCGCAAGAAACAGCGGCAGGTTCTCGACATCATTGCGCCAGATGCTGGCGCAGCGCTGCACCAGCGGCGCCTCCCTGTCCTTCGGGCGCACGCCGACCATGGCGGCGTCTTCCGGCACGGTGAAGCTGCGGCTGCGGAAGCGGGTGACGATCTGCAGAATGCTCGTCAGCGTGGTCTTGAGGAACAGCGCCGCCAGCGCCATCGCGAAGACCGGCAGGGCCGGATAGGCATTCATTGCTGCGCTCCCGGCGCCGCCTTGCGCATCGCTTCCCTCGCCTCGACATGGCGCGCGACCGCTTCCTCGGTCGGCCACCATTCGCCGATGCGCCAGCCGGACGCCTCGCATTCGTCGATCTTGATCCACACCGTCTTGCGGAAGTCGGAATCGCCTCCACCCTCGACTTCCACCAGCAGGTCGGAAAACTTTTCCATCAGATAGCGCTTCTGTTCCGGCGACAGCAGACCCTTGACGGTATGCAGTTCGAGAAAAGGCATGTGCGGCTCCTTGTCATGTTGATCGTGCCGCCATTATCGAAGCGAGCCGTCATGGCGGCCATTGTCGGAAACGACATATTCATGGTTAAATCCGACACATGTCCAAATCCACCAACACCATCCGCATCGGCGTGCTGATCTATCCCGGCTGCCTGCGCAGCGGCGCGGTGCTGCCGCTCGACGTGCTGCGCATCGCCACGGCGCTGTCCGGCTACCGGCCGGCGGCGCAGCGCGTTCGATTCGAAGCGCAGTGGTTCAGCGCGCGCGACCGCGGCAGCGTGGAGGTCGGCGGCCTGACCTTCGCCACCGAAGCTGCGGACGCCGAGGTATTCGACGCGCTCATGCTGCCCGGCATCGACCATACCGATCCGCACGAGCTGACGCCGCAGCTGGAACAGCTCGGCCCGGAAGCGGATCTGCTGCGGCGCTATGCGCAGCTGGGCAGGCCCATCATTTCCAGCTGCTCCAGCACCTGCCTGGTGGCGCAGGCCGGACTGCTCGACGGCCGGCGCGCCACCACCAGCTGGTGGCTCGGCAATTTCTTCCGCAAGCGCTATCCCGATGTGAACCTCGACGCCGAACAGCTGGTGGTCGAGGACGGTCAGTTCATCTCTTCCGGCGGCATTACTTCCTACCTTGACCTGTCGCTGTGGCTGGTCGGCCGCTTCGGCGGCGACGCCTTGCGCCAGAGCGTCGCCAAGGTGCTGGTCATGGACGGCAACCGCAGCAGCCAGGCGCCTTATGTCGCCACGGCGCTGATGCAGGACCAGGGGCATGCGGTGATCGACCGGGCGCGCCGCTGGCTGAACAGGCACATGGACCAGCCCTGGACCATGACGGCGCTGGCCGAGCACTGCAACACCACGCCGCGCACCCTGCTGCGCCGCTTCCGCCAGGCGCTCGGCATGAGCCCGATCCAGTATGCGCAGCAGCTCGCGGTGGAGCGCGCCAAGGCGCTGCTGGAATCGACCCGGCTGTCGCTGGAAGACATCACCGGCCGCTGCGGCTACGAGGATGTCTCGACCTTCAGCAAGGTGTTCAAGCGCAACACCCGGCTGACGCCGCGCGAATACCGGGCGCGCTTCGGGCTGCGGCAGTAAAGCAGGGGTTCAATGGAACCGTTTTCCCTGTGGGGACACTCACCGCGACCGGCTTGGCTGTTGCCCCATACCGGAGCGGCAGGCCATGGCGTCTTCCAGGGAAAAAATGAAATTACCGTTCAATTACCATCTGTATCGGATCCATCCTGATGAATATTCTGCAAGACAGGACCAAGCCTCCGGAGCGGGCACGTCTCCGATACCAGCCAATTCAGCTCCGGCGGCGGCTGCGCCTGGGCACGAACCGCAAGTCCCGCAAGTTCCGCAGAACCGCAATGGAAGCGTCAGGTTCGGACTGCTACTGACCAAAGGAAAACGGCCACCGCTGCCGCAGCCACCTCAGTCCGGGGCTACCCAGACCGGTGCTCAACCTACCGTCCAGAGCAGCGAAGTGCCGATGGCCCTCCCGGTTCAGACTGCCAGCGCTGGAGTTCAGCATCAGACTTTATATGCGCAAGCCGGGATTCAGCATGCAGCTCAAGGCATCAGCCTCGGTGTGCAGCATGGCCCGGAATCAGAAAGCGCAAGCCGCATGGAAGCCGGGTCTTCATCCGCCTTGGCCGCGCGACCAGCGGCTCCTCGAGCGGCTGTGCGGAACGATGCCGCCATCGCTGAAGTCACCCCTTCACCTGTTTTGTCCCTCGCTTCGCAAACACGTCCTCCGAACCTGAAGGATCTGCCGGAAGAACTCCTTCTTGCAATTATCAAGCTGCTGCAGCCTGGCGATATCAAACGAGTTCGGCTTGCATGGAAGAATGCAGCACGTATCGGCAAAAACGAATTACGGCGTCTGAAGGTGGATCGTCCTGAAGGTCTGCAAGAGGCACTGCGGACATTCGAGGACAGTCGCATTCTTTCACTAGCGCTCTCAGGAAACTTTTTAGACGCGCACTTTAGAAAAAAGGAGTTGCAGAATCTGATGGCACAGGCACTCGGTTCGCTGGAGGTTTTCAGCACCTCTGGTTGCCATAGCCTGTATTTCGACGGCATCAGCACGGCGGTGCAGCACATGCCTGCGCTAAAAGAGCTTGATCTGTCCGGGCCAACGGTAGGGCGCTTCCTGAGCTCCCCGGCACTCGCCGGCATTCTGGGTTCGTTGCAGCAGCTCAGGAAACTAAAGCTGTCATGGGCCAATATGATGAACGGCACGCATCTCTCCAATGCACTGACGTCCGCCTCCAGCGCGCTAACCCATCTCCATCTGTCCGATTTGAATCGGCTTACCGATGAAGGACTTGCGCAAGTATTGCAGTCAAAGCCGAACCTCAGAAGTCTTCGGTTGAATGATTGCAGTGGGCTGACGTCCGCGGGGCTGTTCAATGCACTGGCTCATGCACAACAACTCACTCAGCTTGATTTATCCGGAATGAGGCAGATCAGCAATGAGCAGCTTGCCAACGTATTGGGGCAGGTACCGCGTCTCGCCCACCTCGCCTTGCAAAGATGCAGCCAGTTCACCGCCGAAGGATTGGCTGCGGCCCTGCAGAATGTAAGCGGGCTTGTGCATCTTGATCTGTATGAGGCCGATCTGTCCGAAGACCCGGACCTCGCTGCTGACCCCGCCGCTGCCCTGACCGTTAACCTGGCCGCTGTCCTGCAACAGGTTCCGGTGCTCGAACATCTTGATGTGTCAGCGCTGCGAGGCCTTGACGACACTCGGCTCGCTGCTGCCCTACAGCATGTACCCAATCTCACTCACCTCGAGCTTGCCCTACTCGATGAGCTGACCGATAGTGGCTTGGCCGAAGCATTGCAGCATGTACCGCAACTTGCGCATCTCGATATATCCCTATGTTCCAACCTGAAAAATGTGAGGTTTCCTCACTTGCGTCGTCTTGAGACGTTGAACGCGAGGGCAAGCGAGAGTCTGGAATCCATCGCCCTGGATAACCTGCCTTCGCTGAAGGCGCTCGACGTCAGCCAGAACTCGTCCCTGGACATCATGTCCCTCGGGGGTTCGCTGCAGCATGTGAGCAAAACGCTGGAGAAGTTGAGCATGGCCGACCTCCAGGATCTCTCCGACGAGAACATGCCGAACCTGACCGGTTTCGAAAATCTCCGAGACCTGGATTTGCACGACAATCGTCGCATTACCGACGCCGCGCTGAACGCCTTGCCGGTACTGGATCATCTTGATGTTCTCGGATGCGACGAATTGACGGATGCCGGCTTGAAGGCATCGAGAGCGAGGGAGGTCAACCAATATGCGCCGCCTGCCTGAGCACGGTGGCGCGGGTCGACAAACAGAATGCTGCGACGTCCAGTCACATGGAGGCTATTATGATGACGACAGCGACTGCGGGCATGCAGCGCATCGAACAATGGCGCGAACGCATTGCGCAAGAAGCTGCCAGCGGCAAGGGGGTAGCGGCATTCTGCCGGGAGCAAGGCATCGGCACGCAGAGGTTCTACTGATGGCGCAATCGGCTGGCCAGGCGAGAACCTGGCGCGCCCCGCGCCAGGTAGCGGAAATGCTTTTCCTCGACCTTGGCGCCATGCCAGCCGCAACACAAGGCGATGGATCGCTGTCGCGCCGCCTCGAACTTCCCGGCGGCATTACCCTGACCATTGCGGGAAGCTGATGTTCTTCCTCGAGCAGCAGGTGCGCGTGTTCCTGTACGGCGCGCCGGTGGACATGCGGCGCTCGTTCGATGGCCTGCATGCGATCGCGCACCAAGGCATGCAAGCCGATCCGCCGGCGGGACATTTGCCCGCCTTCCTCAAACGCCGCGCCACGCAAATCAAAATCCTGTACTTCGACCGGCCCTGCTGGTGCTTATGGGCAAAGCGGCTCGAACAAGGCCGATTCCTGCCGGACTGGAAGCGGGTCACGACGCGCGAGATCGGTGTCACGCCATTGAAGCTCCTGCTAGCTTGCGATGCCAGAAACAGCGTAAGAAACGGTATGGCCGGCGGAACTCCGTGAGCCTCAGTGAGCAGGCTGCGCTTGACGCCGCCGGACATCGCGCATGCGAAAGCCGTCATCCCGCTTGCCTTGCTTCATGGCTGCACTCCTGTATCGAAAGACCCTCTGCTTCGACCAGTTCGGGCGCCATTTTTTCCTTGATCCAGCGCCTATCGACATAGGCAGTAAATCGGAGATACTGATTCCAATGGAGCACAAACGCACTCCGTTTGGCGTCTGTCTTCGAGCCCCCTGTGCAGCTACGACTCTTCGTAATTATCGAGCCGATGGTCCATGTGCGACAGGATTGTGCCAACACTCAAGCGGTCATGCACATACATGTCATCAAGCTTCAATATATCGAGCGCGCTTCGGTGTGCGGCCATCATTCCGTTTCGATGGAACCGATGCTGCTCTGAAAACACTCACGTCGCTGAACTTACTTGATTTTCCGAGCCCGACCTGCGGCGCATTGTGACATTACTGCAAGACAGAGCAAAAAGTGAAACTTGGCTTCTTCCACGTATATAGAACCGGCCGCGATGGCATTCCTCTCTCCCATAGGCAAACATCCGATGCAGACGGGCCTCCTGTGGCAACCGGCACAGTGCCGCAGGCGACAGGGGCGGTTGATGCCGATCGCAATCTGAACACCGAGCGGAGCCGCAAGCAACGCGTGAATTTTGGTATCAGGTTGATGAGGAAAAAATATCAACCTCCCGCTCCGACCGCTCCGACCGCTCCGACTGCTCCGACTGCTCGGACTGCTCCGACAATTCGGCTTGATCTGCCTGATTTGACTGATCTAGCTGATCTGTTTAATCCGTCTAATCCGCATTCTAGGTTTCCGGCCACCCCTGCTGTTCCGGCTGTTCCGGCTGCTCCGACTGCTCCGACTGCTCCGACTGCTCCGATTGCTCCATCTAGTGTATCCAGTCCGTCTGATTTACCGGCTCCGCCAACGCCGCAGATTCCTCTGGCCGCGCTTGCATCACTTCAATCACCTGCATTAATGTCATTACCTGCACCATCTGCATCTAATGAATTGCATGCGTCCACTGCTCCGATAGCGTCCACTGCCGCGCAAAATCCTGCCTCGGCTTTTTTAAAGTTGCCACCGGAACTCCTCAACCGTATTCTCAACCTATCTTTGGTTGAAGATGTGAAGCGATTTCGCCGTGTGTCGAAATATGCGGCCGATGCCGGTGCAAAGGTTTTCCAACATTTGACCATAGAAGATCCAAGGCATATTAAGGATGCATTGAGGCGCTTCGATGGCATCATCAAGTCGCTTACGCTTTCCAAAAACTTTCTTGACGATCATTTTTTCAATATAGAGCTGCAAGAGTTAATGAAGCAGAGACTGGCCCAGCTTGAAGTTCTCGATTTGTACGATTGCAGCCAGTTAACGCCTAGTGGTATTCATGCAGCGGTGAAGCAGTTGCCCGCACTGAACGAACTCAAGCTGCCCGCAAGCATGGTTATCGAAACCGTCCTCCGCGGCTTCGCCCAAGAGTTTTCGCCTTACCTATTGCAGCCGTTTCAACATCTCAAGGAACTGGATCTCGCGGGCCCAAACATGCTGTTCCCGGCGCAAATTACTCAGATACTGGCCTCCTTGCCGGAGCTCACTCATCTGAATTTGTCCGGTCTCGATCAGCTTAACGATGAGGCGCTTGTTACCGCGTTACAGCATGTGCCGGAGCTCACCCACCTCTGCGTGAAGGACTGTAGCCAGCTGACTCCCGGTGGACTGGGTGCTGCATTGGTTCATCTAAGTAATCTCAAGTATCTTGAGTTGCGCCAGTTGCCGCAGTTCGACGCGGCCGAGGAACCAGCCCCGCAGGAAGACGGCGGTGACGAAGCGCCCGCTATTCCCGAAGCCATCATTAGAATATTGGAGCATTCCCCGCGGCTGACACATCTTGTTTTACGGGATTGCTTCGAGTTCACCCCCGATGGATTGGCTACGGCTTTAGAGAGGGTGAGGGACACACTTATCAGTCTCGACCTGTCCTTTGCCCATCAGCTTGCTGGTCCGGCGCTTGCTCATGTATTGGCGCAGGTTCCAAACCTTCGGGAGCTGAAATTATCGGGTATAGAGAACCTTTCCGATGCCGATCTGGCTGCTGCCCTGCAAAGAGTGACGAGCCTTACCCATCTGGAAGCATCGGCTTTAAGTGATCTTACTGATGCGGGCGTGAATATAGCGTTGCAACCCATGACATCACTCACTTATCTGGAGATGAGTTTGTGCGACAGACTGCAGCATCTGGATTTGCCGCGTCTAGACTCCTTGAGGACATTAGAGCTGGGTGAGGCCATAAACTTACGATCTTTCAGTCTAAAAAATATACCTTTTTTGCAGCATCTCAATTTAAAGGGCAACTCCTCGCTGGACATGAGTGAGGTCAATGCCTTGTCACTAAGCGATGTGAGGGACACTCTTGTAACGCTGAACTTGTCCGGCATTGACCTCGATGACGAGCAGATGCCGGACCTGTCCGGCTTCAATAATCTGCGGCGTCTGGATTTGTCCCATAACCGGGATCTTACCGACAGCGCGTTGCGAAACCTGCCGGTGCTAGACCAGATGAATGTCATCGGCTGCGTTAAGCTGACTGATAAGGCGTTAGAGGCGGTGAAGGCAAATGAGATTGTGCAATATCCCTCTTCTTGAGACCTGCCATTTCGGGAGGACGAAAAGCAATCCGCATGAAGGCAATGCCCTGACTTGATATGATGCAGGCTTCTCCTGTTTATCGCAGCCACCGCCATGAAATGCGCCATCGTTCCCGTCACGCCCTACCAGCAGAACTGCAGCATCCTCGTCTGCGAAAACACCCGGCGCGCCGCGCTGGTCGATCCGGGCGGCGAAGTGCCGCGCCTGCGCGCCGCGCTGGAGCAGCTGGGCGTGACGCTGGAAAAGATCCTGCTGACGCATGGCCATACCGACCACTGCGGGGCGGCCGGGCTGATTCGCGAGGAATTCGGCGTGCCCATCGAAGGGCCGCAGCGCGAAGACAAGTTCTGGATCGACCGGCTGCCGGTATCGACGCAGCGTCCCGGCTTTACGCCGGCCGATGCCTTCGAGCCGGACCGCTGGCTGGAACACGGCGACACGGTGAGCTTCGGCGAACAGACGCTGCAGGTGCTGCACTGCCCCGGCCATACGCCGGGCCATGTGGTGTTCTTTCATGAAGGCCTGCGCCTGGCCTTCGTCGGCGACGTGCTGTTCCAGGGCTCGATCGGACGCACCGACTTCCCGCGCGGCGATCACGACACGCTGATCGACTCCATCCGCAGCAAGCTGTGGCCGCTCGGCGACGACGTGAGCTTCATTCCCGGCCATGGCCCCGCTTCCACCTTCGGCCACGAGCGCCGGCACAACTCCTTTGTCGGCGACGCCCGCTTCCGCTGAGGAAGGCCGGCATTGCCCGCCCGGTCCGGCGAGAATGGCGCCGTTGAACTTTTCAACAATACCGGCTTGCTTTTTCCGGCAAGCTGCTATACTTCAGTAAATATTTCCGCAGGGCAAACCAATTGAAAGATTGGGACGCAAAGCTTCCGGCCTAAAAGCGGTGTCTTTCCGACACGTTCACGGCAGCGGGGCCGCCTTCCGAAGCGAAGCCGCGCTTCTCGCCTTTGGCATGCCTTGCGTTTTTGTGAGCCGACATGCCGAAGTTCCCGACGATATTCCTGCTGACCGCCGCCACGCTTGCCTTCGCGCCTTCTGCGCGGGCCGAATGCGGCTTTTCCCATGACAGCGACACCCTGACCATCGTGGTCGGCAAGGGGTCGCAGTCCTGCTTTTCTTCGGAACAATTCCGTACCGCCTTCAAGGCCCAGGTGACCGCCGCGCTGGAAGGAGGCGGCACGGAAGGAACGACGAGGCAGAAAAGAGCATTCGATGACCGCAGCGGCAGCGGACGCAAGCTCTGGAGCCTGGCCGAACGCCAGCACCAGATGAGCAGGATGGGCAGCTACTTCGGCCAGCGCTGAAGAAGCATGGAAGCTGTTTGCAAAGCGGCATGACTTCTTGAAAAGAAATGGCCACGGAGTCGCCGGTGAACTAAAAAACAACGCAAAAGGAAATGAAAAAGAAGCTGCTTATCCCGCTTCACCGGTATTTAGAACCGGCGCGTAATTGCCGATAATCAAGGAACGATTGCTTATGTAAAAGTTTCGCCTCATGACGAGCGGTTTTGGAAGGAACGGGAAAGACATGCGCTTCAACAGACAATCCGGCATCACCCTGATCGAACTGATGGTGGCGGTGGCCATCGTGGGCATCCTCGGCTCGATTGCGCTTCCGGCCTATCGCGACTACGTCACGCGCGGCCGGATTCCCCAAGCCACCAACAACCTGTCCACGCTGCGTGTTCAGCTCGAGCAGTATTTTCAGGACAACCGCACGTATGTCGGCGCCTGCGCCAACAATACCGTCGCGCCGCTGCCGGCCAGCGATGACTTTGAGTATTCCTGCCCGACGCTGACGGCCACCACTTTTGTCGCTCAGGCAACCGGGCGCGGCACGATGAGCGGTTTCACCTATCGGATCAACGAATCCAATGCCCGCAGCACCACTGCCGTCCCTTCCGGCTGGGGCACGACGCCCGCCGATTGCTGGATAGCGAAGAAGGGCGGCTGCTGATGCCATCGACGATGCGCAGCGCCCAGGCCGGCGTGACACTGATCGAGCTGATGGTCAGCATGACCATCCTGATGCTCGCGCTCGCCTGGGGCCTGCCATCGTTCAGTCTGTGGCTGCAGAGCGCACAGGTGCGCACCGCGGCCGAATCCGTACAGAACGGCATGCACCTGGCGCGCACGGAAGCGGTCAAGCGCAATGCGGTAGTGCGCTTCAGCCTGACCGACAACGGCGGACGGGTGGCATGGACGGTCGGCTGCGCCACCGCCACTGCCGACTGCCCGGCCGAGATACAAAAAAGAGTTGCCACCGAAGGCACGCCGAACGCCCGCGTCGGCGCCAGCGTCGCCGCGGTGGCGCAGCCGGCGCCGGCCAATGCCTACAGCACGGCGCTGGCGGCCGGCGCCGCGCTGCCGGCAGGCGTGAGCTTCGACGGCATGGGCCGCGTACCGTCCGCCAATGTCGGCACCGATATCACCCGGGTCGACGTGATCAATGCGGCCAATACCGCGGCACGGCGGCTGGTGGTGACGATCAATGCCTTCGGCCTGATCCGCATGTGCGATCCGGCCGTCGCGCTGTCGGCCAATCCGGTCGGTTGCAGCTAGGAGATGCGATGAACATACGCACACGGCAGAATGGCATCGCGGTGGTCGAAAACCTGGTGGCCATCCTGATCTTTTCCTTCGGCATCCTCGGCATCGTGGGGCTGCTGGCCTCGTCGATGAAGAGTTCCGCGTCCGCAAAATACCGCAACGATGCGAGCATGCTGGCCAACCAGATCGTCGGCGAGATGTGGGTCGCCGACAAGAGCAATACCGCGCTCAAGGCCGGCTTCGAAAGCCCGGGCGGCGCCTCGTTCGCCGCCTGGAAAACCAGGGTCGGCACCACTCTGCCCGGCATTACCGACACCGCCAACCTGCCCACCGTCGCCATCGATGCCAACAACGTGGCGACGGTGACGGTGCGCTGGCAGGCGCCCGGTGAAAAGGCCGCGCACAATTACGTGCTGATCGCGCGGATCAACGGTTGAGAAGACGCCATCATGCCACCCCGCCGCCATCATTTCCGCACCACTGGCCTCTATCGCCTCCGCGGCTTCAGCCTCGTCGAAGTCATGGTGGGCATCGTCATCGCGATGCTTGCGTCGCTGGTCATGCTGCAGGTGTTCGCCACCTTCGAAGAGAGAAAGCGCACCACCAACAGCGGTTCGGACGCGCAGACCGACGGCGCCTTCGCCAGCTATACCATCGAGCGCGATACGCGCATGGCCGGCTACGGACTCAACATGCCGGAGCTGCTCGGCTGCAGGGTCAACAGCAGCTTCAACGGCACCGCCAGCAGCTTTACGCTGGCGCCGATCACCATCACCAACGGCGCCGGCGGACGGCCCGATGCGATCCGCGTCGTCGCCAGTTCCAAGAAGAAGTGGAGCGTGCCGGCGCGCATCACCACCGACCATCCGCCCCAGGCCACCAACATGTTCCTCAATACCACCCAGGGCATCGAGCCGGGCGACCTGATCGTGGCGGCCCAGGCCGGCAAGGATTGCACGCTGATGCAGGTGACCAATATCCCCAACGGCAACGTGCAGATCCATCATCACAGCACGAGTCCGTGGAATCCGCCGGGCGGACACAACATCTTTCCCAAGCCCGATGGCTATACCGCCGGCGCGATGCTGTTCAATTTCGGCGGCTTCACCGACCACACCTATTCACTCGATGCCCGCGGCAATCTGCAGCTGTCTGACTTCCGCTCCTCGACCAACACTTTCACGATACAGCCGCTGGTATCGGGCATTGTCAACCTGCAGGCGCAATACGGCTTCGACACCCGTCCGGGCGCACCGACCGACGGTCGCGTGAACGAGTGGAGCGACACCATGATCGATGCCGACGGCAGCGGCACCGCCGGCGATGCCGGCGACATCCGCCGCATCTATGCGGTGCGCTTTGCCATCGTCGCGCGCAGCGCGCAGATGGAGAAGCCGAAGCCGGACGGCACCTGCGCCATCACCACGGCAACCTCCGCCAACAAGCCGACCTGGGCCGGCGGCGATATCGATGTGAGTAAAAATCCCGACGGCTCCGCCAACGCCGGCTGGACCTGCTACCGGTACAAGGTAACGGAAACCGTGGTCCCGCTGCGCAACCTGCTGTGGAGGGAATGATGGAGACAGGAATCCCGCAGAATGCATCTCCGGTCTTTCCGCATCGCCAGCGCGGCGTGGTGCTGCTGGTGGCGCTCATCGTGCTGGTGGCAATGACGCTGGCGGCGCTGTCGCTGGTGCGTTCGATCGATACCGGCAACCAGGTGGCCGGCAACCTGGCGTTCAAGCAGGGCGCGACCGCCGCCGCCGACGGCGGCGTCGAGGCCGCCATCGACTGGCTCGTGACCAGGAACGGCACGCCGGCGCTGCATGCCGACATCCCGGCACAAGGCTATTACGCAACCAGCCAGGATACGCTGGACATTACCGGCACCAGCGGCAACGACGATTACGCGGCGGTGGACTGGGAAAACAACAATTGCAGCGGCATCAGCGCGGCGGCCTGCATCAAGCCTTCGGCCGCCATCGATGCGGGCAACGGCAATTCGATCACCTACATCATCCACCGGCTGTGCGTGTCGAGCGGCGACCCGAATTCCTCCGGCAATTCCTGCGCCAACTTCAAGTCGCCCTCCTCGACCAGCCCCAAGCGCGGCGAAATCAAGTACGGCGACGACAAGCGCTTCGAACCGCTGCCGGCCGTGTATTACCGCATCACGTCGCGGGTCAAGGGGCCGAAGAATACCGTCAGCTTCGTGGAAACCATCGTCCACTTCTAGCGGACAGGACACCAGCCGCGCCCGCAGCACAGGGAGAACCAGCATGAAAAACCGGCATCGCCGCATCAAGCGCAGCACGCTCGCAGGACTGGGTGTGCTGCTTTGCCCCGCCATCGCTACGCAGGCGGCGGTCACCGACATCGCCAACGCGCCCATGGCTTCGTCGTCGGTCAGTTCGGTCAAGCCCAACATCATGTTCATCCTGGATGATTCGGGCAGCATGGCGTGGGACTATCTGCCGGACGCGGCAGGAAAAATCCTCTACGATAACGACGGCGACCCAAGAAATACGTACGGCAGGTACAGCAATCATTGCAACGGCCTTTACTACAATCCGGCCACGACTTACGCGCCGCCGGTGGACGCCTCCGGCAACAGCTATCCGAACGCCAGCTTCACCGCTGCGAAGAACAACGGCTTCTCCAGCTCGTCGGGCAGCACCAACCTGACCGGCCGCTATTACTACACCTATTCGGGAACACAGGCCGACCTGGGGTTTACCTACAGTTCAACCGGCAGCGTCAGGACCAATACCACGTTTTACGGCGAGTGCAACAGCGAAGAAGGCAACACGCCCGGCAAGAACGTCTTCACCAAGGTGACCGTCGGCGCCAATTCCGGCCCCGGCGGCAAGGACGAAAGAACCAACTTCGCCAACTGGTTCACCTATTACCGCACCCGCATGCAGACCATGAAGAGCGCGGCGGGACGGGCATTCAAGAACATCGGCAGCAATTACCGCGTCGGCCTGACCACCATCAACTATTCCGGCACCGACAATTCGAACAGCGAATTCCTCAACATCGCGGACTTCGATGCCACCCAGAAAGCCAGCTGGTACAGCAAGTTCTACGATGTCGATCCGGTGGACGGCACGCCCCTGCGCGCGGCACTGTCGAAGGTAGGCCGCATGTATGCCGGCAAGACGGGCACGGACCCGGTGCAGTATTCCTGCCAGCAGAACTTTGCGATCCTGTCCACCGACGGCTACTGGAACGGCGATGCCGGCTACCAGCTCAACGGCAGTACCGCCATCGGCAACCAGGACGGCGGCACGACACCGCGTCCGATGTACGACGGCAACAACAGCAGCAATACGCTGTCCGACGTGGCGATGTACTACTACAAGACCGACCTGCGCGATCCGTCGCTCAATAACTGCACCGGCGCGCTCGGCACCAATGTCTGCGAAAACAATGTTCCGGGCGCCGGCGCCGACATCAATACCCAGCAGCACATGACCACCTTCACGCTGGGCTTAGGCGTCAACGGCACGCTGGCCTATGCGGAAGACTATCTGACCGGCGGCTCGGCCGACTTCACCGCGATCTCGCAGAGCACCAAGAACTGGCCGGTCCCGGCCGCCGATTCGCCGACCGCCATCGACGATCTCTGGCATGCGGCGGTCAACGGCCGCGGCACCTATTTCAGCGCACAGAATCCGGATTCCCTCGTCAGCGGCATCAGCAAGGCCTTAAGCGGCGTAACCGCCCGCACCGGTTCGGCCGCCGCCGCCGCCACCTCCAACCTGGAGCCGGTGGCCGGCGACAACTATGTGTATATCGCGCTGTACCGCACCGTGAAATGGGACGGCGACCTGCAGGCCAAGACCATCGACCCCAACTCCGGCGTGATTTCCGCGACGCCGGTCTGGTCGGCGCAGCCGCTGCTCGACAACAAGATTTCCGCGACCAGCGACACCCGCACCATCTACACCTTCGACGGCGCCGCAAGCAACCGCCTCAAGCCGTTCACCTGGAACAGCCTGAGCACGGCCGAGAAGGCCCATTTCAACAACATGTGCTCGGGCACCGACAAGCTGTCGCAATGCTCCACGCTGACCACGGACCAGAAGACGGCGGCGTCCGGCCAGAACCTGGTGAACTTCCTGCGCGGCCAGAACGGCTTCGAGGATGAAGCCGGCAATACCGACCGCCTCTACCGCGACCGCGAGCATGTGCTGGGCGACATGATCAGCTCCCAGCCGGTGTACGTGAAGAAGCCGCCGTTCGCCTACGTGGACGAGAACTACAGCGACTTCCGCGACAGCAAGTGGCCGAACCGCCAGGCGATGGTTTATGTGGCGGTCAACGACGGCATGCTGCATGCATTCAACGGCGATACCGGCGTGGAGATGTGGGCCTACGTGCCGCCCATGGTCATGCCCAACATGTACAAGCTGGCCGACAAGAACTATGCGGCCAACCACCAGTACTATGTCGACGGCTCGCCGACCATCGGCGACATCTGCCCGAACGCGCCTTCCTCGACCTGCACCAGGGACCAGTGGAAGACGGTGCTAGTCGGCGGGCTCAACGCCGGCGGGCGCGGCTACTATGCGCTCGACGTCACCGATCCTTCCAATCCCAAGGCCCTGTGGAATTTCACTTCCAGCGACGACAACGACCTTGGCTACACCTTCGGCAATCCGGTGGTCACCAAGCGCAAGGACGGCACCTGGGTGGTGGTCTTCACCTCCGGCTACAACAATGTCTCGCCCGGCACCGGCAAGGGCTTCCTGTACGTGCTCAACGCCAACACCGGCGCCGTGCTGGAAAAGATTCCCACCAACGAAGGCAGCGCCGCCACGCCGAGCGGGCTCGGCAAGATCAACGCCTGGATCAACAGCACCACCAGCAATACCGCCGAGCGCTTCTACGGCGGCGACCTGCTGGGCAACGTCTGGCGCTTCGACATCGACAACGTGGTGCCGCCCAGCGGCAAGGAGGCGACCCTGATCGCCGAACTCGGCAAGGTCAACGGCGCCGGCACGCAGCCGATCACCACCAAGCCGGAACTGACCGAGATCACCGCCGGCGGCAGCACCCATGCGGTCGTGCATGTGGCAACCGGCCGCTACCTCGGACTGACCGACCTCGGCGACACCAGCCAGCAGTCGGTCTATTCCTTCAAGGACAACCTGACGGCGACCGGCCTCGGACAGGTGCGCAACACCGGCGTGCTGGTCAAGCAGACCCTGACCACGCTTACCGGCGCCAGCGGCGAGAAGATCCGCACCGCCTCGACCAACGATGTGGACTGGTCGACCAAGTCGGGCTGGTATGTCGACCTGAATCCGAACAACGAGTCGCCCGGCGAGCGCGTCAATGTCGACATGCAGCAGCAGCTCGGCCTGCTGACGGTGGCGGCCAACGTTCCCGATGTCAATGCCTGCAACGTGGGCGGCTATGCCTGGCTGTATTCCTTCGATTACAGGACCGGGCAGTACGTCAAGAGCGCGGCATCCGGCATGGTGGGCCGGCGCCTGAGCGCCAACGCGCTGGTCGCCGGCATCAAGACCATCAAGCTCACCACCGGAAAGACGGTCACCGTGGTCACCGATACCGGCGGCACCATCGGCAGCGTCGACGATCCCAGCTCGAATCCGAACGGCGACGGCGACGCCAAGCGCGTGTCCTGGCGCGAACTGCTGGACTAAGGCAGGGATGACCGCAGCGGCAACGGCGGGCAAGCGGGAGCGGCTGTACCGGGCGCTCCCGCTTTGCCTTTCCGTCGCGGCACATTTGGCGGCGCTTGTGCTGCTGTCCCAGCACCTGGGCTCGCACGGCGCCTCTGCAACTACGCACAAGCCGGCACCGCGCGTGATGCAGGTCAGCCTGGCACAGCCCCTCTCGCCGCATGCAGCTTCCCCGCTGCTGCCGCCGCTCCGGCTGCAGCAGCGGCAGGTTCCAGCGGCTGCGGCGATACCCGCCGCGCCGACGATGCGCACGGCATCGCACCGGCTGTCGCCGGCTCCGGTGGCCGCGCCGGCCGCCATGCCCGAAAGCATGCCCGAGACGGCCGCCGGCAGCCTGCCGGAACCGCGCTACTACCTGCTGCGCGAGCTGAGCGTCCGCCCCGCGGTGCTTGAAGACGCCACCACGGGCCTTGCCTTCGAAGGCGTTCCCGCCCAGACCGTGATCCTGCGGCTGTTCATCAACGAGGACGGCGGCATCGACCGCGTCGCCGCCGAACAGTCGGTGCTGCCCGAGGCGCATGCGCAGCGGCTGATCGATGCATTCGCGCACGCCCGCTTCCTGCCCGGCCAGCTCGAGGGCAAGCCGGTGAAAAGCCAGATGCGCATCGAAGTCAGGCTGGAAAGCGCGCTGCAGCGCGACGTCTCGCTGCAATGACCCGGCTGATCCGGCTCGGCCGGATTCGGCATTTCGCCGGCGCATACCCTCAATGCTTCCGCTTTGCACACTTGCCGGCGATTTGCGTTAACGTTGAGTCTTTCACGTAATCTGCATCGCTCAGCACCCAGGGAGGACAACGAGATGCCGCTCTCCGCATCGCAGGTCGAACAATTCAACCGGGATGGTTATCTGGTTTTCAGAGGACTGGCCTCGCCGGAAGCCTGCGCGGCGATGCAGGCTGTCACGCTGGCGCACCTGCGGAATCAGGTGGCGCCGGTGGAATACGAAGCCGAGGTCGGCTATGCCGGCGCGCCGGCTTCGCTTGATGCGCCGGGCGGCAGGACGGTGCGGCGGCTGCGCGCGGCTTACCAGCGCGACCCGGCGTTCCGCGGCTGGGCCGAGGATGCGCGCATCGCCGAATGGCTGCGCCAGCTGATCGGCGAACCGGTCAATCTCACTCTGGCGCATCACAACTGCGTGATGACCAAGCATCCCAACTTCGGCACGGCGACCGGCTGGCACCGCGACATCCGCTACTGGTCGTTCATGCGCAACGAACTGATCTCGGTCTGGCTGGCGCTGGGCAGCGAAGTCGAATCCAACGGCGCGCTCAGGGTGATCCCCGGCTCGCACCGGCTCGCCATCCGCCGCGAACAGCTCGACGACCTCGATTTCCTGCGGCCGGACGTGGAAGAGAACCAGGCGATCTTCGCGCGCGGCATCACGGTCGAGCTGCATCCTGGCGACGTGCTGTTCTTCCACAGCGGCCTGTTCCACGCGGCCGGCCGCAACAACGGCGAGTCGGTGAAGACGTCGGTGGTGTTCGCCTATCGCGGCCGCAGCAATTTGCCGCTGCCGGGCAGCCGTTCGGCTGCGGCGGGGGATGTGGCGCTCGGCGACTGATCTATCGATTCAAGCTTCCACGCCGAAGGCTTCCTTCAATCCCTGCCTGCCGCGCGGCGTGAGCTGCAAGACCCGCGCCTGATTTCCGCGCAGCAGCCATTTCCTCTCCACCAGCGACTGCAGCAAGGCCGCGCCCAGCGCGCCGCCGAGATGAAAGCGGCGCTCGCTCCAGTCGAGGCAGCCGCAGGCGAGCTGGCGCCGGGCGCCGCGCAGCGCATCTATGTCGATGCCGAAACGGCGGAAGGCCTGCTCGCCCTCGGCCGACAATGCCATCTGCTTGTCGCTGCTCGACAGCAAGCCCGTTTCCTCGAAGCGCGCCAGCATCTGCACCGCCAGTTCGCCGGCCAGATGGTCGTAGCAGCTGCGGGCGAAGCGCATCGCCGGCGGCGTCGAACTTGATTCCGGCAGCGCGCGCGGCGCCGGCTGCGGCGCAATCGCCGCCAGCGACTCCAGCGCAATGCCGACGGTATGGCTGGCCAGGCAATAGTAGCGGTGCCGTCCCTGGGTTTCGACGCGCAGCAGCTCGGCGTCCACCAGCTTGGCCAGATGGCCGCTGGCCGACTGCGCCGACACGTTGGCGGCAAACGCGAGCTCGCCCGCCGGCCGGGCCCGGCCGTCGATCAGCAGCCACAGCATGGCCGCGCGCGCCGGATCGCCCAGCAGAGCGGCCATTCTTGCAATCTGGAGTGCGGATTCCATGCTTCACCTCATGATGAAATATCGGCGGAAAAAAGATCCTAACATCGGAACTTCTTTCATGGAGGTGTTTCATGTTCGCCGTCGTATTCGAAGTCCTGCCCTCGCCTTCCGGTTATCAACGCTATCTCGATACCGCATCGGCGCTGCGCCCGCATCTCGACGAGATCGAGGGATTTGTTTCCATCGAGCGTTTCCGCTGCCTCACCGATCCCGGCTGGATACTGTCGCTGTCGTTGTGGAAGCATGAAGCCGCGCTGGTCCGGTGGCGCGGCCACGGCGATCATCATGCGGCCCAGCAAGCCGGACGCGGCGGCGTGTTCGATGATTACCGGCTGCGCGTGGTGCGCATGCATGCGGGCTTCCCGGACGCATCGGCGCTGCCGCTGGTCGTGCTTCAGGACAATCCGCCCGCGCTGGCTGCCGGCAGGCGTTTCCAGAGCCTGGTGAACGAGAGCCGGCATATCGGACTTGCCGATGCGGATGCTGCCGGTGAAGGCGCGAACGGTCTGCGCTACGGCGAAGTGCTGCGCGACTATGGGCTGTTCGACCGGGCGCAGGCGCCGCAGCATTTTCCCGCGGTGGCGCGCGATTGAGGAGGCAGCCCATGGAAAACCTGCTGTTTCTGCAATCGGATGTTGCCGATCCTTTCGCGGTGTACCGGCGCCACCTGCTCAATGCTCCGGTGGCATGGGATGCGGCCAACCGCATCTGGGCCGTGTACCGGCATGCCCACTGCAAGCGGCTGCTGCAAAGCCGAGCTGCGCATATTCCGGCGCTCAATCCGGACAGCGAAGGGCAACTGGGCGCCACCGCACGGCTCGTTGCCGGCAGGCTGGCGCGCCTGGCCAATCCGCCTTCACACGCCGGTTTCCGCCAGGTGCTGATGCGCCTGTTCGCGCAGCTGCGGCCTCCCGCCGTGGCCGGCTTGCTGGATGACTTGCTCGGCGATGCAGGCGGCATTGACTGGGTGGACGCGGTCTGCACCCGGCTTCCGCTGCTGGCGGTGCTGAGGGGATTCGGCTTTGCATCCGAAGACATTGAATGCCTGCTGTCTCTCGGCGGCAGGCTGCCTCAGGTCATGCTGCCGAACAAATCGCCGCAGCAGCTTGCCGATGTCGATAAGGTGATCGGTGCCGTGTACCCGGTTGTCGACCGGCATCTGCAGAGCTGCCCCGGCCTGCATGTGCCGGAACACGATGAAGAGG
>Ga0194137_10000631_pt1 | contig 22865 bp, 28 predicted proteins | sample TARM_MetaG_T3_14_FD_134025 | JGI IMG/M metagenome (GOLD analysis project Ga0194137, IMG submission 134025) | Freshwater microbial communities from Pennsylvania, USA, analyzing microbe dynamics in response to fracking - TARM_MetaG_T3_14 (version 2) | ecosystem: Environmental > Aquatic >... | reverse complement strand
CATTGAAAGACTGTCTCCCAGCCAACAGTTGTACTGCAAACTCACAAGCTGTATCTCTTGCTTATCATACCGAATGTTAGCAGCTTCGGGCAGCTTATGATGGACAAGTATTGAATACTCATATGCGAGGTTGTTGCCATACTGCTGGTAACTTTTAATCCCCAGTATGATATTTCGTAAAGAAATATCGCACTGGTTAAATTATTTCCTTTATATAATTATGCGAAATGTGGTGTTTCCCATAAATTGATTCTCTTACCTATTCCCTTTTCTAGGGCGTTTCTGTATACAATAGTTCCCCATGCAACATCTTCAATCGGCATACCACCTACTGATAAAATGACAATTTCACCTTCTTCTTTATGAGTAGGTTTTCTACCTATAATAATGTCTCCAAGATCATCAATATCATCTTTCTTCATTTTTCCATCATTAATAAGGTCAATACAATTCACAGCCGGTATAGGAATTATATTATATGCAGGGAATGGCATTTCATCTGCCCAGGCTTCATAAAGTTCAATATTATCTGCCACATTGTGAGCCCTATTAATTACAAAGTCCTCATCAAACCTAGCTGATGCTGGACAACAAATTAACGTTCCTGGTTTAATCCATTCTTCCTTAACATAAGGGTAAATACTTGGATCTCCCGTTTCTGTAGATGTAGCAATAATAACTATGTCGGATTCTCTAACAGCAGATTCTATGTCCTCAACAACCTTAATATTTTTAACTGAAGGATGTTCTGTTCTCAAATACTCGATAAATCCTTCAACCGACTTTTTACTTCTACCTTTAATTTTTACTGTTTCTATTCCAGGTCTTACTGCAATACTAGCTGCTAGAGCAGTTTTACTCATAACCCCTGGTCCAACTATACCTACTACTTTTGCATCTTCTTTAGCGAAGTATTTCACACCAACACCCGGTACTGCCCCGGTGCGGTAAGCACTTAAAATATTGGCAGACATAAATGCAAGGGGTGCGCCTGTGTCCTTATCATTAAGGGTCAGGGTAAGAATAGACCTTGGAAGTCCTTTCTTTCTATTATCTGCATTAGACCCGTACCATTTCATACCTACCATATCAAATGATCCCCCAAGATAGGCCGGCATAGCCATGAAACGTCTGTCTGGACCATTCTTCGGCATATTTTCAAATAGAGGTTCATCAGGAAACATCATCATAACGCCATGGGAGTTTCCATTTGCACCACCCATACGGTAATCACCAGTCTTTAATAGTTTAAACATCTCATCCATTGCCTCAACACATCCGGCCATATCCTTAACACCGGCATCAATCATATCCTGTTCACTTAGGTATAAAAAATCTATTTTCATATTTTCCATTTGAATTCTCCTTTACTATTCACATTATTTATTTTATAGAAGGTGTTTATATCAAGTAATTTAAACACCTTTACCGATTAAATTTTCTAAATTCTTAAACATTTTTTTAGATATAGGAACTAGAAGGTTGGTTTAGTCTCAGCTGTTGCAGGAATAATATTTGTGTCTAGAAAATTCTCTGTACCTTCTAATTGGTCCTGCGCAATAATCTGATCTATTGATACGGTCTCAAATAAACCCTTCTTCATTACAAATTTAACCCATAGGGCTGAATAAATAATTAATGCTAGCATTAGTAATGCTGCAGTAATATAAATCTGTTGTTTCATTGCCGGATCATCAATTATATTAGCTATCATGTAAATCATCCCGGCTATACCGATTATTTGAGGCAGTCCGAACAATTTAACCTGGAAGCTTCGTTTTCTGTCTGGATATTTCTTTCTAAGCACAAGCACATTAATATGTGCAATGATATAAGCAATCATCCAGAATACAGCTCCAGTCAAAATAAATCTAATCAGATCGTCTGCTGATGTTATACCTGATATCAATGCTGTAGATATGAGTCCAAAGAGTAAAAATAGACTTATAAATGGAACGTTGTGTTTGTTTGTCTTAGCTAAAGCTTTAGGCAACATTCCGCCCTCTGCAAGGCCCATGAGCATTCTAGGAATGCTCGCTAGAACTGTATTTAAAGTACTTATAACTGCACCAACACTGATAAGTAGCATCCAGTTGGTACCAAAAGATCCAAGCATCCTTGTTGCAAAATCCATATGTGGCTGGTTTGAAGTTACTAGTATGTCATAAGGTACATAATTTGAGATGGCATAAACCATAACTGATTGAACAACCAAAAGAATTAACAAACTTAAAATCATACCCCTTGGAATATTCTTTTCTGGATTTTTTATATCTTTTGTTAAGGGTGTTACAAACTCCACACCTACAAATAGCCAAAATGCAAGAGCAGTTAAATTCACTACACTAAACCCCATTGGGTTGAACTCTGTTGATACCTGCTGTACTATTTCCCCAGAGCCGGCATTAATAAAACCAATAACACCAAGTATTATCATCGAAGTCAACATGAAACCTGTTACGATCAACTGTGTAATTGCATATGACTTAATTCCAAAGTAATTTATAAGTAATAACATTGTTAAAACAGCCATGGTAATTAAGATTGGATTAGCATTTGGTAATACTGTTGATGTAACAACAAAACCAATCATTGCTGCCTCGGAGCTTCCCGCAAATATATTAGTAAATAGATATCCTCCAATAACAGCTATCATAGATATAAATGGCCCTAAGGTTGCCTGTGTATATTGTCCCAATCCACCGGTTATTGGCATTAGCGCATTCATTTCCGCAAAGGAAAATGCAACTAAAATGTTCATTCCAAAGGCAATAATCATAGCAATAATAAATCCTTTACCAGCTATACCTACTCCTTGAGACAGGGATACTAGACAACTTGTCGCCACTATAAGCCCAACACCTGCTGCAATAGCACTTGTTAATCCTAACTTTCTTTCATTCATAATCCTCACTCCCTAACTTATTATTTTTGTTGTTTTTTACTACTTATCCTATTTAAGATACTTAATCAATTTCATGATCTCTGTATTTGATATAGGATTATAGCTTTTCTACTATGTATTCATTTTAACTCACTATCCGTATGATTGTATTGTAAAATTCGGATATAGTTCGTGTTTTACGGTGTTTTTCTATTATTTTTCAGAAAATTCAAATTATTTTTAACTGTTTATTGTTGAAATTTAGTGTTTTTTTAAGTATAATTAAATTATTAAAAACATTTTACGAACATCATCCCATTAACGAGCGCGTAATATTCGTAAACGTTATTATTTTAATATCATCCATTTTTCAAAATCTTTTAGGGGGGGGTGAATTGATGACACGTTCAATGATTCAACCATATTTCGTTCTATCAGCAAAAAAATACTATAAAGTTATCATGAACAATTACGGTATCTCACATTTTTATACCTTTAGGAGGGATGTATTAGAATCTGAAGATATAATAGCAGTTCCCGATGGATGTTTCGACCTTCTGTTTACTTGTAATGACGTGTCACCAAGTGCAGAAATCTGCGCCTCAGTTCTACACCCAAAGAAAGTGTTGTCAACTCCTTCAAGTTCATATTTCGGCGTTAGGTTTTATCCTGGGGAGTGTATAGTTGATCAAAATATTAGTATTAAAGAAATAATCGGCAATACTGTTTCTTTAACAGATATATTCGATACTAGGGAAGTTTTCGAAAAGATTGTAACTTGCAACGATTTCATGGCACAAGTATCTATTTTTCTCGAATTTTACACAAAACAGATTGCTAAATCTAAATCCACTGCAAATGATCTTCTAAAGAAGCATATGATTACGAGAATTATTGAGTCCAAAGGACAACTAAAGGTGAAGGAATTGGCCTATGACATTGGATACTCCGAAAGACATATCAATCATAGGTTCGTTGAATACTTCGGTATATCTCCGAAGGTTTTTAGTAAGATTATAAGATTTCAGTATGTTTTGAACAAATTAAATGAGTTTAATAATTGCCCAAACCAACGGAATCTTACTTTAATTGCACAAGAAGCCGGCTACTATGACCAGTCACACATGTATAAAGATTTTAGTGAATTCTCTAACAGTTCACCGGGACAGTACTTAGATTTATTAAGACAAAAAGATTACTACAATCGCCTCGTGGTAATCCAACCTACAATAATAACAACACTTTAACTAAGAATCAAAAATATATTGCACTGGTTCAGTTATAGAAAATAAATGAATATAACTGTAAATATTGTTAAAAAAAATCCTCTCAAATCACCTCTTTATTAGTACAATTATAAGATAATAGTGATTAAAAAAAGGCTTAGGATAAACTAGCTATCCTAAGCCTTTACAATTTGATACTTTTTTTCAGTTATAGTTTTAATCTCTAAAGAGTATTATGGGATTCTAATATAATTTTGTCTACATCAATAATATTAGATTCATTATCTAATGAGTTTTTTATATGTAGAAGATACTCTATATTGCCTTCGGGTCCTTTTACAGGAGAATAGCTTAGATCTAAGACCTTAAATCCTATTTCTCTAGAGTAATTTATTATTTCGTTAACCACATCTATGTGAACGTTTTTATCCCTAACAACACCCTTTTTACCTACCCTCTCTTTGCCTGCTTCAAACTGTGGTTTAATTAAAGCAACAATTTCTGAGTCTTCCTTAATTAGGGTTTTAACTACTGGTAAAACAAGTTTTAATGAAATAAAAGATACGTCAATGGAAACAAAGTCAGCAACATCTTTTAAATCCTCTGGTTTTACATGTCTTATATTCGTTCTTTCCATTACAACTACTCTATCATCTGTACGTAACTTATAATCTAGTTGCCCGTAACCTACATCTATTGAATAAACCTTCGTAGCACCATTCATTAACATACAGTCAGTAAATCCGCCGGTAGAAGCCCCTACATCCATGCAAACTTTATTTTTTAAATCGATATTAAAACTATTTATTGCCTTCTCAAGTTTAAGCCCCCCACGGCTTACGTAGGGAATTAATGGGCCTTTTACTAAAAAGTCAGAATCTACATTTACCTTTGTACCCGGTTTATCAGATTTTTGTTGGTCTACAAAAACTAAACCGGCCATAATAGCACCCCTAGCCTTCTCTCTAGTTTCAAAATATCCTTTTTCAACTAGCAATACATCTAAGCGATTCTTTTCCATTCAAACACTTCCCCTATCATCTGTTTAAAACTTTTTTATTTAATGTTGTTGTGTTAAAATCATTAACTATTGTAGCTAATACATCGTCCACATTAAGACCGTATACATCATAAAGGGAGCTTACGTCCCCGTGCTCTATAAATTTATCCGGGAAAGCTAATGTGTTTACTCCTTTATATATATTATTCTCGTTTAATAATGACTGAATTTGAGACCCAAAGCCGCCAGTTTTATAGTTATCCTCTATAGTGTATATTTGCTTACACTTTGAAGCCTGTTCTATTATTAGACTACTATCTAAAGGTTTTAAAAACCTAGGATTAATAAGAGTCACTTTAATATTTTCATGTTTAAGTTTTTCACATACCTTTAAGGCTAAGTCATTCATATGCCCTACTGCAATAATAAGGGCATCCTTACCTGTATTAAAAAGAATCTCACCTTTTTTAGATTCTATAGACACTGGAGGAAACTCCGAAACGAGGTTGTGAACATTTCCCCTCGGATACCTAATAGCCACAGGTCCCTGGTGATTTACGGTAAATGCCAGCATCTCCTTTAACTCATTTCCATCCTTGGGTGCAAGTATCGTTAGATTTGGTACTGGATATAACATTGATATATCCATAATGCCATGATGGGTTTCCCCGTCATTACCAACTATTCCGGCCCTATCAATTAAAAAGGTTACAGGGAGATTTTGAAGGCATACATCATTAACAATCTGCCCTAATGCCCTTAATAAAAAGGTAGAATAGACTGCAAAGAATGGTTTATGTCCAGCGGCAGCGATGCCAGCAGCAAAAGTCACCGCATGTTGTTCTGCAATCCCTACATCAAAAAACCTATCTGGAAATTCTTTGAGAAATGGCATAAGACCTGTTCCTGATGGCATAGCAGCAGTTATAGCTACTATTTTCTTATTTTTTTCCGCATGTTCTACAAGTAAATTACCTATGAGTTTAGAGTAGGTTATATTATCATTTTTAGATATTAACTCGCCTGTTTCAACATCGAAAGGCCCTATTCCGTGGAATTTTTCAGGAGAGCTTTCCGCTATTGGATAACCCATTCCCTTTTTAGTAAGTACATGTAGTAAAATTGGTCCGCTTATATTTTTAGTACTTTCTAATGCCCTACAGAGGTCATTATAGTTATGGCCATTAATTGGGCCTAGATAGGTAAATCCGAGTTCTTCAAATAGAACTCCGGGTACAAGCAAGTACTTTATACAGTCCTTTGCCTTTTCCGCTGTTTTATACATACTCTTACCTATGGCAGGTATGTTGACTATAAGGTTCTCAACATCACCCTTAACCTTACTATATAAAGGCGCTGTTCTAATTCTATTTAAATAATTAGATATTCCACCAACATTTTCTGATATCGACATTTCATTATCATTTAAAATAATTGTAAGATTCTTTTTGCTCTGCCCTGCATGATTAAGGGCTTCTAATGCCATGCCCCCGGTTAGGGCTCCATCACCAATTACAGCCACTACTGAATGTTTCTCATTATTTAAGTCTCTAACACATGCCATGCCAAAGGCTGCTGATATTGATGTACTACTGTGTCCAGTATCGAAATGATCATGTTCACTTTCATTCCTTTTCGGAAAACCACTAAGACCCTTATACTGCCTTAGGGTGTGAAAGTCATCCTTTCTCCCGGTTAGTATTTTATGTATATAGCTTTGATGTCCTACATCCCATATTATTTTATCCTTTGGACTGTCAAAGATTGTATGCAGTGCCAAGGTTAGCTCTACTACTCCTAAATTTGAGGCCAAATGTCCTCCAGTTTTAGAAACGTTATCTATTAGAAAAGCTCTTATCTCTTCTGCTAATAAGGTTATATCTTGCTTATTCATTCCTTTTAAATCAGTTATGCTTTTAATACGATCTAACAGGGAGTACAATTTTATCACTCTTTTCTTTTTTTAGATCTATTGTCGATAATTTGGAATCCAAATTTTTTCTCAGTGTAATTCAATACCCTTGCTGTATTAAATACAATACTGTGAGCTTGACCTATGGCAATACTCTTACCTATCGCCTTCCCCCCTACAGTTAAGGAGGCAGTTATTGCAGTTAATGCTATTGTTAGAATTGTCCTATTAACAACAAATGGTCCTAGTAATGCAAATTGTAAAATAATGCTAGCACCAGCAACACCACTAACAATACCGCATATATCACCGACTACATCATTACAAAAATTTGAAACGGAACTTGCATTCTTAAGAAGAGCAATTGCATATTTGGCACCCTCTACTCTATCTGATGCCATTGCATGAAATGGCCTATCAGATGCTACGGTAACTGCAATACCAATCATATCACTAAAAACCCCGATAAGAATTATTGTTATTAATATTATAAATGACAGGCCAATTGAGACCCTATATAAAACAACCTCTGCGACTATACTAAATAGAATGGTTAATAGAAATGTCCATATAGAAACAATTACTACCCATTTCATATTATATTTCTTCCAAAAATTATTTGAATTGTTATTATTCTTTAATTCCTTATTATTTTTGCCGTTTTTGGACAAATATATCCCCCCGACACTAGTATTATTATACAAAATTAAAGCTGATAGCTAGCGCCATCAGCTTTATGAAGTGGTAATATGTTAAGTAAATTTTACGGCTTAGGTCCAGTTAGATTTCCCAGATTAGTACTGTCTGTCACCAAAACAGCGGTTTCCCTTTAAACTAATCTCTGCCTTGTCACCATAGGCAGGACTGAATTACCACTTAGTCCGCACTGTAATCCCTAACATATCTCCAAAGAACAGTCTAGGAGTTTTCCTCAACAACTTACTTAACTCTTAGCCTCTTTTGCAGAATAGATTTCAAATAGCGATAATCCTCAATATCGGCGCCTGATACTATAGGACCTGATCTATTCATCTGCCAAATTCCACTCAAGGCAGGCTACACTACGTACCTGTTTATATACGTAGGTTTCCACCATCTCGTAAAACCAAGATAGCCTCCACAGAGCGAGGGTCATCGCCCGCATGCCTTTGCGGATCGCCCCCATCCCCTTACTCCCAGAAATAACCCACGACTGGGCGTCGCAAGCCAAAACCAGGAACTTCATCGATATGCCCTTTGGCGGATTTTTAGCCCCGCCCTCAAAGTTAAATAAGTTGACTAGAATACTGTACCACAACATTTAGTCTAAAAGACATTATAGCATATTTTAAAGAATATATCAAATCAATATATTTGCAACTATAATTCCTAAAATAGCACCGGCCAAAACTTCAACCGGAGTATGACCAACTAATTCCTTTAGTCGATTCTCACTATCACTTCTTAATTGCTTAAAATTCTTATGTTGTAAATCCTCTATCACTCTATTTAAAATTACTGCTTGCTTTCCAACTGCATTTCTCACACCTGCTGCATCATACATTACAATCAGTGCAAAACACAATGAAAGGGCAAACAATCCCGAATCCCATCCATGTTCTAGGCCTATGGCAGTAGATAAGGATGTAACAATTGAAGAATGTGAGCTAGGCATTCCACCGGATCCTACAAATCTTGAAACATTAAAATGTTTATCAATTATTAAGGTATGAATTACCTTCAATGTTTGTGCGATAAACCATGCCAAAATTGCCGTCCAAAAGATTCTGTTATTACCTATGGAATCTATAAAGTTCACAAGTAAGCCTCCTAATTAATATTCTCTATCAACTAAGTAGTTAAATAGTTCTAGTAGAAATTCTGATCTCTCTCCGTATTTGTTTAAGGTGTCTTTTATACTATCTGTCAATACCTTAACTTTATTTTTTGAAAACTCTAATCCATACATCGATGGATAAGTAGATTTATTTTTTTCCTGGTCACTTCCTACATTTTTACCTAGTTTACTTTGATCTCCGATAATATCTAGAATATCATCTTGGATTTGGAATGCAAGTCCTAGATTACGTCCTATAATTTCCATATTATCTATATCCTCCTGGGATGCTTTACCTATTATTGCTCCGATTTTAAGACTAGCACATATAAGAGCTGCTGTTTTTTTAGTATGTATATAATTTAGTGTTTCAGCTGAAATTTCCTTGTTTTCACTTTGTAAATCTACAATTTGTCCACCAATCATACCATTTATACCCGCAGACTTTGCTATTTCGTATATACCCCGTACATAGGGCTCGATTGGATTTTGATTTAGAGCGTGAGATAACATCACTTCAAAGGAGTGATTTAAAAGCCCATCCCCAGCTAAAACCGCAACTCCTTCACCATAAACCTTATGGTTAGTTAGTTTGCCCCTTCTATAGTCATCATTATCCATGGCCGGTAAATCATCATGAATAAGCGAGTATGTATGAATCATTTCCAAACCACAGGCATAGGGAAGTATTTCCTTTAATTCATTGGAAAATAACTGAAATGATGCCAGGGCTAAAACAGGTCTAAGTCTTTTTCCCCCAGCAAATAGACTATATTTCATAGAATCTATAAGAATATGATTCTCATCCTTTTCTATATTCATTAATTGATCTAACTCTTTATTAATTAATTCAACATAAGTGTTGAGCTGAGCTATCCAGGACATAAAACTAAACCTCCAAATTATCTAATGAAAATGGTTTTTCTTCTATACCATTAGTTCCTTCAATAACTAAGGTTATTTTCTCCTCTACCTCAGTCAATTTAATATTACAAAATCTATATAGTTCAATACCCTCCTGAAATAACTTTAATGAGTCATCTATAGGTATGTCTTTACCCTCTAATAAATCGATAACCTCTTCCAGTCGCTTAAGTGCTTCTTCATAGGTTTTGTTTTCCATTGTAAACCCCCTCATCCTTTACCTCAACAACTTTACATAGGGCATGTCCATCTAAGTAATGTACTTTTAATAAATCATCAACTTCTATGTCACCGATACCTTTGATCACTTTATTTTCTTCTGTCGAAGTAATACTATATCCCCTGGACAAAATTGTTAAGGGACTTAAATTATTTAATTGTTCTACCTTATGCTGTAAATTAGACTTTTCCGTGCTAAGTATATTTAACATGTTTTTGACTAAATCCCTATGGATTTTATCTATATGTTGTTTCTCATTGTATACCTTATTTAAAGGGTACCTAAAATAATAGCTATTCTTTAAGTAATTTAGTTTATTTCTTGAGTCAACAACCTTCTTATTAACCAAATAATTCAATTTATTATTCAAAATCGATAAATATGTTTGCCAATCCTTATAGTTTGGGACAACTAACTCAGCAGCCGTTGACGGAGTATTTGCCCGTACGTCAGCAACAAAATCAGAAATAGTAAAATCCGTTTCATGGCCTACTGCAGAAACTATCGGAATCGCACTGTTATAGATTGAACGGGCAACAATTTCTTCATTAAATGCCCACAATTCCTCTATAGAGCCGCCACCCCTTGCAATAATAATAACATCTACATTATTTAATTTATTAAAGGTTTCTATCCCCTTAGAAATTGATGAAGCTGCTTCCTGACCTTGTACTACAGTTGGATAAACTAAAAGATGAACAAATGGGAATCTCCTCTTTATAACTGTAATAATATCTCTAATAACCGCACCGGTTGGAGAAGTAACGATTCCTATTCTTTTAGATAGCTCAGGTAAGGGTTTTTTCTTATTAATATCAAATAGGCCTTCTTTTTCTAGTCGTCCCTTTAATTCCTCAAAGGCTATGTGTAGATTACCTAAACCTATTTCCTCTAAATTTGTAGCATATAGTTGATACTGGCCGTCTCTTTCATAAACTGAGATATAACCACTGGCAACGACCTTCATGCCATTACTTAGTTTTATCTTAAGTTTCTCACTGTTTCCCCTAAACATTATACAGTTTATTTTAGTTTCCTTATCCTTTAGGGTAAAGTAAATATGCCCACTACTATGCATCTTAAGATTTGAAAGTTCTCCCTCAACCTTAAGATTATATAATATAGGATCACTGGTCAAAATACGTTTTATATAATCATTTAATTGAGAAACGGATAAGGTCTTTATACGCATTTCAATGCTGCCTCATAAGTATTCTGCATTAGCATAGCTATGGTCATTGGACCTACACCACCGGGCACAGGTGTAATAAATCCGGCCTTTTGAAGTACATCATCGTATAGAACATCACCAACCATAGTATCTCCTACTCTGATGATACCTGCGTCTATTACAACCGCATCCTGTTTAACCATGTCTCCTGTTATCAAACCCGCAATACCGGTTGCAGAAACTATAATGTCCGCCTTTAATATAGTGTCTTTTAGGTTTTGTGTCTTTGAATGACATATTGTCACAGTAGCATTTTCATTTAAAAGAAGCATTGATGTTGGTAATCCAACGATATTACTTCTCCCAACAACCACTGCGTTTTTACCTTGTATGGTTGTCCCTGTGGATTTTATAAGTTCTATAATTCCCTTTGGAGTACATGGCACAAAGGAAGGTCTCTTTAACTGCAGGTTACCTATGTTTACTGGATGAAACCCATCAACATCCTTTTCATAAGAGATATGTTCATTTATTGTGTCCTCATTAATATGCTTAGGTAGAGGTAGTTGAACTAAAATACCATGTATTTTTTCGTTATTATTTAAATCCTCTACAATTTTTAATAGTTCCAGTTCAGTTATTGACTCTGGTAATCTATGGACCTCTGAGTAAATACCAACTTCTTTACACTTCTTCTCTTTTGAGTTTACATATGTACGGGAGGCTGGATCATCCCCAACTAAAACTACTGCTAAACCTGGAATTAAATTGTGATCCTTTTTAAGCTTCTCTATATTACTTTTAATTTCTAATATTCTATCTTCTGCTATCTTTTTTCCATCAATAATAGAAGCCATATTACTTCTCCTCCTTATCAACCATTTTACCAAGTATACCATTTATGAATGGACTTGATTCTTCTGTACTATATTTTTTAGACAATTCCAAAGCTTCATTGATTGATACGTTATATGGAATATCTTCTATAAATAAAATCTCTGTCATGGCTAATCTAAGAATTGCTAAATCTACCTTAGCCATCCTATCAACATGCCAACCAATTGCATACTGTTCTAGGACACTATCTACCTTTTCCTTGTTGTCAAGAAAGGATGTAACAACAGTAGTAACATATTCCTTCTGTGACTCAAGTTTCTCGCCTTCTTCTTCTATATATGATGCTAATATATCCCTATCATATTTTTTATTCATATACATTTCATATAGTATCTTCATACAAAGCTCTCTAGCCATTGATCTTTTCATTTATTATTCCTCCCTAAACTGAACCTATATATTAAATTTTGCCCAAAAAAATAATTTATATAATTAACTAAGTAACCCTCTATATTAGAGGGTTACTGTTTAAGTAAATTATTATATTATTGATTATCTTGCTTTACTTCCTGTGGAAAATTAACTCCTTGGACATGGATGTTTACACCCATTGCCTTTAGACCAATCATAGTCTCTACTACTTTAATTACATTATTTTGGATTTCCCATGATATATCAGGTATTTTTGTTCCATAATCTACAATAATATACAAATCTATTATAACTTCCTTTTCTTTAATCTCAAGCTTAACTCCCTTTGAAAGGCTTTTTTTACCAAGTTTCTCTGCAATACCATTAGCTAGGCCACCACTCATACCAGCAACACCCTTAACCTCTAAAGCAGCTAAACCTACAATTGTTGCAACTACCTCACTAGCTATTTTAACTTCTCCGTATTCTAATGTGTTAATAGCTTCCACCTTGTTCCCTCCAATTCGAAAATCCAAACTATAAGGTAATTATACCAAAATAAATCAACTATGACAAACAATTCTATTTTTTATTCATTATTACCACGTTATCTAGTGGAACAAAACTAACTTCTCTTTGAATAATATCTACTATTTGCGCCACTTCTTGTGAAGTAAGATTGTCACTATGAACAACTGTACTTACAGAACTTTCTGTTATATATACTAAGGCATCATCGAAGCCCTTTGCCTTAATCATGTTTTCAACCTTAACTTCTTTATCTACATTTGATATAACCTGCAGTTTTATATTTTGTGCTTCATCTCTCATTTCAGTGCTAGTTAATTCACTTTTAACTATGTCATTCAAATATCCAATCATTTCACTTCTTTTCTTATCTCTCTCAATTCTACCTTCGATAAAATATGCACTACTTGTTAATGCACTTTTATTTGTTAATGTTTCATTAATATATGTAGATGTTTCCACCGCCACATCCTGCATACGACTTGGGTCCATGCTATCTACTATAGACAGCTCATCTGCATTTGACTCTTGATCTATTTCGTTCTCAGTATCTTTATCGTCTATATTTTCTTTATCTGACTTTTCCTCAAGTAAAGTATCATCTTCTATAAATACAACTTCTCCTTCATCTAAAATCTCAGTCAACATACCACTTTCTTTCATCATAGAAAGTTGATATTGTTCATATTCACTTGAAGTTTGAAGTAGGGATTGTCTATTCAAATTAAAATTAATGTACCCTATTAAACAAAGCATTATTACTAATGAAAAAATTACGAAATTCTTTCTTCTTCTAACTGAACTCATCACTATTCCCCCTTACTAATTTTTTGAATATATTTGTACTTTATGCCCAGGTACTTGTAAAACTGTTTTTACGGCATCATATAACTTTGCCTTTACTTCTATATTTTCTGCCCCTTCAGCAACTACGATTACACCGTTAATTAGTGGTTTAATCTCCTTAAGCACTAAAGGTTTTTGCGAGTTACCATTATTTGATGTAACTATGTTTTCTGTAGAACTTTGGGATGTCATCTGCCTAACACCACCATTTGAATCCTTTTCTTCCGTAGTGTCGTAGGATTGAACGGTATTAGAAGCTGGAATTATTTCACTACCCATTTCTAAAGTTATCATTACCTCTGCTTGACCTACGCCTTGCATAGATTCTAAGATTGATTTAAGTTTACCTTCTAGTACCTCTTCCTCAGTCATATCACGGTCTGTTGTCTGAACAAATACATCATCTTGGATAATTCCAGGGCTGTTATTATTAGTGCTACTTTTAATAAAGAAGTCGCTATAAGCAATAAGAGCAATTACTAACACTGCCATTACCACGATTATATTTGCCACATGCTTCTTAGACACCAATTCCTTTAACCTTTCACCTATTTTGTTCATGTCCATCTTAATCCTCCTCACTTGTATTTTTATTATTATAAATATATATATTAATGTTTTCTTCGGCTAGATCATAGAAGCTACTCAAATCCTTTTTTAAGTTTTCATTACTAGCCATACCTTGTGTCTCAATTGAGTCGTTTTTTCCAATGTTTACATTGATTTTAACGGGCTCAATATTATCTGCTGTCTTTACTATAGAATCTCTAGTTTCCAAATAAACCTCTAACCCTTTTATTGTTCCAAATTCCTCTTCTTTAGTTTCAATTTCTAAGTCTATACTTGTAACAACATATGGGGTCGTCTTTTCAATTCTGTTTTTCATCTGATCAATAATATTGTTCTTATAAATATCTAACACTAGTGTTTCTTGATGGTACTGAACGTTTTCAACTCTACTCTTTGTTGTCATGTATTCTATTTCGTTAGATGCTTGGACGACTGTGTCACTAAAATTTATTCCTTCTCTAAATATATGCAGCAACGGATTTAAAATAACTACAATTATTAATAAACCTACTACAACATTTATATATTTTTTGCTTTTTCCGTTGGGTATAATAATTTCAACAAAGGTGACAAATATAATGACTGACATAATTGTCATAACCCAATTCCTTATTAGCTCCATTGTTTCACCTCATCATAACAGTAATATTTCCAGCACTTACAATAATCGTTATGGTTATAAAAAACATAATGGCCACGGAAGATATTGTTGCAAATAGTAGTACTAAAGAGCCACTCATTTCATTTAAACACTTAACTAAGTTATTCTCCGATAGGGGTTCAACTACCGCCGCACACAGTTTATATATAACTATAAGGGCAAGAATCTTAATTACTGGTAACAAGCATATTAGGAAGATTGATACAAATCCTATAGCTCCAATTGCATTCTTCAAAATTAATGAACAACCTATTACCGTGTCCATGGCATCCGATAGAAATCCACCTACTATTGGAACAAATTTATCTACCGCAAACTTTGCAGTCCTAATGCTTATGCCATCGACTGTAGAAGATGTTAGGCCTTGTACAGAAATTACGCCAACAAATACGGTAAAAATGAATCCTAATACTAATGCTGAGGCCTGTTTTAGTAGCGTAGCAAGTTTCGTAACCTGTATTTTAGTTGAAAAATTATTTACTATAGCTAGCACAGCAGAAAATAGAATTAGTGGAAGTACAACGTTTTTTATTACAGTCCCTATAAAACCAATAGCCCCTAATAAAAATGGATGAAAGAACGCCGATGTAGTAATGCCACCCATAGCTATTATCATAGCCATCAAGATGGGCAATAGGGTCTGCATAAAGGTCACCATCATATCTATTGTTTCCCTTCCCAGAGAGATTGCGATTATAAAACTACGTATAGTTATAGATGCTATTACTAGATAACAGGCGTTGTATGCTAATTTTGCTACTACATCGTTCTCAAAGGCACTTTGTAGGTTTGAAAGTATACTACAAATTGCAGTTAGTATTATAATTTGTCCAAGTATTTTCCAATTTGCAATGATCTCTCTAAACAAATATTTCATACTCCCGGATACAATTTGTCTAAAGGAAATAGTCTCTTCTCCCCTAATTACCTTTTGTATAAAACCTTTTATTTCAAGCTTGGGAAAGAACTCATCGAAGTCCTTATTTATCGTATCTAGCATCTCCTGTAGTTCCTGAGTATCTACGTTATCTATTTGATCTATTACTAAAGTTTCGGGACTGAATTGTCCCTTCTCTTCACTTGCAAAAACAAAACATCCGTTTAATATGTATATAATTAATATCAGCATTAGTACTTTTCTCATATATTCACATCCTAAGGTACGATATTTATAATCAGATCCATCAGAGAAACTAGTATCGGCACTGCAAGAAACATAATCAAAATTTTCCCTGCAAATTCAATTTTTGAAGCTATTACACCTTCTCCCGCGTCTTTACATATCTGTGCTCCAAATTCAGCTACGTACGCTATGCCCACAATTTTTAAAATAGTAACTAAAAAAATATCATCTATTTGTATTTGGGCAGATAGTTGATTCAAAACAACTAAAACAGCCTGTAGTTTTGAAATCACGAACAGGAAAATAAGAATCCCTGTAACTATACTTATATATATACCTATTTCAGGACTTTGCTTTTTTACAATAATCGAAAGTATTGTTGCTATAAAGCCAATAGCGACTATTTGAAATATCTCCATATGTAATCACACCCTTAATATAGCTGAAACATCGTTTTTACGGTATCGAATAAGTTGCTAATCAGGTTTATAACAATCATTAAAACCACAACAATCCCGACTAGAGTTGTCATCATCGCCTGCTCTTCCCTACCCGCATGTTTTAAAACCTGATTCAAAACAGAAACTAGTATACCAATTGCAGCTATTTTAAAAATTAAATCAACATTGATCATCATTCTGTTTTCCCCCTAATAGTAAAAGTATATTAAAACAAAATTATTACGACAGTGATTCCGAATAGTACACCTAAGTTTTTATACATCTTTACGTTTTTGTTTTGTTCAACTATTGATTGTTCATAACTGCGTTTAATTTCTTCCATGGCCAACCTTATATGTTTTACCTGGTCTTCTATATCAGAAACACCTAAGGTATTTCCAAATTGTATTAATAACTCTATATCCTCTCTTCTTAACACACTATACTTTGTCTCTTCTTTAATGGCCATTTGCCAAGCCTCCGAAAAAGTAAATCCACTTTTCTTATCTAATATCTCTACTGTACTATTAAAAATCCTAGTAATTTCAGTATTATTTCTCCTAGATATTTTTTTTAATAGGAAGGGCAATGGCGTAGCGCTGTATACAATTTCTGACTCTAACATTTGCAATGTCCCTATTATATTATTAAGAAGCCTTGTTCTCTCAGTGTATGTCTTTGCATATATAACACCAATTAACGAACTACAACATACAATCAATGTAGAAATAATTACTTTAATAATCATCCTTATCACCCAACTTTGTTTTTAATTGCTGTTCCGATAATCTCATTTAATGTGTTCCCATCCAATATTTTTTCTATGGTTCCAATCCCCTTAGAATTAGAAAGTACTATAATTCTTTTAAATATTTTCCGCTCGATTAATGAGCCTATAACCTTCCTTTGTATGATATCTTCGATGGATTTACCATGTACAGTTGTAATTAAATTAATACCAGCTAATAGGGCTTCCTCTATGGCGTCACTATCCTCCCTTCTACCAATTTCATCAGTAGCAATAATCTGTGGGGACATGGCCCTAATTAAAATCATCATCCCAACAGCTTTTGGACAAGCATCTAATATATCTGTTCTTGGCCCTAGGTCGTTTTGAGCTACTCCCTGAAAACAGGCTCCAATTTCTGATCTTTCATCCACAACACCTATTTTCTTACCCTTAAATCCTAGTGATGGCATGCCAGTACTTAAGTTTCTTATAATATCCCTAAGTAAGGTGGTTTTACCACATTGGGGTGGTGAAATTATCAATGTATTTAGAAACTCTCCTTTATTATCTATAAGGTATTTTAAAACAGAGGATGAAACCCCCTTTTTTTCTTTTGAAATACGAATATTAAGTCCAGAAAAATCTTTCATAGACCTAATATCATTTTTTGAGCATAATACCTTACCAACTATGCCTACCCTATGTCCACCTTCCACGGTTATGTAACCATTTTTAAGTTCTTCTTCTACGGAATATATGGAATAATTAGTAATAAACTGTAGAGTATTCTCTATATTTTTTTTCGAGACAATAAAACTTCCACTGGGTCCATCCATCACTTTGCCATCCATGGATACAAAATAGTCCTCATTATCAAAATTAATCATGAGGGGTTTATCGACCCGAAGCCTTATTTCTTCTAATTCCTTTTTTATATTCGAGGGTAACTTGCTTATAATGCCCCTTACATCAGGACAAAGTAGCATTTCTATTTTATGGTTCTCGTTGATAGATGATATTTTTGGAATAAACATAACATGTCCTCCTTTGTATATATAATCTATATTTAGAAAACTCTTAAAATATTCTTAAATTCAAAAAAATAAAAAAAACCAACATATAAAATGTTGGTTTTTTGAATGTTTATTTATTTTATTCTTCGTCTTCTTCAATAACAGTACATGGGTCATCATGACTTCCACAACAACAGTCATGCTCTGTATACTCAATTTCAAGATCGTCTATGTCAACAATTTCTTCACAATTTGGACAAATTACTTTATCAGTATCTTCGTCATCATATAAAATGTCCTCATCAACATAAAATGTTCTTTCGCAAGTTGGACATTCTACTTCTAAGTAATCAATCTCATCTTCATCTTCATCGAAATCTTCGTCTTCGTAAATATCCTCTTCTACCTCTGCTAGATCCTCATCAATTGTTTCAATATAATCTGATAAGTTTTTTTGCTCCTCTAGCACTTCGTCAATAACTTCTGCAAAATCCTCTAAAGTATCAATAATGTTAAGAATAACTTTTGAGTTTTTTGAATTCTCATTTAATTTTAAACCTTCTGCTAATCCTCTTAAGTATGCTACGTTTTCATGTAAATGTGACATTGTATAACCTCCTTTTAATAAACTCTTTTTATATTATTTCATTTAAGAAATTTTTTATACTCTAGACATGTACTCTTCAGTTCTAGTATCTATACGAATAACGTCCCCTTCATTCACGAAAAGAGGAACATGTACAACTGCACCAGTTTCAACCGTAGCTGATTTAGTTACGTTTGATGCTGTGTCTCCTTTAATACCAGGCTCTGTTTCAGTAATCTTTAATTCAACAAATATTGGAGCATCCACTTGGAATGCTTTACCTTGATAGAACTTAATTGTAGCACTATCATTTTCCTTAAGGAATTTGATTGCTCCTTCTACTTCTTCATAGGTTAATGGGAATTGCTCATAATTCTCATTATCCATAAAGTAGTAAAGGTCTCCATCCTTATATAGATATTGCATTTCTTTTGTCTCTATATGTGCTTTAGGGAATTTTTCTGAAGGGTTAAATGCTTCTTCTCTTGTTGCCCCTGTTTTAAGATTTTTGTATTTAGTTCTAACGAATGCTGCACCTTTTCCAGGCTTAACGTGTTGGAAATCGATTACTACATAAGGTTCGTTATTTAATACAAAAGTATTACCTTTTCTAAAATCACCTGCTGAAATCATATGTATCCCTCCATATTATGTTTAAAATAATTATATATTTAGTTCTATTAATTCTTTTGCTGATTTAGATAGAACTTCATAACCTGCTTCTGTAACTAATACTAAATCTTCTATTCGAACTCCACCAAGGTTTGGTATATATATACCCGGTTCTATCGTTATAATCATGCCTGGTTCAAGAATTATTTCTCCCTGAGGGCCAAGGTTTGGCATTTCATGTACTTCTAAACCTACACCATGTCCAAGATTATGTCCGAAAAATTCACCATAACCATATTTAGAAATTACATCCCTTGCGGTCTTATCTATTTCTTTACCCATTAAACCCGGCTTTACACTTTCTAGAGCAGTTATTTGAGCCTCTAAAACAATGTTGTATATTTCTTTTTGTTTTTTATTAGCATTGCCAATTGCTACGGTTCTAGTCATATCTGAGCAATACCCATTATATATACACCCAAAGTCAAAGGTTATTAAATCACCATTTTCTACTACCTTATTAGAAGCCCTTCCATGGGGTAATGATGACCTGATCCCAGATGCTACAATAAAATCAAAACTATTTTTCTCTGCACCATTTCTTCTCATATAGAACTCTAATTCTAAAGCCAGATCATTTTCAACAGCTCCGGGCTTAATACTAGGCAGAATATAATCAAAACCATCATCAGTTATCCTAGCAGCATGTCTTATGTTCTCAATTTCTTCTTCTGTTTTAATAATTCTCAGTCTATTAACGCTTTGTCCCAAGGGAATTAGGTTAATATTGTCTAACTTAGACTTTAAATCAGTATATTGTTGATAGGTTAAGGACAAATCCTCAAATCCTAAATTAGCTATTTTTTTACTATTAATAAATCTTTCAAGAGTTTTTTCCTTTGTTATCTCCACAACCTCGATACCACTACATTGACTCTGTGCTTGTTCAATGTATCTAAAATCAGTTAAAAAATATGTAGTATCCTTCAAAATCAAAACATATCCAGTCGAGCCAGTAAAATTAGAAATGTATAACCTATTTTCTGGTTTAGAAATAAGAATTCCATCTAAATCCATTTCAGAAATAAGTTCAGTAGCCTTTCTTAATCCTGTCATAAATCTACTCTCCTAGTATTGAATATTTCTAGTATGATTCATTATCGCTTTCAAACCTAATATGTAACTAAATGCGCCAAATCCAATAATTTGTCCAATGCAAGCCTTGGCAGTAACGCTTTTTTCTCTAAATTCTTCCCTTTGATGAGTATTGCTCAAATGTACCTCTACTACAGGGGCACTTATCCCCTTAATTGCATCTAATATCGCAATGCTATAGTGGGTAAAGGCTGCTGGATTTAAGACTATCCCTGCGGATTCCCTATTTTTATGTAAAATATCTATTATTTCGCCCTCGCAGTTAGATTGAAATATTTCTAAATCAATTCCGTATTTTTTGCCTTCCTGGTAGAGCATGTTATTAATTTGTTCTAATGTAATATTACCGTAGATCTCCGGCTCTCTAGTACCTAATAAGTTTAAATTAGGACCATGTATAACTATATACTTTTGCATAGGTATAGAACACTTCCTTTTACGTTAAAATCATTTAATATAATATCATATTTTACCATACTTGAATAGTTTTTTTAATTTTAATATGTCCATCTATGCTACCCATTATGTCTAGGATTTTTTTTCACCTTATCAATCGCTAAAATAATTGCCCTAGTAACATCAGTTTCAAATTGTATGGACATTTCCTTTACCTTATAAAAGACCTCACCGGTGTCAGATGTAAAATACTTGGGTTCTAAGAAATTAAGGGCAATAGCCTTTATATCGGCTTTACATCTATCACATAAACAAATCTGTTCATTATAATTCTCTAAAATACTTGGCATTAAATAATTCACAACGTCTTCCATATGATTTTTTACTATCATTCTTTAACGCTCCCCTCATTATTAAATACCAAACCCGCTATAAACTTTCGAAATAGTCAATGGCCTTATCTTTATTTTAGGAAGATTAAAATCATCTAAACCCTCTTCAAAAGCTAATGGCAATTGATACTCTATGTAAATGAACTTTCGGGCTTGTAAATAACTTCCTATGATATCTGCTTTAATTATATTATATTCAGGAACATAAGCAACAGTTATTTTATATGAATGATCATGGGCATACCCATTAAAGGGTTTATTCACTTCCCGATTGAGGGATGTTACTTGAGATAGTAGCTCTAATTCTAGAATATTTTCAAAATTAGGTGGATCATAGGGCTCTTCTTCAGATAGGGTTAGATAATAGGTTTTGTAGTCTTTCAACTCCTCAAAGTATTCCGAAATTCCCTCTTCACAAACCTTATTTAAATCATAATACAATAGGTCAATTGCAGATTCAGCAATATAGTATGACTTTATACTACTAATATTTGACTGAACAGAAAGATGATTTTCATAAATTAAATTATTATAGGACACCAAAACTATAGTTATTATCATACAGACAAATATGGTTGAAATCACTACTGAACCCTTACTATTTATTTTCATTTTATCCATTTTCCATCACCTATATATTGTATTAATATAAAATCTACTCTTCACAGAATAATCTACTTCGCTTGAGAATACTTCTATTTCTATAAGGTTAGCCGTATCTAACGCACTTACTTCAACCTGGTCTATGAAAGTAACTAAAACGTTATTTTCATTATTCTGATTTACTCTCAGTTGATTAGTAGGTTCATGGAAGTATATAAAAGCGCTATTTCTCCTATAACCACTTAAATCTATCCACCTTCTATACCCTTCATTAGTAAAACCTTCAATAGCCTCTAAGTCACTATGATAAATTAAAGTTTTCTGGTCCATTTCCCTTAGTCTCTTTTCAATATAGTTTAGGACAAATCTCGTATTTCTTGTATGGACTATTTCGTCAAATTTGCCATAGCCATTCTTGAATATAAAGGAAAGATAACTTGTTAATATAACTATAATTAATAGGGTTATACCCACTGAAACGATCAATTCTAGTAATGTAAACCCACTTCTATTGCTTACATTTAACATTTTAAAACACCTCAATCAATTTATATATCACAAGAAAGTTCATCTATGGCTCTATGGGATATTCAGTATAATAATAATCTTCATGTAGTATTGGACTTATGTAAAAAATCCTATATACACTCATAGCTTTGTTATCATCTATACATGTAGTTGAAGCATTAATATTAAACAATAATTCATCTCTACCTATTTCTTCAATAGTAATACAATTAGTATAAGCATCACTATAGGATGTAAATGTAATACCCTCACTGTATGTATCTGTATTTATATAATTTTTT
>Ga0194137_10000630_pt1 | contig 22892 bp, 18 predicted proteins | sample TARM_MetaG_T3_14_FD_134025 | JGI IMG/M metagenome (GOLD analysis project Ga0194137, IMG submission 134025) | Freshwater microbial communities from Pennsylvania, USA, analyzing microbe dynamics in response to fracking - TARM_MetaG_T3_14 (version 2) | ecosystem: Environmental > Aquatic >... | reverse complement strand
TCGACGAGATGGGCTACCTGCCATTCAGTCAGGCCGGTGGCGCCTTGCTGTTCCACTTGCTGTCCAAACTGTACGAACGCACCAGTGTGGTTGTGACCACCAACCTGTCGTTCTCCGAGTGGGTCTCTGTCTGTTGACGAATGTTCTGCGTTCACTGCATTCAACTCCAAGATTGTCTGAAGCAGCCGCCGGTAGCCGGGAACGTCTGCAACACGTTGAGCAGGTACAAATTGAGCGCTGCCACAGACTTCACAAGCGTCCCCAGGTAACCGCCATCCTCCGCCTTGATCCAATGCACATGCACATCTGCGACATATGGACAAAAGGGGAGTCCCGTGCCAAACGCAATGATGAACAAACGGGACCTGATGAACGACTCGCCATGGCGCCCAACCATTGGCGGCAACATCTTGCTCCGAGCAGTCGGGACACCAGGCCAGTGCTTTGGTAGCCAGCGCTCCCTGCATCAACCTTCGCGTAGGCTGGCCTTGCGCGATTAAGGTGCGGAAGCGATTACCCCACCAGTTACAACCCATCGCAGGCCCCAGAAGCCCGAGCAAGGTATAGCGTTGGATCAGTTCCTCTCCTGAAAGACGGCCATTGAGCATCCTATCTGCGAGCCACTGAGCACCTTGCCCGTAGGGGTTGCCGGACTCCGCTCGCTCTGGCGCAAAGCCATAGCATTCACGGAAGAACCTTTGGCCGGAACTCACCCCAATTGCACGGCGCATCCATATCGCCAAGGAGTTCAAGGTAGCGCCAGCAGGAAGCCTCGGCGCGCTCACAATCATCAAACCGCAACGATCAGAACTCAATTCACTGCGCCAGCCACAAGATAAACAAGCGGAGCGGTGTTGTTCAGAACTCTATTTCGCCATGAGTCCCCACAGACGAGCCTGCCCCCCTGGGATTTCGACACCCCGGTGATCAGAACTCTATTAGAAGGGACCAGCATGTGGTTCATCGGCAAGCTGTTCTGGACCTTGCATTCTGAACGCTTTCCGTTACAGCGCGCCTCCCGCAAGCAGGGTGTGGAGATGCGGGACATCCCCACCCAAGCGCTCAACTCAATAACCCACCGTGAAGCGCTGCTTCAGGTGCGCGCCCTTCTCCAGCTCATCGAGCATGGCCACGGCATAGTCCTGCACCGACACCTGGCTCTTGCCTTGCGCATCGGTCAGCAGCTGATCACCGCCCAGCCGGAAGTGGCCCGTGCGCTCACCAGGGAAGATGTAGGCGGACGGGCTGAGCATGGTCCAGTCCAGCTGCGTCTCGGCGCGCATCAGGTTCAAGGCATCGCGCGCGCCCAGCGCGGAGGCCTTCCATTGGTCGGGAAACTCAGGGGTATCGACCAGTTGCTTGCCCGGCGCCACTTCCAGGCTGCCCGCGCCGCCCACGATCAGGAAGCGCTTGACGCCCGCCTGCTTGGTGGCGGCCACGATGGCCTGCAGCCCCTTCAGATAGGCCTGGTGGACATCCGTCTGGGAGTGCCCGCTGAACGCGCTGATCACGGCGGCCTGTCCCTTGAGCTGGGCCGCCAGCGCGTCCTGGTCCAGCACATCCACGGACACGGCCCGCAGTTGGGAATGCGCTGACAGCTTGCTGGCATCTCGAACGAGCGCGGTGACCTGATGGCCGCGCTGCAAAGCTTCTTGCAGCAGGGCAGAGCCGATGAAACCCGTGGCGCCAATGAGTGCGATGTTCATGATGTGATGCCTTTCTAAACGATGGACGAGCAATGAAAGAAGTGTCTCGATGGGGCTCAGTGTGCGCCGGTGCATTGATTTGAAAAAGACATCCAGTCAGAATTCTTTATGTTCATTTTGTCAACAATGGATACCAGCCCCCATGTCCCAAGCACCCGCGCTCGACAACCTCCTGGTCTTCACCGCCGTGGCCGAAACAGGCGGCTTCACGGCCGCGGCCGATCGCCTGGGCATGACCACGGGCGGGGTGAGCCGGCGCATCCGGCAACTCGAAGCGCACCTGGGCGGCGCCTTGTTCGTGCGCACCACGCGGCGCGTGCGCTTGACGGAAGCGGGCAGCGCGCTCTACGACACAGCCACCCCCGCACTGCTGTCTCTGCGCGATGCGCTGGCGCAGTTCGGCTCGACGCATGAGTCGCTGAGCGGCAGGCTGCGCCTGACCGCACCGGTCGAGCACGCCGCGGGCCTGCTGGCACCGGCTCTGGCCCGCTTCAGCGCACGGCACCCAGGCGTTGCCGTGGACCTGCGCACATCCGACTCGGTGGTGGACCTCGTGGCCGATGGCCTGGATCTGGCCATCCGGCTGGGTCACTTGCGGAACTCCACGCTCAAGGCGATCAGGCTGGGCGGCTTCGAGCAGATCGTGGCGGCCTCGCCGGCCTACCTGGCCCGAACGGGCACGCCGTCGCAACCCGATGAACTCGCGTCCATGGACTGGATCAACTTCTCGCGCCTGCAGTCTCCCCTGACCTGGACCTTCACGCACGCCGCATCGGGCAGCCGCCAGACCGTGCGCATGCGCTCGCGCGTCACGGTGGACTCGACCTCGTCCGTCCGCGCCTTTCTGGAAAGTGGTTCGGGCGTGTCGGTGCTGGACCAGTTCAGTCTGGCCACCTCGCTCAAACAGGGCACGCTGGTGAGGGTCTTGCCCGGCTGGACCTTGCCCCGCGGTGGCATCTACGCCGTCCTGCCGCCAGGCCAGTTCGTGCCACCGATGGTGCGGGCCTTCATCGACAGCTATCGCGAAACGGTACGTGTCTCGTCCGCCGACGAAGGGGTCGGACTTGCCTCAGCCTTGTGAAGCCGCGTCGCCACTGGCCCCCGTCGTGCGGCTGGGCAGGACACGCGCCGGCACGCCCACGGCCGTGCAGCCATCGGGCACATCGCACAGGACCACGGTCATGCCGCCGATGCGGGCGTCATCGCCAATGCGCACCTCGCCCAGCACCTGGGCGTAAGCACCCAGGTCCACGTTGTCACCCAGGATGGGGCCGGGACCATCGTCATAACGGCTGCCCAGGGTCACGCCCTGCCGCAGCGTGCAGTTGCAGCCGATCACGGTTTTGACATTCACGAAAATGCCACCGAAGTGCCAGATGCGCAAGCCGCCGCCAACCTTCAGCCCCAGTGGCAGGCTGATGCCGTGCGTGGTTTCCAGCACTTTGTAGATGACGAACCAGGGCACCAGACACACGCGCCGCAGCGGCCGCAAACGGATCAACAGCAGGGCACTGCCCAGGCGAAACCACAGCACGGCCCACAGCGATTGCTCGGTCAGCAAAGTACGCCAGCCCCCATAGCGGGCCACGTCCATGCGCACGCAGGACCAGACTTCACCCATTGAGTACCACCATTTGCCGATTGCCCATACATCATTGCCGACCCACTATGTTATCGAAGCCTGCATCCTGCTCGTAACAGCATCCCCCATGCCATCCGGCCATAACGTGCACCTGACACGAACCCCAACCCCCTAAGGCAATGCTGAACAAGTCCGAAAGAAAGACGACAGGCAAGCCGGTCTATCATGGTGTCCCAATTAGCCTCAGGTTGGAGAGATCACCGTGGTACCTGCGAGGCCTCGGCTTTACGCAAGTTTTCAAAATGGCCAGACATGGTCGATCGCGCTGACGCTGGGTTTTGCCATCTGGTTGAGCCGCGTCTTCCTGCTGGGGCACGGCTATGGCACCGACGCCGACGCCTGGCGTGCCATGCTGGCCGCGCAACACTTGCTGGACACGGGCCACTACCTGCCGTCCAGGCCGCCCGGTTACCCGCTTCCTGAGTATTTCGATGCGTTCATGCTGCGCATCGGGCTGGGCTCGGCTTTCTGGATCGGCTTGAGCTCGTCCATCCTGTCGGGGCTGTCGGCCGCGCTGCTGTTCCGGCTGTGCGGGCCGCTGGGGTCGGTGCGGGCCTTGCTGGCCACGCTGGCCTTGTCCTTCACGCCCGAGGTGTACGTCGCGGGCCTGGGCGCCATGGACTACCTCTGGGGCCTGACCTTCTTCCTGGGTGCCAGCCTGTGCGCGTTCTCAGGCCGCGTCTGGCGCACGGCCTTGCTGCTGGGCCTGGCCGCCGCCTCCCGGCCCACCTATGCGCTGGGCTTCATCCCGCTGGCGCTGATCCTGATCGAGTTCGATCTCAAACGGCTCACGCAACTCGACGTCTGGAAAAAGCTGGTCACGCTGGGCCTGGTGTCCGGCGGCATCACCCTGGCCTTCTTCGTGCCCGTGATCATGGAGATCGGCGAGCGTGTCATCAAGGTGCCCGAATCGGAAGGTTCGCGCCTGCAGCTCGTCATCTACAACAGCACCTTGTCGCTGTTCGGCGTGGCCGGCTTCTTTGCGGTGGCCGTGGCCATTGTGCTGGCCTGGCGCCACCGTGCGCAGGGCGTGACCTTGTCTGCCAGGCAAAGCCGCCAGCTCGACGGCTGGGCCTGGACGCTGGTGGTGCTCTACGGCCTGCTCTTCGTCAGGCTGCCTGACGAAGGTTCCTACCTGATGCCCGCCCTGCTCGGGCTGTACTGGCTCTTGGCCCGCTATGCCCCGCTCAAGATGCTGTGGGGCCTGGCGGTGACCTTGGCACTGTCGTGCTTCCTGCTGCGCCTGGGTCACGATGTTCACCACGCGCGCACGTTGCTGCTGGGCGGGCCCGTGGCCCATGAACTGGCCCTGCAGCATGAGCGCCGCTGCGTGGCCAGCGTGGTGAAACAGCGCCTGGCCGAATCGCCCGACGGGCTCGACTATGTGGTGACGGCCGAGTACCGCCCCCAGTTGCTCGTTGAGATCGGCCCGCCGCTGGCGTCCCGCGTGCTCTACACCGTCCGCCCAGCGAAGGACCAGTCTGGACAACTGGTGGACACCGAAGGTGTGCCGATGGCCAAGGGCGCGCGCCTGATCCTGCTGGACCGGGCCACCGTGCAGCAAGCCGATGCCTGGGGCGTGCCTGATGGCCTGATGACCAAGCTCGACTCCTACAAGGCCTGCCCGCCCACGCCATGACGCGTCTTCACTGGACTGGGGCTGATGGCCAGGCCCTCAGCGCCCTGTGGCGGTCAGAGGCGGGTGTCCCCGCACACACCCATGTGGTGCTGGCCGACGACACCATGCCGGCCAACACGGCCTACAAGTTGGCTTGCGAAGGCACGGCCCTGCTCTGGCAAGGCGACTTCCAGAACGCCAGGCACCTGCTGGCCGCGCTCACTCGCCGGCTGGCGCGCCCCGTCAAGCGTGCGTCGTCCGCCAGCCAGCCTCAGCTCGCGCCAGCCAGCCAGGCCTTTCATCTGCAGCGCCAGCAACTGGCCCACCGGGCACGCATCCTGGGCATGCTGCTGATCCCCTTCGAGGCCGACCATCGCATCCCCCTGCGCCGCGCCCCCGACGCCCAGCAAGCCTGCCTTGAGGCCTACGGCCCCTCAAGCGAAGCCTATGTGGCATCGCTGCGCGAGTTGCTGGGCCTGATCGGTGCCCACGAATGGCGCAAGAAGGGCGTCGAGATCCCCGCCCTGCAGGGCCGCATCCACGCCCACTACGGCGTGTTCTCGCCTGTACGCGGCGAATACGTTGACCTGGTGGCCCAGGCGCCCATCCCATCCGGCACGCAGTTGGCGTTCGACATCGGCACCGGCTCCGGTGTGCTGGCCGCCGTGCTGGCCCAACGCGGCGTGGCCCGCGTGATCGCCACGGACCAGGATGCACGTGCGCTGGCCTGTGCACAGGAGAACCTGGGCAGACTGGGCCTGCTTCCACAGGTGGAACTGCGCGATGCGGATCTGTTCCCGGACCTGATCCGGCATGGCCTGGCCTCGCTCATCGTCTGCAACCCGCCGTGGTTGCCGGCCCGGCCCAGCTCTCCCATCGAATACGCCGTCTACGACCCCGACAGCCGCATGCTGCGCGGCTTCCTCGCTGGCCTGCGCGCGCACCTGGCGCCGGGCGGAGAAGGCTGGCTGATCATGTCGGACATCGCCGAGCACCTGGGCCTGCGCGAGCCCGGTGCGCTGCGCCAATGGATCGCCGACGCCGGCCTGCAGGTCATCGGCAGGCTCGACACCCGCCCTCGCCACCCCAAGGCGCAGGACCGCTCGGACCCCCTGCATCGCGCACGCGCCGCCGAACTCACCTCGCTGTGGCGCCTTGCCGCCATTTGAAAAGGCCCTGCCGAGCTCATCCGTCAATCGTCGGGTACCCGACAAAAACCACCAAACCCTTGGCTTGAGCGCACCACCAGGCAAGGGGGATTGGCGCCTTACAGCCCCTCGCGGCGGCGCTTCGATCCCGGCCCGCCTACACACGCAGAAAGCGGCTCGGGATAATCGTTCTGGCTTTTGCGGCCCTTTGCCGCCAATCGCCAATCTGCACGTCCAATCTGTACGCCATGCCCGCCCACGACAACCACGCCATCGCGCACAACGCGCAGACCATGCAGAGCGCTGCCCATGCCGCGCGGCGCTATGGCGGTCTGTCGGCGCAAGAACGCAGCGCGCAGCGCCGCCAGAAACTGCTGGACGCCGCCGTGCAGGTCTTTGGCACGCTGGGCTTGCGCCGCGCCACCATCCGCGACATCTGCAACGAGGCCCGCCTCACCGAGCGCTATTTCTCTGAGCACTTCGCCAGCGTCACCGACGCCTATGAGGCCGCCTTCAAGTGCGTCAGCGAACAGGCGCTGCTGGCCACCGCCACGGCCATGGGCGCCGCCTCACTGGACACCATCGCGCTGGCCCGCGCCGGCCTGCGCGCCTTCCTCGGCTTCGTGCAGGAAGATCCGCGCCGTGCCCAGATCATGCTGATCGATGCGTCCAGCTACTGGCGCCACATCGCGATCAAGAGCAACCCCGAGCTGAACCAGCATGCCCAGGCCATGCGGCAGTTCGCCAAGCTGATCTACCCGGATCTGCCGGATCACATCGACCTCAGGCTCATCGGCCCCTCCTTGATCGGCGCCTCCCTGCAAAGCTGCCTGACCTGGGTGCAAGGCGGTTGCAAGCAGCCCCTGGAGACCGCCGTCGAGCACCAGATGTTCGTCTGGGAAGGACTCGACCGCTGGTTCCACGCGGAAATCGACGCACAAAAAAAACCGACCGGGGTTAGCCGATCGGTGTGATCGCCACGGATACCTTGCCCGCAGCTTTTCCTCCCGCAGCAGTCACCGAGTGCTTGTTCCACGGTGATGACAGCGTTCCTCCAAACCTCTTTTTGTTATGCGCTCTCTCCACTGATTGATGGCTTCGTGCCGCGCATCTTGTTGATTTCATTGCCGCCTAAAGGAAGAACTATACGGATCACGCCGACGGAAACCGCCCCCCTGAAGAGGGTTCTGTGTAAGTAAACGCAATTCAATTGCGCTGTCATGGCAATGTGAGGGAAATGCATTAGCATGGTTTCGGGCTGCGCCACATCGTGCGGTCACGTCGCTCGGACGGTTCCGGGCGCTCACGTGAAAGACCAATACATGTCCTCTCCATCGGGCAAGCGCCGCTTTGCGCGCATCGATCGCCTTCCCCCCTACGTCTTCAACATCACCGCCGAACTCAAACTGGCGGCCCGCCGACGCGGCGAAGACATCATCGACATGAGCATGGGCAACCCCGACGGGGCCACACCGCCGCACATCGTCGCCAAGCTCACCGAAGTGGCCCAGCGGCCCGACACCCACGGCTACTCGGCCTCCAAGGGCATTCCGCGCCTGCGCCGCGCGATCTCGCACTGGTACAAGGACCGCTACAAGGTCGACATCGACGCCGACAAGGAAGCCATCGTCACCATCGGCTCCAAGGAGGGCCTGGCCCACCTGATGCTGGCCACGCTGGACCGCGGCGACACGGTGCTCGTGCCCGACCCCAGCTACCCCATCCACATCTATGGCGCGGTGATCGCGGGGGCCGATATCCGCTCGGTGCCGCTGGTGCCTGGCGTGGACTTCTTTGCCGAGCTGGAAAAGGCGATTCGCGGCAGCTACCCCAAGCCCAAGATGATGATCCTGGGCTTCCCCTCCAACCCCACGGCCCAGTGCGTGGAGCTGGACTTCTTCGAGCGCGTGATCGCCCTGGCACGCAAGCACGACATCTTCGTGGTGCACGACCTGGCCTATGCCGATATCGTCTATGACGGCTGGAAGGCGCCCTCCATCATGCAGGTGCCCGGCGCCAAGGACATCGCGGTGGAATTCTTCACGCTCAGCAAGAGCTACAACATGGCGGGCTGGCGCATCGGCTTCATGGTCGGCAACCCGGACCTGGTGGCCGCACTGGCCCGCATCAAGAGCTACCACGACTATGGCACCTTCACGCCCTTGCAGGTGGCCGCGATTGCCGCGCTGGAAGGCGATCAGCAATGCGTGAAAGAGATCGCCGCCAAGTACCAGAGCCGCCGCGACGTGCTGGTCAAGGGCCTGCACGAGGCCGGCTGGATGGTCGACAAGCCCAAGGCCTCGATGTACATCTGGGCCAGGATTCCCGATCACTACAAGGCGCTGGGCTCCATCGAGTTCTCGCGCCAGATGCTGGAGAAGGCCAAGGTCTGTGTCTCGCCCGGCATCGGCTTTGGTGACCATGGCGACGACCACGTGCGCTTTGCCCTGATCGAGAACGAGGCGCGCATCCGGCAGGCCGTACGCGGCATCAAGGCGATGTTCAAGGCCGATGGGGTGATGGAACTCGGCTGACCAGGCGGCCTTTAGTCATCAGGCCGCCTTGCCGATGTATTAGGCTTGGCGGCCTTTTGCGGCCCTTTTCGCTACCCCTTTTTGCGGCCTTTTGTATCCCTTGCCACCATTGCCGATTTGACGACCATGCTGATGTCCAAGCGCCATCTGCCGCTGCTGTGCGCGGCCATGCTCTCTGCACATGCCCTGGCCGACACCCCAAGCCAGAGTGAGGACTGGAACCTCAAAGGCCAGACCACCTACATCTGGCAGAAGAAGCCCTCGTTCAACGCGGCCTACAGCGGCGACAACAGCCTCCAGCCCCAGTCAGAGAAGAGCTACTCCTTTTCGGCCACCTTGTTCGCAGGCTGGCGTCTGGCGCGCGACACCGAGCTCTACCTCAACCCCGAGCTGGTGCAGGGCGTGCCCATGTCCAATCTGACGGGCCTGGGTGGCCTGGGCAATGGCGAGCTGCAAAAAACCTCCGGCGCGCACCCCAAGCTCTACCGCGCCCGCCTGTTCCTGCGCCAGAGCTGGGCCCTGGGCGACGAACGCGAGCAGGTCGAGTCCGATGCCAACCAGCTGGCTGGCACACGGGCCAAGGACCGCGTGGTGCTGACGGCGGGGAACCTGGCCGTGTCGGACATCTTCGATGCCAACAGCTATGCGCACGATGCCCGCAGCCAGTTCATGAACTGGGCCTTGTTGACGCACGGCGCCTATGACTTCGCCGCCGACACGCGGGGCTATTCGATCGGGGCGGCACTGGAGTACATCCGTGGTGACTGGGCCTTGCGAGCAGGCCGCTTCGAGCTGCCCAAGCAGCCTAACCAGCAGCAGCTGGACACGCGCCTGTTCTCGCACCACGGCGATCAGATCGAACTGGAACGCGGCTACACGGTGGACCAGCGCACGGGCAAGGTCCGCGCCCTGTGGTTCCGCAACACGGCCGAGATGGGCCGCTTCGACGAAGCCTTGAGCCTGGCCGCCCAAAGCGCGCAGCCCCTGTCTTCGGCCAACACGGCCAATGTGCGTCGGCGCCAGTACAAGGAAGGCTGGGGCCTGGCCTGGGAACAGGCGCTCACCGACAACGTGGGCGCCTTTGCCCGCCTGGCCCGCAGCGATGGGCAGACCGAGGTCTATGCCTTCTCTGAGATCGACCAGTCGCTGTCAGTGGGCACGCAGATCCAGGGCAAGGCCTGGGGGCGCGAGGCCGATACGTTGGGCGTGGCCCTGGCACGCAATGGCCTGTCGACGATTCATCAGCGCTATCTGGCCGCCGGGGCCGATGGCTTCTTCGTGGGTGATGGCGGCCTGAACTACCAGCCCGAGCGCATCATCGAAGCCTTCTACAGCCTGGGCCTGCCCGACGGCTGGACACGCCACAGCACGATCTCGCTGGACGTGCAGCACATCGACAACCCCGCCTACAACCGTGACCGCGGCCCGGTGAACATGTTCGCGATCCGGCTGCACACTGAACTGTGATCAGCGCTGGGCCATGCGCGCCATGGCCTGCTCACCGGCCAGACCGCCAACGCCCGCCACGTTGTTGCCACTGGTCTTGCCCGCCCCCTTGACACCGCCGCACGTCACGAAGCGGTAGTCGGCTTCATTGACATGGCGGGTCTCCAGCCAGTAGCGCCAGGTGGACTTCGGCCAGATCGCGAAGTTGATGCCGTCGGCCGTCTGGTACCAGCTCTTGCAGCCCGAACTCCAAACCGTGCCTTGCAGGGCTTGCGTCATGTCGCCCAGAAAGCGGGTCATGGCCTCGGGCTTGACGTCGATGTAGTCCGCGCCCTTTTCCTTGACCTTCTTCATGCAGGCGATGATGTAGTTCACCTGCGCCTCGATCATGAAGATGATGGAGTTGTGGCCCAGGCCCGTATGCGGGCCAACCAGCTGGTACATGTTCGGGTAGTTGGCCGTGGTGATGCCGTAGTAGCTCGTGGGGCTGACCTTCCAGTCTTCCTGCACGGTGTGGCCGTTGAGGCCACGCAGCTCGAAGCTCTTCATGTAGATGCGCGGGTCCACGATGAAGCCCGTGCCCAGGATGATGCAGTCGAGCGGACGCGCCTGGCCATCCTTGGTGATGATGCCGTCTTCGGTGATCTCGCGGATGTCATCGGTCACCAGCTCCACATTGGGGCGGTTGAAGGTGGGAAACCATTTGTTCGAGATGAGGATGCGCTTGCAGCCCAGGGTGTAGTCAGGCGTGAGCTTCTTGACCAGGTCAGGGTCCTTGACCTGGTAGGAGATGAACTTCTTGAGGAAGAACTCACCGGCGTGGGCCAGCACCGGGTTGAGGATGGGCCACAGGCGCGACTCATTGGTCCAGTAGCAGCGCCAGCGGTGCAGGGTGCGCGTGAAGGGCAGGGCCTTGAAGGTCCATTTGCGAAAGGCCGAGTAGCTGCGCTCGTCACGCGGGATGACCCAGGCCGCCGTGCGCTGGAACACGTGCAACTGGCCCACCTTGGGCGCGATCTCGGGCACGTACTGGATGGCGCTACCACCTGTGCCGATCGAGGCAACCTTCTTACCGGTCAGGTCGTAGCTGTGGTCCCACTCGGCAGAGTGCATGACCTTGCCCTTGAACTTCTCCAGGCCCTTGATGTTGGGGATGGCGGGCACATGCAGGGGGCCCGAAGCCAGCACCCAGTGGCGCGCCATGATGGTTTCGCCACCGGCGGTCTTGATCACCCACTTGCCGATGCCTTCGTTGAAGACTGCGCTGACCACCTCCTGGTTGAAGTGGATGTGCGGGCGCAGCTTGTACTTCTTGACGGTGTCCAGGATGTACTGCTGGATCTCGTTCCAGGGGGCGTAGCGCTTGCTCCAGTCGGCCTTGGTCTCGAAGGAGTAGGAGTACATGTGCGACTGCACATCGCAGGCCGCGCCGGGGTAATGGTTGTCGCGCCAGGCGCCACCCACCTCACCCTTTTTTTCCAGGATCAGGAAGTCGGTGATGCCGTTCTTTTGCAACTGGATGGCCATGCACAGGCCACCGAAGCCGGCGCCTGCAATGGCGACTTCGACTTCACGAACCGACGAGGAAGAAGGAGAAGAAACGGTTTGGTTTGTCATGGCGGTACCTTGTGAGGGTTTGTCTCCGAACGCATGCCCATGCTGCGCTCGGCCCCCTCGATCCGCCATGTTCGGATCCAACGAGAAATTGATCGTTTCGGCCATTGGCAGCCATCTGGCCGCTCCTCACACGCCTGAAACGTGAACAGTTGACACAGCTCAAACGGCGTCGGGGGCCGTGCCGCCGTCCAGCCCACCAGGTGCGGACGAAGCCTCATGAGACGTGGCCGTCTCCGTCTTCTTGCTGCACCGCACGAACTCGTAGTCGGACTGCTTCACCCGCAGCGTCTCCAGCCAGTAGCGCCAGGTGGACTTGGGCCAGATCGCGAAGTTGATGCCATCGGCCGTCTGGTACCAGCTCTTGCAGCCCGAGGTCCACACCGTGCCTTTGAGCGCCTCGGTCATCTCGCCCAGGAAGCGGTTCTGGGCCTGGGGTTTGACGTCGATGAAGTTGGCACCCTTTTGCTTGACCAGTTTCATGCACTTGATGATGTAGTTCACCTGCGCTTCGATCATGAAGATGATGGAGTTGTGGCCCAGGCCTGTGTGCGGCCCCACCAGTTGGAAGAGGTTGGGGTAGTTGGCCGTGGTGACGCCGTAGTAGCTGGTCGGGCTAGTCTGCCAGTCTTCGGCCAGGGTGCGGCCGCCGCGGCCCACGAGCTCGAAGTGCTTCATGTAGATGCGTGGGTCGACCACGAAGCCCGTGCCCAGGATGATGCAGTCGGCCTGGCGCTCCTGCCCATCCTTGGTGACGATACCTGTGGGCGTGATCTCCTTGATCGCATCGGTCACCAGCTCCACATTGGGCCGGTTGAACATGCGGTACCACTTGTTGGAGATGAGGATGCGCTTGCAGCCCAGGCGGTAGTCGGGCGTGAGCTTGGCGCGCACGGCCGGGTCCTGCACCACGCGGCCGATGAACCTGGTGCTCAGCAGGTGTTCGACGCGCGAACCCAGCCTGGGGTGGAAGATGGGCCACACGCGCATCTCGTTGGTCCAGTAGTGCTGCCAGCGGTGCAGGGTGCGCACGAGCGGGAACATGCTGAAGATGGCCTTGGCGCACCCGGAGTAGGCACGGTCATCGCGCGGCACCACCCAGGCCGGCGAGCGCTGGTAGATGTAGAGCTGCTTGACCTGCTTGGCGATCTCGGGCGCGTACTGGATGGCACTGCCACCTGTGCCGATCGACACCACGGTCTTGCCCTTGAGGTCGTAGCCATGGTCCCACTGGGCCGAGTGCATGACCTTGCCCGTGAAGTCGGCCAGGCCCTTGATGTCGGGGATGGCGGGCACATGCAGCGGGCCCGAGGCCAGCACCCAGTAACGGGCCCGGTAGGTTTCGCCTGCAGCCGTCTTGATGATCCAGCGGCCGCTGCTTTCGTCGAAGTGCGCGCCCACCACCTCCTGCTGGCAGCGGATCATGGGCATCAGCCTGAAGCGGTCGATCACATCGAAGATGTACTGCTTGATCTCGTGCCAGGGCGCATAACGGCGCGACCAGTCCGGCTTGGTGGCAAACGAGTACGAATACATGTGCGACTGCACGTCGCAGGCCGCGCCGGGGTAGTGGTTGTCACGCCAGGCGCCACCGGGCTCGGCGGCCTTCTCCAAGATCACGATGTCGTCGATGCCCGCCTTGCGCAACTGCACGGCCATGCAGATACCACCGAAGCCGGCGCCCGTGATGAGCACCTCCACCTGGCGGACGAAGGGGTTCCTGGACGCTGATGCGGTGGCTTGGGAGTGGGACATGCTGGGGCCTTTTTGTCTCTGGTTCATGTGATGTCTGACGCGATCCGGCTTATCCGGTGTGCGCGGTGGCCATGGTGTGCACCCACTCGTGGACAGACCATGCTAAATTCGGCTTCCAATTGATTTTTTCGGCCAGACCCCTGCCATTGAAGGGGCGCCGCGCCGACGCTTGACCCCTAAGGCAATGCCTAACGCAGCATGACCACGCGTTCCATCCTGGGTTTGATCTACATGGTCCAGGGCCTCAAGCAACTGGGCGAGGACCCCGAACCCGTCTTGCAGCGCCACGGCTTGTCGATGGACAAGCTCGACCCCACCACGCGCATCGAGCGCGCCCGCGAGCTGCGCATCTACGCCGACTGGGCCGAGACCCTGTCCAACCCGCTCATCGGCCTGAAGATGGGCAGCTTCTTCGGCCTGGCTGGCTATGGCCCGCTCGTGATGCTGCTGATGACCTGCGCGACCGCCTACGAGGCCATGCAGACGGGCATCCGCTACCAGCGCCTGACCTACCTCTATGGCACGCTGCGCCTGGAGCCCGGCGAACGCCTGAGCGCACTGATCCTGGACCCAATGATGATGCCGCACAAGGCCTTTCGCCTCCGGGTGGACGGCGAGGTCTCGGGTACCTACAAGATGCTCAAGGACATGCAGGCCACCATGGGCCTGAGCCTGTGCCCCGAGCGCCTGGACATGCCCTATCCCAAGCCACCCGAGGCCGCCGCCTACGAGGAGCATTTCGGCTGCCCCGTGCGCTGGGGCGAGCACGAGGCGCGCTTCTGGATGCGCAATGAGTACCTGCAGACCAAGCTGCCCACGGCCGACCCGAATGCGCACGCGATGTACCGCACCATGTGCGACCAGCAGCTCAAACTGCAGGAAGCCACCACCGACACGCTGGCCGACCGCGTGCTCAACCACCTGGGCATGTTCAACGGCCACTTCCCCTCGGCCGAAGAAGTGGCCAAGTCCTTCGACATGTCCGAGCGCAGCCTGCGCCGCCAGCTCAGTGAAGACGGCCGCAGCTTCCGCGACCTGCTGGCCGAGGCCCGCTACGCCAAGGCCCGCTATTTGCTCAAGAACACCACCCTGCCCATCGAGGACATCGCCACGCAGATCGGCTATGCCGAGTCGGCCGCCTTCATCCATGCCTTCCGGCGCTGGGCCGGCGCGACGCCCGGCGAGTTCCGCGAGCAGTAGTCGACCCGCATCACGCCTACAATCGCGCCCCTTTTCCTTGTTCCCACTGTGCTTGCAGTACGTTTGTCTCCTCCACTGATCGCCCTCCGCCCATGAGCTATTGCGCCATCGACTTCGGCACCTCCAATTCGGCGATCGCCATCATGCAGGCCACCCAAGCCGCCGGCCCCAGCATGCGCCTCGTTCCGCTGGAAGGCGAGCACCTGACCATGCCCACGGCCGTCTTCTACTGCACGGACGCCGACGACCTGCCGCCCGGCACCTGGCGCGGCACCAGCTTCGACGACAACTTGCCGCGCACCTTCGGCCGCGCCGCCGTGCAGGCCTACATCGACGGCTACGAAGGCCGGCTGATGCGCTCCATGAAGAGCATCCTGGGCACCGCGCTGGTGGACCAGACCACCGAGGTCGGCCACGGCTTCGGCGTGAAGTACCTCGATGTGATCACCGGCTACCTGCGCCACTTGCGCAGCCTGGCCGAGCAGGCTGGCGGCCGCGCGCTGGACCAGGTCGTGATGGGCCGCCCCGTGTTCTTTGTGGACGGCGAGCCCGAGCGCGATGCCGCCGCACAAGCCTCCCTTGAGGCCGCTGCCCGCGCGGTGGGCTTCAAGGACGTGTCCTTTCAGTTCGAGCCGATCGCCGCGGCCTTCGACTACGAGCAGCACATCAGCCAGGAAGAGCTGGTGCTGGTGGCCGACATCGGCGGCGGTACGTCTGACTTCTCGGTGGTGCGCGTGGGCCCGCAACGCGCCAAACGGCTGGACCGCCGCGACGACATCCTCGCCAACCACGGCGTGCACATTGCCGGTACTGACTTCGACCGCCACATCTCGCTGGCCAGCATCATGCCGCCGCTGGGCTATGGCGGCTTCGGGCCGAGCATCAAGGGTGCCGAGCCGCGCCCCGTGCCCAGCCGCGTCTACTTCGACCTGGCCACCTGGCATCTCATCAACACGGTCTACCAGCCCCAACGCACGGCCGAGCTGCGCAACATGACGGACTTCTATGGCGACCCCGCCCAGCACCAGCGCCTGATGAAGGTGGTGCAGCAGCGCCTGGGCCATGCGCTCGTCGGGCGCGCCGAGCAGGCCAAGATCACGGTCTCGCAAGGCGGCGACACGGACATCGACCTCACGCTGATCGAAGCGGGCCTGCACAGCCCCTTGGGTCATGCGCAGGTGGACAAGGCCCTGGGCGCCGACCTGGGCCGCATCGTGGCCTGCGCACGCGACACGGTGGCGCAAGCCGGCATCCAGCCCAGCGACATCAGGGCCCTGTACTTCACCGGCGGCTCCACCGGCCTGCAGCGCCTGACCGATCAGCTGGAAGCCGCCTTCCCCGATGCCAAGGCCGTGCGTGGTGACCGCCTGGCCTCGGTGGCCACCGGCCTGGGCCTGCACGCAGCGCGCCTGTACGGCCGCACCTGAAGACGATCTCAGGCCGCGCGCCGACCGCTGCCGCCACGCCCGAACACCAGCCACACCATGCCGTGTGCGGCCAGGCCAATGCCCCAGCCCCAGGCCACGATGCCGGCCCAGTCGAACTGGCTGCTCGTGCTGGTATTGATGCGCCACAGGCCCACCATCACCAGCGCGTACACCATCGCGTGGATCATGAAACTCAATTGCAGCCCCTTGCTGCCACCTTTGCCGCGTGCGGCCATAGCTTGTCTCCGGAAGTCAAACACAACGTCGAATCTCGACGAGCCCTGATCGTGCCGACCAGGCCGCCACCTGACTTGTCCGCCCCCGCCAGCCACTTGACCCCGGCTTCCGCCTGACGCCTTTTGGCCCCACCTGTGTGCCACGGGTCACATGTGCCCGGGTCTTGCTCGCATCTGGTTACAGCCTCATGCCCCAGATCAGGGCAAGTCCGAAGAGGCGATCCGGACATGACTGGCCAGAATGGCCTTGGCCATATTTGTGATGTTTGTCACGATCTTGTCGGCTCTCCTTGATGTCGCTGGAGGGCGGGCCTTGCGCATGGCACGCCTCACCGACGCATCGGTGACACCACTGGTCCACAGACACATACCGAGGAGACAAGACATGGCATCACGTCGTTTGACATCGCGCGCCTCATCCAGCCTGCTGACTTTGCTGGCCACCGGCGTTTTGCTGACTGCTTGCATGGACGACACGACCAATGGTCCGGCAAGCGGTGCATCGCCCAGCAGCGTTGGCAACCCCAGCAGCGAGAACAACAGCGCCGCCAACTACCTCTATGCGTCGACCAATGTCATGGACGGCAGCGGCAACTTCACCGGTCAGCAAATCAACCTGGTCGACCCGAGCACGGGCACCTTGCTCAAAAGCGTGGCAGTCGATACCAGCTCAACCCAGATGGCGGCGCAGGCCTTCACGGTGTCTAGCGACGGCCTGAGCACACAAGCTGGCAACGATGTCGTCCTCTACTACACCAACGGCGGCAAGGTCTACGCACTGGGCCTGAGCAAACCGGCCAGCCCAGGCAACGGCCAGCAGGTGTCGTCCGAGAGTCAGGCCTGCGGCCTGATCAAGGTGATCCCCAAGGACGCCAGCGCTACCAAAAGCTGGCTGCTGATCAACACGGCGGGCACCGATGGGCAATGCGATACGGCCTCAGACAACGAGGTCAAGCTCGCGTCGTCCGATGCCAGTGACGCCACGGCCGCCACCGTCGTGGGAAACAGCTCGCAAGAGATTCGCCTGATCGATACGCAACGCGACAGCAGCGGCAAGCTGGTCAACGTCATCGCCAGCGTGCGAACCAATGACGGCAACGGCAACACGATATCGACCAAGCTGGTGGCCATCTCGGCCAGCACAGGCGGCCAGACCGACGTGGTCAATGGCACCATCGCTGCGGTTCACGACATCAACGACACGAGCAAGCTCGTCGTGCCCACGGTGTCTTTCTTTGGGCGAGTGGCCGGCAGCAGCAACCAGATCTACGTCCGCGTCGGCCAGGACGTGCAGGTACTGAGCTGGGCCAGCGGGACACCCACCCTGCAGACCAGCGTGGTGACCGCCTTGGCCAACGCCGACGTGCCCTTTGTTCACACCGATGGGCAAGCCACTTATGTGGTGGATGGCAGCTCGGTCAAAGTGCTCAAGCCCAATGTGGCCGCATCCGTCTTGACCAGTGCCTTGCCGGCCAGCGCCATCGTGCAAGCCAGCAGCGCCATGAGCACGTCGGCCTTGGTGCTGATCACCCGCAACAGCGACGACAGCTTTGGTTTGAGTGTGGTCGACAAGAATCCCCTGAGCGCCAATGCCGTCACCAGCGTGACTTGGGCTGGCAACACGCTGCCCAAGATCGAGGCTGTTAATGGCGACGTGGTTGTGCTCAGCGCTGCGTCTGCCGGCGCCAATGACGTCAAGCTGATGCGCTTCAACGCCTCCAAGCCGGAGACCGCACCGACCAGTGTCAGCGGCGCCGATCATGCGCGCGTGATCACGACCGTGCACAGCGCCACCACCACCCTGTCTGGCGAAACCGCCGGCACCCATCTGGTCTGGTGCGATGCCACCACAGCCTGCAACGCCAGCAACGTCAATAGCTATCAAGTGGTTGCTGGCGCCAACCTGAGCCTGTCGGGTACGGGCAGCACCAGCCCGACCTGGCAGCTCACGAACACCCTCTCGCGCAGCACCACCTTGGGCTTGCTGGGTTCGTCATCGCAGACTGGCGGCGCCGACGCCCCGATCTGGTCGTCTGACAGCCTGTGGCTGTTCGACGCAGCCAAAGCCAACTCGCTGAGCCAAGTCAGCCTGTCATCGGGCAGTTGAGTACCGCACGTGGTGTGGCCTGACCCACTCGCTCAGCGCCACTCCTCCTCGGCCTTGGTCGTGCACTCCTGATCCACCGGGTTGACATGGCAGCGGATGCGCTTGAGCACTTTCAGGCCCCGCTTGTCATACAGCCCTTGCTGCGCGATGGCGATGCGGGCCTCGCGCAGCATCAGCGTGTACTTGAACGCGTCTTCGGGGCTGATCTCGATCCACTGCGCAGGCGGGATGGACGCATCACCCGTCTTGATGAGCTGCAGGGCGCGGTCGAACTGGCTGAGCCAATAGGCGCGTGAAGCATCGCCAAATCCTTCAGGGAACTTGCTGCGCCGAAAGATCGACTGGTAGGTCACCACCATGAGTGGAAAGCGCCCCACGCCACCCTTGGTGCCCAGCCCCTTTTGCAGCTCCAGAGGCTTGTAGGCCAGCGTGGGCACGGCAATCATGTCCACCAGCCCGTTGTTGAACTTGGTGTGCAGGTTGGACACGTCGGCCGACACAGGCTGCGCACCAATGCGCTGGATCATCACGGCCTGCGCCTTGTCGTAATCAAACGCCGCGATCCGCTTGCCAGCCAGGGCCTCCACGGAGCCCAGCTTGCGGTCGTTCAGGAAGGGATAAGCCGGCCCGATGGGGATGATGCCGCCGACTTCGTAGTCGCCCTGCACCATGAGCTTGGCCACCAGCGGCGAGGGCGTGGCATAGGTCTGGATCAGCTTGCGCAGGACCTCGTAGGTGCCCTGCATGTCGATGGTGCCGTTGCGCAGGATGGTCGTGGCGCCCAGAGAGTCGATGGACGCCGCCACCGGGTTGAACTGCCGCGTGCGAAAGGCCGTGGCGATGAAGGCATCGCACACGCCGGTGCGGAAGTCCTCGGTGGCCACAGCCTCGTTGGTATAGGCCTTGAGCTCGACATCCACGCCGTAGCGCTGCATGGCCAGGGCGTAATCCTTGGACATGCCGAAGGCATCGCCCGAGGTGCCAAGGAAATCGAACACGCAAAGCTTCTGGCCCGCCGATGCCGTGCCGGCCAGAAGCGCCAAGACAGACCCCACCAGCCAGTGTCCGAGTCTGCCGTGCTTTGCCCCCGCTTTGTTTCTTTGAGACATACGCCACCTTGACGACATGGATCGTTGATTATCAGCAGCCCCTACCATGCACAGGGAAGCGCAGGGCCCCGATTCAAGGGAAGTCGTCGTGCATGCACCCCTGCGACCCCAAACAGGGAAACATAAAACGACGGGCCGCATTGTCCCGCCAGATCGGGCGGGATCGGCCCCCGGGTTTCACTGAGCAGGACGGCATCACCTGATCAGGTGGTTGTGCGCCTCTGCACGCGCAGACCATACTGCGCGCTCCTGCGGCACACCGCGCCCAACTTGACTCGCCATGCGCCATACAAACAATCCATTCAGGGGATCCACCACACCGAGCACTGCCAAACTGGCTGCGACCGTGCTGTTGCTGGGCCTGTGCGGCACTGGTGCGCATGCCACTGTCGCCAATGGCACGGCAGGCACGCTGACGCTGGCCAACACCAATCTGTGCATTCAAGCTGGCGCGGCCAACGGCAACATCACGGTGCAGACCTGCACGTCGGGGCGCACCGCTCAAAATTGGCAGATGCGTCCAGGCGGCGACTGGCTGGAGTTCGTCTCCGCGTCGAGCTCGCAGTGCATGGACATCTCAGGCGCCAGCAAAACCAGCGGCACGCCCGTGCTGGGCTGGAACTGCCATGGCGGCAGCAACCAGCGCTATGTGCTGCGGGCGCAAAATGGAGGCCATGCGATCGTGGCCTCTTACAGCGGCATGTGCCTGGCCCCTGCGAGTGCGGCATCAGGAGCCAATGTGGTCGAGCGCGATTGCGATGGCAGCGCGGCCCAGACCTGGTCGCTGGCAGCGGGCATGTGGATGAATGCCCCCGAATATTCGGCCTTCGACGGCCAATGCATGGACGTGTATGGCGCCTCCACGGCCGACGGCAGCGCCATCATCCAGTGGGCCTGCCATGGCGGCACCAACCAGGCCTGGCAATTGCGCCCTCAGGTTGATGGCAGCTATGAATGGCGTGTGCAGCACAGCGGCAAATGCCTCACTGCCAGCAGCAACGGCAATGGCAGTGCGCTTACACAGGCCACCTGCAACAGCAGCACAGGTCAGCGTTTTGCGCCTCGCGCCCAGGGCCAAGGCTATGCCTGGGTCGGGCAAGCCAGTGGCCTGTGCCTGAGCGTCGAAGGTAGCAGCACGCAAAACGGCGCCCGTATCGTTCAACAGACCTGCGACGGCAGCCTGGCTCAGACCTGGCAACGCGATGGGGCGGCGGTGACGGCCTCGCGCTGGTCACCCTTGCAGACCATCACCATCATCCCGGCCGCCGCAGCCAACCTGCCCAACGGCAAGGTGCTGCTGTGGTCCGCCTATGACCGCCTGAGCTTTGGCGGCGACAACGGCAAGACCTACACCTCGACGCTCGACCCCATCACGGGCAACGCCACCGAGGTGCTGGTGTCCAACACCGGTCACGACATGTTCTGCCCCGGCATCGCCAACCTGCCTGACGGCCGCATTCATGTGACCGGCGGCTCCAGCAGCAGCAAGACCAGCCTGTACGACCCGCGCACGGCCACATGGTCGGCCGCCGCGCCCATGAACGTGCCTCGCGGCTACCAGGGGGCGGTCACCCTGTCCACGGGTGAGGTGTTCACCATCGGTGGCTCTTGGAGTGGTGGCACGGGCGGCAAGATCGGCGAGGTCTGGTCGGCCTCCGGTTGGCGCGCACTGGGTATCGGCACCGACCCCATCGTCACCAACGACGCCCAGGGCCTTTACCGCGCCGACAACCACGCGTGGCTGCTGGCAGACAGCGGCGGTCGTGTCTTCCATGCCGGCCCCAGCAAGCAGATGCACTGGATCGACACGGCTGGTGCGGGCACCTTCACCAACGTCGGCAACCGCGGTGACGACGACCACGCCATGAACGGCAATGCCGTGCTGTTCGATGTGCGCAAGGTGCTGGCGGTGGGCGGGGCGGTCAACTACTCCAACGATGCCGCAGCCACCATGGCCCGCAATGGTGCCTACCTCATCGACTACAACAACGGGACGGTCAGCACCCGCAAGCTCGCGTCCATGGCCTATGCCCGGGCATACCACAACAGCGTGGCGCTGCCCAATGGCGAAGTCGTGGTGGTGGGCGGCCAGGCCAAGCCCCAGCCTTTCACGGACGACCAGGCCCCGCTGGTGGCCGAGTTGTGGAGCCCGCGCACCGAAACCTTCCTGCCGCTGACGGCCATCGCCAAACCGCGCACCTATCACAGCATCGGCCTGCTGCTCAACGATGGGCGCGTGCTCTCGGGTGGAGGCGGCCTGTGCGGCAGCTGTTCGACCAACCACCCCGATGTACAGATGCTGACGCCGCCTTATCTGCTCAACCCGGATGGCACCGAAGCCCTGCGCCCTCGCATCACGGCGGTCAGCGGCAACGCCGTGGCCGGCGGCACGCTCAACGTGACGTCGACCCAGGCCGTGAGCCGCTTTGCACTGATGCGCCTGTCCTCGGTCACGCACTCGGTCAACAACGAGCAGCGCCGTGTGCCGGTGAGCTTCAGCACGACGGGCACGAACAGCTATGCCCTGAGCTTGCCTGCCGACAAGGGCGTGCTCGTGCCGGGCTACTACATGCTGTTCGCGCTCAATGCCAATGGCGTGCCCAGCACGGCTTACACGGTGCAGGTGCAGTAAGCGATGCGGCGATTCGGGCTGGCCGCTTGTGTGGCGCTGGTGGGCTTACTTGGCCAGGCGGGCCTGGCCCAACAGCCAGCCCCAGGCCATCCCGACGCACCAGATGGGCAGGCCTTGTTCACCGGCCAGCAGCCCTTGCCTGCGCACCTTCGCAACCAGGACATCGCACTGCCCCCTGTGGCCACCCGCTGCGTGAACTGTCACCTTGTCAGAGCGCCAGACAAGCAGGACGGCCGGCTGGCTGCGCAGAGCCTGGGCCCCGTACTGGACGCGGCATTCCTGCTCACCAGCCAGCCCCGTCATGGTGGCCCGGCCACCGCTTACGCTGAGGGCAGCTTCTGCCGTGTGCTGCGCACCAGCGTGGCGCCAAGCGACATCGTCATCGCCCAGGCCATGCCCCAGTTCGACATCGCCGACGCGCAATGCCAGGCCTTGTGGCACTACCTCACGGCGCCCCGGGCCCATGCCAAGCCGCAACCATGAAGCGCCGAAATGTCATCCAGCACATGGCCCTGGCCGCAGCATGCGGGCCGTGGCTGGGTGAGGCACACGCGCACGGCAACGCAGGTGTGATCGACCCGCCCGTGTCGCTGCCGGACTGGCAGGTAAGCACGCACTGGGGGCAGACCACCAAGCTGTCGGGCCTGCTCAAAGGCCGCACCGTGGCCATGCAGCTCATGTTCACGGGGTGCAGCGCCCTGTGCCCCTTGCAAGGGGC
>Ga0194137_10000626_pt1 | contig 22942 bp, 22 predicted proteins | sample TARM_MetaG_T3_14_FD_134025 | JGI IMG/M metagenome (GOLD analysis project Ga0194137, IMG submission 134025) | Freshwater microbial communities from Pennsylvania, USA, analyzing microbe dynamics in response to fracking - TARM_MetaG_T3_14 (version 2) | ecosystem: Environmental > Aquatic >... | reverse complement strand
CGCGCGACCAGAGGCAACTCGCCGCGCAGCAGGCGCGCACGCTGTATCGCTACGGCCGAACCGAATTCCTGACCACACTCGACGCCGACCGCACGCTGGCAAGCAGCGAAAGTGCGCTGGCGGCCTCGGATGCGCAACTGGCCACGAACCAGATTGCGTTGTTCCTGGCGTTGGGAGGCGGTTGGGAAGGAGAGGACGGCGCTTCGGCGCAGTGATTTTTTGCTGTGCCTTGCCGTTGGATTGGGTAGTGGCGTTATGACAGCCACATGCAGTGGCTTTCAGGCCCTCATCCCCAACCCTTCTCCGGCTTGCGGGAGAAGGGAGCGAGGAGCAGTTCGCCAAGACCTTGTTCCCTCCCCTTCAAGGGGAGGAGTTACATGGCTTCTGCGGATTCATGAGGAAACTTAAACCTGCCCAGGACAGACGGAGCCGTCCCCAATCCAGCCATTCAACACGCAACATCAGAAACGGAACACACAATGCATACCCCACCGACAGCCGTCCGCAAGAATTCGCCGGGCACCGTGCTGTTTGCCAGCCTCATCGGCACCACCATCGAATTCTTCGACTTCTACATCTACGCCACCGCCGCCGTGCTGGTCTTCCCCAAGCTGTTCTTTCCGTCAGGGGACGCCACCGCCGCCACGCTGCAGTCGCTGGCCACGTTCGCCATCGCCTTCTTCGCCCGTCCGGTAGGCTCGGCGGTGTTCGGCCACTACGGCGACCGCGTCGGCCGCAAGGCGACGCTGGTTGCGGCGCTGCTCACCATGGGCATTTCCACCGTCGTGATCGGCCTGCTGCCCACCTATGCCACCATCGGCACGCTGGCGCCGCTGCTGCTGGCGCTGTGCCGCTTCGGCCAGGGCCTCGGCCTGGGCGGGGAGTGGGGCGGCGCGGTGCTGGTGGCGACCGAGAATGCGCCGCCGGGCAAGCGTGCCTGGTACGGCATGTTCCCGCAGCTCGGCGCGCCGATCGGCTTCTTCCTGTCGGGCGGCATTTTCCTGCTGCTGGGCGAGATCATGAGCGACGAACAGTTCTTCAGCTACGGCTGGCGCATTCCCTTCCTCGCCAGCGCGCTGCTGGTGCTGGTCGGCCTGTATGTGCGGCTGAAAATCACCGAGACGCCGGAATTCCAGAAGGTGCTCGACAAGCATGAGCGGGTCAAGGTGCCGGTGCTGGAAGTGCTGCGCGAGCACGGCCGCACGCTGGTGCTGGGCACGCTGATGGCGCTTGCCACCTTCGTGCTGTTCTACCTGATGACGGTATTCGCATTGAGCTGGGGCACCACCGCGCTCGGCTACTCGCGCCGCGAGTTCCTGCTGCTGCAGCTGTTCTCGGTGGTCTTCTTCGGCCTCACCATTCCGGTGTCGGCAGTGGTGGCCGACCGCCATGGACGCCGCGCGACGATGATCGTCGTGACGGCCGCCATCGCCGCCTTCGGCCTGCTGATGGCGCCGATGTTCGGCTCCGGCAGCCTGACCATGGTGGCGCTGTTCATGGCGCTCGGCCTGGGCCTGATGGGGCTGACCTACGGTCCGCTCGGCACGCTGCTGTCGGAACTGTTCCCGCCGCAGGTGCGCTATACCGGCGCGTCGCTGACCTTCAACCTCGGCGGCATCCTCGGCGCCTCGCTGGCGCCCTATGCCGCCACTTGGCTGGCAAGCAACTACGGACTGGCGCACGTCGGCTATTACCTGGCGATTTCGGCGCTGCTGACGCTGGCTGCGCTGCTGCTCACCAGCAAGGCCGCCACGCTGCGGTACGGCTGATGCGGACCGGCCCGCACCGCCGTGCGGGCCGGCGCAGAAAACCGCGGAAGTGGTTATATTGTTCGTTCGTCACGCCGCAGGCGCAAGGAAATGCGCGCCTGCGGTTTCTCTCCAACCAAGATTCGAACAAGGAATGCAATGAGCGATCTGTCCGCCTTTCCCATTACCCGCAAGTGGCCTGCCCGGCATCCGGACCGCATCCAGCTGTATTCGCTGCCCACCCCCAACGGCGTGAAGGCATCGATCATGCTCGAGGAAACCGGCCTGCCCTACGAAGTGCATCTGGTGCGCTTCGAAAACAACGACCAGACCTCGCCGGAATTTCTTTCGCTCAATCCCAACAACAAGATTCCCGCGCTCATCGACCCCAACGGGCCTGACGGCAAGCCGCTGCCGCTGTTCGAATCCGGCGCCATCCTGCTCTATCTCGCCGACAAGTCCGGCCGCTTCATTCCCCGGGACGGCGCGGGGCGCTACGAAACCATACAGTGGCTGATGTTCCAGATGGGCGGCATCGGTCCGATGTTCGGCCAGCTCGGCTTCTTCCACAAGTTCGCCGGGCGCGAATACGAGGACAAGCGCCCGCGCGACCGTTATGTTGCCGAAGCGAAGCGCCTGCTCGGCGTGCTCGAGCGCCGGCTCGAAAACCGACAGTGGCTGATGGGCGATGACTACACCATCGCCGATATCGCCACCTTCCCCTGGGTGCGCAACCTCGTCGGTTTCTACGAGGCGGGAGAGATTGTCGGCTTCAATGACTTTCCCAACGTAAAGCGGGTGCTGGACGCATTCGTTGCGCGTCCCGCCGTGGCAAGGGGCCTGGAGATACCCAAGCGCGCCTGAGCGCATGATGGGGATGCACCAGGAAAGCGCCGCCATTGATGCACGTTAAAGCCGGGAAAACTTCCGGCCTCCGGTGAAGTCTGATATGGCTCCCAGCGCTCTCCCCATCTTCCCAACCCCGCCAGGAATGTCATGCACCGGAATGCAAACAGGCAGTACAGCACCAGGCTTCCCCTGAACTTGCCTGACCTCGCCCAGGAGCTCACCGAACAGGCCGCCGTCGGCGACTACCACGGCGGGGCCGAAGTGCGCATTGCCGCCACTCGCGAAGAGCTGGAAGCGGTGGCGCGCTTCCGTTACGAGGCGCATGTCGAGCGCGGACGGAAGTCGCCGCCCGGCGCAGACCACATGCAGCGCATGCTGTGGCCGACCGAACCCGGATCGCCGAAGACCTTCTATGCCGCCGATGCGCCCGGCCGGATCGCCGGCTGCGCCAGCCTGTGGCTCGACGTGCCGCGCCGCGACAGCGCCGACAGGCTGGGCCTGGGTAGGGTGATACAGCGCCTGCGCATGCCGGTCGCCTATCTCGATGCCGTGACGCTGGCGCCCGATGCCCATTGGTCGCGGCGCGTGGTGCGCATGCTGTGCCGCATGTACTGCTTCACGCGCGAACAGGACCGCGTGGTGGGCATCACCCATTGCAATCCCATTCTTGCCTCGCATTACGAGCGCCTCGGTCTGTATCGCTGCGGCCGTCCTTTCGTCAACGACGACTCAGGCCTGCAGATACCCATGGTGCTGTTCCTGGAAGACGTCGGCCATTTCGAAAAGATCGGCTCGCTGCTGCTGCCCTACGCCAGGCGCTATGAAAACGATGCCCTGAGGGTGGCGCGCCTCAAGAGCGAGTTCGACATACCCACACCCTTTTTCGAACGCACGCGCAAGCCGCTGCCGCCGGGCACGCGCGCCGAGCCGGTCGAGGATTAGGCGCCGCGTCAGCCGGAGCCGAGCAGGTCGTGTTCGTTGAGGATCGCGAACACGATCTCGGGATGCTGTTCCAGGCACCTGCGTACCGCGGCGGGAATCGATTGCCGGATCTTGCGGCACAGGCCGCGCTGCTCGGCGAGCTGGATGCTCAGTCCGCGCACGGTGCGCACCTCGCGCGCGCCCGGCGCGATCTGCAGCACGATGCCCAGCTGCTCGGCCATGCGCCGCTCGATATGCCGCAGATCGGCATAGCTGGAAATGCTTTCGATGCGCGCCACCAGGCGCTTCTCCTCTTCCCGGGTCAGCCGCAGCACGCGCAGGTCGGCGGCGGGATCGCTCAGCAGGAGGTCGCGCTCGCAGTTGCATGCGCCGGGAGGGCATTCGTTGCGGATGGGAAAAGGAAGTGTAGAGGACATGGATGTCTATAACCAGGTCAACAACCCGACGTCTTCAATGCGAAGTACGAAACCCTTCTCCCGCCTGCGGGAGAAGGGAGCAAATCGCACTTTCCCAAAGTGTTGGAACGTTGTAAATGTTGAGTAACCAAACAGAAATCCTATCCCAATCCCGCAACTCCCCACTCCCAGCCAAGCCTTCTTCATTTGTTCATAATACCGTTCCCCCTACACCCCCATCAAGGACCCGCCGCATCATGAGCACACGCCTTCCCGTCGACCTCGCCAAATCCTACCGCCTGCTCAACCATGGCCCCACCGTGCTGGTCAGCAGCCAGCATGAAGGCCGGCGCAACGTGATGGCGGCCGCATGGTCGATGCCGCTCGACTATGCGCCGCCCAAGGTCGCGGTCGTGATCGACCGCAATACGCTGACGCGCGAACTGGTCGAAGGCTCGGGCGAATTCGTGCTCAATGTGCCGTCGCGGGAGCTGGCCGGCATCACGCTGGCGGTGGGATCGGTCTCCGGCCGCGAGGCGGACAAGTTCGATGCCCGGGGCATTGCCGCCTTCGCGGGGGACAAGGTGAACGCGCCGCTGCTGGAGGGCTGCCTCGGCTGGCTGGAATGCCGCGTGATCCCCGAGCCGCACATCCAGCAGACCTACGATCTCTTCCTGGCCGAAGTCGTCGCCGCCTGGGCCGATGCGCGTGCGTTCAAGGACGGACACTGGATTTTCGAAGAGGGCAGCCCGCGCAGCATTCACTATGTAGCGGGAGGCAATTTCTTCGAGACGGGCGAATCCTTCGTGGCGGAGAAGTGACCGGCCGCTCCAGGATCGTGTTGACGGACGCAATCAATCCGACGTCTTGCGCGACGCAAGCAGCGCCCGCTGCGTCTGCGTGATGTGCTCCTCAAGCAGGCGCACCGCCAGGTCCACGTCGCCGATGCGCGCCGCATGCAGGATCGCATAATGGTCATGCTGCGGCCGGTCGCGGCCCAGCATGTCGGAGATGTGAATGCGGGTATAGCGCTGCGTGCCGAGCGCGAGGTCCTCGATCATCTTCAACAGGCGCGGCCGCTCTGCGGGGCGGTAGAGCGTGAGATGGAACTTGAGGTTCAGGTAGGTCCAGGAACTGGGGCTGCTGGCCTCGTCGTAGGTGGCGAGGATGGCTTTGGCTTCGGCAATGTGCGCATGGCGCAGATTGGGAATGGCCAGCTTCAGCGCGCGGGTTTCGAGACCGATGCGGATGTCGAGCATTTCGATCACGTCATCGATGGTGTGCACCAGCACCACCGGCCCCTTCTGCGGGTCCTGCCGCACCAGGCCTTCGCCTTCGAGGCGCCTGAGCGCATCGTTGACCGGCAGGCCGTCGACGCCGAACTCATTTGCAAGCTGTTCCTGATCGAGCGGCGTGCCGCCGCCGAGGTCGCCATCGAAGATGCGCTTGCGCAGCGCGGCGAGGATCTGGTCTGAAGTCGCATGAGCCATCTGTGGTCGGCCTTGATCGTTTCCATTGCAGCACCGAAAAGGGCGGGCTGCCATGAGGTAATGTGCAAGGCATTATACTTTCGTAACGCGGGATAGGATACGCCGGCCTGGCGGGCAGCATGTATCCCGTGGCGGATTCTCCATCTGTATTGGCCATGGAAAACACATGACACCACTGCGCGGCAACTACGACGTCCTGATCGCGGGCGGCGGCATTATCGGAACGGCAATAGCCTGTTCTCTCAAGCAACAGAGTCCTGCGATCGAGATCGCGGTCATCGAACCCGATCCGGCCTACGAGTTCGCATCGACGCCGCGCGCCTCGGGCGGCGCCAGGCGCCTTTTCTCCTGTCCGGAAAACGTGGCGATGTCGCATTACAGCATCGACTTCATCAAGCGCTTCGGCGAACTGATGAGCGTCGACGGCGAGACCGCGCACATCGACTGGAAGGAGCAGGGCTATCTCTTCATCGTGCAGGGCGCCGCGGCGTTGCGCGTGCTCGAGGAAAACGCGCAGGTGCAGCGCTCGTTCGGCGCCGACATCCGCCTGCTCGACCGCGAAGGCGTGCGCGGCCTGTTTCCTTCCATGCGCGTCGATGACATCGACGGCGCCGCCTATTCTCCCGGCGACGGCTGGTGCGACCCCAGCGGCTTCCTGCAGGGCATGCGCCGCAAGGCCCGTTCGCTCGGCGTGGAATACGTGCAGGCGAAGGTGGTCGACATCATCAACTCCGGCGGCCGCCTCACCGGTGCGGTACTCAACACCGGCGGCTCAATCAAGGCCGAGATGCTGGTCAATGCCGCCGGCGCCTGGTCGGCGCAGGTCAGCGCAATGGCCGGCATGTTCCTGCCGGTGAGTCCGCTGCGGCGCTTCGAGCATTTCTTCACCGGCCAGAACAGGATAGAGCCGCTGCCCTACGTGAAGGACCTGCAGCGGCTGGCATTCCGTCCCGAGGGCAACGGCTACTCCGGCGGGCTGGTCAATTCGCATGAGCCGCGCGGCTTCAACTTCGAGGTCGACCATGACTATTTCGAGCGCGCGGTATGGCCGGCGCTGGCCCACCGTTTCCCGAGCGCCTTCGAGGGCGTGAAATGCCACCGCACCTGGTCGGGCCTGTACGAGCAGTGCGAACTCGACGGCAATCCCGTCATCGGCAGCTGGACCGGGCATCATGAAAACTTCTTCGTCGCCGCCGGCTTTTCCGGCCACGGCATGATGCATGCGCCGGCGGTCGGCCGCGCGATCGCCGAACTGATCCTGCACCGCAGGTTCGAGTCGATAGACCTGAGCAGGCTGGGTTACGAGAGGGTATTGAAGAACGAGCCATATGCCGAGCGGGGCATTCTCTGATGCCAATGAACGACATGCCAGAATCATTCAGCAGGCAAGACATCGATGCGGTCTACAAGGCCATCGCGCAGCGCCGCGATGTCCGTCATTTCATTCCCGGCCCGGTCGACGAGGCGGTGCTCGCGCGCCTCCTGACGGCGGCGCATCATGCGCCCAGCGTCGGCATGATGCAGCCGTGGCGCTTCATCCGCATACGGCGGCAGGAGCTGCGCGATGCGATCTACCGCATGGTCGATGAAGAGCGGCAGCGCACCGCCGAGGCCCTCGGCGAGCGCGGCGATGAATTCATGCGGCTCAAGGTGGAGGGCATCCGCGAATGCGGAGAACTGCTGGTGGTGGCACTGATGGACAGGCGCGAGCCGCACATCTTCGGCCGCAGGACGCTGCCGGAAATGGATCTCGCGTCGGTGTCCTGCGCGATCCAGAACATGTGGCTGGCGTCGCGCGCCGAAGGCCTGGGCATGGGCTGGGTCTCGCTGTTCGATCCCGAGCGCCTGGCGCAGCTGCTCGGCATTCCGCCGGGCGGCAAGCCGGTGGCCATCCTCTGCCTCGGCCATGTCGAGCGCTTCTACCCCAGGCCCATGCTGGAACTCGAAGGCTGGGCGCAGCCCCGCCGGCTTGACGAACTGGTGTCGGAAGACGGCTGGAAGGTGGCTGACGGCTATTGAAAGTCGGGCCGCTGCACGCCGCCGGTCTGCTTGCAGTTGGGGCAGGAAATGACGATGCCGCCCAGGACGTTGGTCAGGCTCTTTTCCGCGGCGCCTTCGGTCGCGGTCCAGGTTTCGCCGCACTGCAGGCATTCTACCGACGCGGAGGCAATCGCCTTCTGGGCGCTTTCCGCCGTGCCGTCCTCTCCCTTCGCATCGGACGGGATTTCCTGCATGCGCACATTCGAGACCTTGAAGCCCTTGATTTCCCTGATGTCGTTTGTCTCTTCAGCCATGTCTGTCTCCATGTATTGCATCAATGGTGGATATCGGCGATGCCGGGCAGTGCATCAGGCAGAGCCCTGGGGTTCTTCCTTGAGTTCCCTCGCCAGCGCGGCGAAGAAGTCGGTGGCCATCTTGTTGGCGGCGCCGTCGACCAGGCGCGAGCCGATTTGCGCCAGCCTGCCGCCGATCTGCGCCGACGCGGTATAGGCAAGCTTGGTGTCCTGGCCCTCCGGCGACAGCGAGACCTTGGCATTGCCTTTTGCAAAGCCAGCCATCCCGCCCTGGCCTTCGAAGTTGATGGTGTAGGACTCGGGAGGCTTCAGGTCGAGCAGAAAAATCTTCCCGGCGAACTTGGCGCTCACCGGCCCCACCTTGACCGCCATCGATACCTTGTACTGGTTGTCCTCGATGGGCTCGATGGCTTCGCAGCCGGTGATGCAGCGCTTGAGCAGTTCCGGATCGTTGAGCGCCGACCAGACCCTGTCCGGCGGCGCTGGCACGATTTGCACGTTAGACATTTCCATGGAGTCCTCCTGTTGACCCTGTTGACCCTGTTGATTTACGTAATGCGGTTCGCTGACCCTGGCGCCATGAGCCGGCCTCGCCCAGCGCCGCGCCGAGGCGGCTCAGGCTGGTCAGGTTATGCACCGGCAGGAAAAGATCGGCGTGCGGCAGCATGGCGCGGATGCCGGCCGGCCTGGCCTCGAATCCCTCGTAGCGCAACAGCGGATTGAGCCAGATCAGGCGGCGGCAGGAGAGGCCGAGCCGCTCCATTTCGGCACCGACGTCGTCGTTGCCTCCGCCGCTGTCGAGGCCGTCGGTGATCAGCAGCACCACCGTGCCCTGGCCGAGCAGCCTGCGTCCCCAGTGCCGGTTGAAGTCCGCCAGGCAGGCGCCTATCCGTGTGCCGCCGGCCCAGTCGGCCACCTGGCGCGACACCTGGCCGAGCGCGATATCAATGTCGCGGTCGCGCAGCAGCGGAGTGATGTTGGACAGGCGCGTGCCGAACAGAAAGGTATGCACCCGGCGCCGGCTGCTGGAGACCGCATGGATGAAATGCAGCAGCATGCGCGTATAGCTTTCCATCGAACCCGAGATGTCGCACAGGATGACCAGGCTCATCGGCCGCGGCCGCGGCGTGCGATGCCGCAGTTCCATGCCGCCGTCCATGCTGCGGATCATCTGCCGCAGCGTGTTGCGCAGATCGACCTGCGCGCCGTGCGAGACCGGGCGCGAGCGCCGGCTGGCGATCTCCGGCAGTGGCATGCGCATGGATGCGATCAGCTTCTTCGCCTCGGCCTGTTCTTCGGCGGTCATCGCCGCGAAATCCTTGGTCCGCAGCACTTCGAGCTGCGACATCGTCATCGATGCATCGAGTTTCAGGTCCGGAGGCAGGTCTTCCGGCGGCGGCGCGGCATGGGGCCGCTTCGGCAGCATGGCCTGCGCGATGCGCGGTGCGACCGTCGATGCATTGTCTTTCGGGGAGCGCACGCCGCCCAGCAGATCCTGAAGCTGCTGCAGCTGCTGGCGAATGCGCGACGGGTCGCGCCAGAACAGTTCGAATGCCTGGTCGAACAGGACCTGCTGGTCGCGCCTGTCGACCAGCACTGTTGACAGCGCATAGTAGAAGTCGTCGCGCCGTTCCACGCCGACCGCCTGCAGGGCCTGCAGCGCGTCGATCACCTTCCCCGGTCCGATCGCCAGCCCGGCTCTGCGCAGCACCCGCGCAAAATGCACGACGTTCTCCGCCAGCCGGCCTTGCTGCTTTTCCTGCTCCGGCATGGCGACGCTCACCGCATCCCCGCGGCGTCCGTCCGGACGTCGTTGACAAGCTGCGCGATGGTCCCTTCATTCATCCGCGCAATGTCGTCCTCGTACTTCAGCACCACGCCCAGCGTCGCCTGCACCGCTTCCGGGTCGAGCGCGGTCTTGTCCAGCGCCGCCAGCGACGCCGCCCAGTCGAGGGTTTCCGCGACGCCGGGCGCCTTGTACAGCTCCATCGTGCGCAGCCGGGCGATGAAGGCCACCACTTCCCGGCTCAAGGTCTCGGCGACCTGCGGCACGCGGCACCGGACGATGGCCAGTTCGCGCTCCTTGTCGGGATAGTCCACCCAGTGATAGAAGCAGCGCCGCTTCACCGCGTCATGGATTTCGCGGGTGCGGTTCGAGGTGATCACCACCAGCGGAGGGCGTTCCGCGCGGATCGTGCCCAGCTCGGGAATGGTCACCTGGTACTCGGCCAGCACTTCCAGCAGATAGGCCTCGAAGGGCTCGTCGGCGCGGTCGAGTTCGTCGATCAGCAGCACCGGAGGGCCGCTGTCCGTCGTTTCCAGCGCCTGCAGCAAAGGGCGCTTGATCAGGAAGCGGTCGGTGAAGATGTCGGCTTCGAGTTTGTCCTTCGTGTCCTTCGAGGCCTGTCCGGCCGCTTCGGCAAGCCGGATCTCGATCATCTGGCGCGGATAGTTCCACTCATAGACCGCGTTGGCGATGTCAAGCCCCTCATAGCACTGCAGGCGCACCAGACGCCGGTTGAGGCCGGCGGCCAGCGCCTTGGCGACTTCGGTCTTGCCGACCCCGGCTTCGCCCTCCAGGAAGAGAGGACGGCCCATCACCATGGCGAGATAGAGCGTCGTCGACAGGTGGCGCTCGGCGATGTATTGCCGCGACGCCAGCAGCTGCGCCACCTCGTCGACGGAAGCGGGAGGACGGTCGATGGCGTCTGCTGTCATGTGGGCGCTGTGGAGTCGATGCCGCAGCGCAGCCTCATTGCAATGCCTCGGCAACGGCGCGTCCGGCAAGCACCGGAATCAGATGCGCGCGATAGGCGGCGCTGGCATGCAGGTCCGAGCTCAATCCGTCAGGCGCAATGCTGACCGACTTGGCGGCATCGGCGGTGAAGTTCGCCTCCAGCGCCTTTTCCAGGTCGGTCGCGCGGAATGCGCAGCCGGCGCAGCCGGTCACCGCGACGCGCACGCTGCCGTCCGCACTGCGGGCCACGAAGACGCCCACCAGCGCAAAGCGCGAGGCGGGATTGACGAACTTGATGTAAGCCGCCTTGTCCGGAACCGGAAACTGCACCGCCGTGATGATTTCGCCCGGCTGCAGCGCGGTCTCGTACATGCCGGTGAAGAAGGCGTCCGCCTCGATGCTGCGCCGGTCGGTGCGGATGGCGGCATTCAAGGCCAGCGCGGCGGCCGGATAGCAGGCGGCGGGATCGTTATTGGCGAGCGAACCGCCGATGGTGCCGAGATTGCGCACCTGGACGTCGCCGATTTCGCCCGCAAGATAGGCCAGCGCCGGGATGGCCTGCTTCACATCGCCGGAAGCAGCGATCTCGGCATGGCAGGTACCGGCGCCGATGACCAGCGCATCGCCTTCGCGCCGGATGCCGCGCAGTTCCTCAATGCCGCCCAGGTCCACCAGCGCGGCCGGTGCGGCCAGCCGCAGCTTCATCGCCGCGATCAGGCTTTGTCCGCCGGCCAGCGGCCGGCTGTCGGGGTCGGCGAGCAGGGCGACGGCTTCGCTCACGCTCTTGGGTTGATGCAGTTCGAATGCATACATGGGTTACCTCACGGAGTCTGGTTGGCTGACTGCGCCGCCTGCCTGGCGGACTGAATGGCGTTCCACACCCGTTCCGGCGAGGCCGGCATGTCCAGGTGGGTTACTCCCAGCGGCGACAGCGCATCGATCACCGCATTGATCACCGCCGGCGGCGAGCCGATCGCGCCGGCTTCGCCGCAGCCCTTGGCGCCCAGCGGATTGTGGGTGCAGGGCGTCACCCGGCTGCCGACCTTGAAGCTCGGCAAGTCCTCGGCGCGCGGCATCGCATAATCCATGTAGCTGCCCGAGAGCAGCTGCGCGGTGTCGCGGTCGTAGACGCAGTTCTCCATCAGGGCCTGGCCTATGCCTTGCGCCAATCCGCCATGCACCTGGCCTTCGACGATCATCGGATTGATGATGTTGCCGAAATCGTCGACCGCCGTCATCGCGGCGACCTCGACGACGCCGGTCTCCGGATCGACCTCGACTTCGCAGATGTGGGCGCCGGCCGGATAGGTGAAGTTCGTCGGGTCGTAGAAGGCGGTCTCGTTCAGGCCCGGTTCCAGCTTGTCCAGCGGATAGTTGTGCGGCACGTAGGCCGACAGCGCAACCTGGGCGAAAGGCACGCTGCGGTCGGTGCCGGCGATGGTGAACTTGCCGTCCTTGAACTCGATGTCGCCGGCCGAGGCTTCCATCAGGTGGGCGGCGATCTGCTTGCCCTTGGCCTCGATCTTGTCGAGCGCCTTGATGATGGCCGATCCGCCCACCGCCAGCGAGCGCGAGCCGTAGGTGCCCATGCCGAAGGGCACGCGGCCGGTGTCGCCGTGCACGATGTCGACCTGGTCGAAGGGAATGCCGAGCCGCGCCGAGACGATCTGGGCGAAGGTGGTTTCATGTCCCTGCCCATGGCTGTGCGAGCCGGTAAACACCGTCACGCTGCCGGTGGGATGAACCCGGATCTCGCCGACCTCGTACAGGCCCGCGCGGGCGCCGAGCGCGCCGGCGATGTTCGACGGCGCCAGGCCGCAGGCTTCGATATAGGTGGAGTAGCCCAGGCCGCGCAGCTTGCCGCGCCGCTTCGCTTCCTCGCGCCGGGCGGGAAAGCCGGCGACGTCGGCCAGTTCGATGGCGCCGTCGAGGCAGGCATTGAAGTCGCCGATATCGTATTGCAGCGCCACGGGGGTTTGATAGGGGAAGGTGGTGATGAAATTGCGGCGCCGCAGTTCGACGTCGTCGATGTTCATCTCGCGCGCCACCGCCGACACCAGCCGCTCGACCACGTAGGCCGCTTCCGGCCTGCCCGCGCCGCGATAGGCGTCGACCGGCGTGGTGTTGGTGAACACGCCGTCGACCTCGGCATAGATCTGCGGCGTGGCGTATTGCCCGGCCAGAAGCGTCGCATACAGGATGGTCGGCACCGAGGTTGCGAAGGTGGACAGGTAGGCGCCGAGATTGGCGACCGTGTGCACCCGCATGGCGAGGAACTTGCCGTTCTGGTCCACCGCCATTTCCGCCGTGGTGGCATGGTCCCTGCCGTGGGCATCGGACAGGAAGGATTCCGAGCGTTCGGCGGTCCACTTCACCGGGCGGTTGAGCTTCTTCGATGCCCAGGCCAGCACCACGTCTTCCGGATACAGGAAGATCTTCGAGCCGAAGCCGCCGCCGACATCGGGCGCGATGACGCGCATCTTGTGTTCCGGCAGACCGAGCACGAAGGCCGTCAGCAGCAGACGCTCGACATGCGGATTCTGGTTGGCGACATACAGCGTATAGCTGTCGTCGCCGCGGTTGTACTGCGCCAGCGCGGCGCGCGGTTCGATCGCATTGGGCACCAGGCGGTTGTTGGTCACTTCGATTCTAGTGACGTGATGCGCCTGCGCGAACGCGGCATCGACCGCCGCCTTGTCGCCCAGCGCCCAGGTATAGCACTTGTTGTCGGGCGCGATGTCGTGCACCACCGGCGCGCCCTGCCTGATCGCGTCGCGCGCGTCGGCCACCGCAGGCAAGGGGTCGTAATCGACCTGGATCATTTCGGCCGCGTCCTTGGCCTGCATGTAGGTGGAGGCCACCACGAGCGCGACCTGATCGCCGACATGGCGTACCTTGCCTTGCGCGAGCGCCGGATGCGGCGGCTCCTTCATCGGCTGGCCGTTGACATCGGTGATCAGCCAGCCGCAGGGCACGCTGCCCACGTTGTCGGCGGCAAGATCCTCGCCGGTGAGCACCGCGATGACGCCGGGCGCGCTGCGCGCCGCGCTCGCGTCGATCGACTTGATCGCGGCATGCGCATGCGGCGAGCGCAGGAAGTAGGCATAGGTCTGGCCGGGTACCTGGACGTCGTCGGTATAGCGGCCGCTGCCGGTGACGAAGCGGTAATCTTCCTTGCGGCGCACCGAGGCGCCGATGCCGGTTTCACGTTCTGAAGGCGCGTTCATGTCAGGCTCCGCTCATGTTGGCGGCGCCGACCTGGACCGCCTTGACGATGTTGTGATAGCCGGTGCAGCGGCAGATGTTGCCCTTGAGCTGCTCGCGGATCTCGCGTTCCGAGGCATTGGGATGGCGCTCGGCGATATCGATGGCGCACATGATCATGCCGGTGGTGCAGAAGCCGCACTGCAGGCCGTGGCATTCCTTGAAGGCCGCCTGCATCGGATGCAGCTCGCCGCCGGGGCCGGCAATGCCTTCGATCGTCGTCACCTGCGCGCCCTGGAACTGCGCGGCGAGCGCCGAGCAGGACTTGACGGCGTTGCCGTTGACGATCACCGTGCAGGCGCCGCACTGGCTGGTGTCGCATCCGACATGGGTGCCGGTCAATGACAGGTTTTCGCGAAGGAACTGGACAAGCAGGGTGCGCGGATCGACTTCCGCGCTCGCCGGCGAGCCGTTGACGGTCATGGATACCTTGATTGCCATGCGATTACTCCTCGATTGGAATGTCGTACTTTCAGGCGCTCAGACGCTCGGACGTTAAGGCGAACTGGCAGGAGGAATAGCCGCAGGGGCAGCAAAGGGAATTGGCCGGGCCGGCGGAATGCTCGAAATGCGCGCATCCGTCCGCGAGGCTTGTCTCCATTATTTGTCCCGATAACCCGGCCCGCGCCTTGTCATCGATTCTTAAGTGTTTATTAATTGCAGCCGGCTGATGATGCCGGTAATGCAAAAACGAGCGTACTTCCGCTGAGTCCGGCATCTTTGCGCTACGTCAAGAAAATCTTCGGCGCCGCAAGCAAACTTTTTAATCAAGGTATTTGATTATTAAATGACGGGGCAGGCGGCTTCCTGCATGCGGGAAATTTTCCGATGTGTTCCTGTCCTTCCCGACGCAAAAGTGCTCCAATTTGACACAGTCGCCGATCGCACCGCGTGCCGGCGCCGTTCTTCAACCTTATTTCACGAGGCGCCTCCGGCGTAAGCAACCATGGACAGCATCGATATGGAAGTCCTGAAAAGCTGCGGGCAATGGCTGGCCGGCGGCCACCGCTGCGAGCTGATCACCGTGGTGAAGACCTGGGGCTCCAGCCCGCGGCCGGAGGGAGCCATGCTCGCCATCTGCGACGACGGCAGGGTGGTCGGTTCCGTGTCCGGCGGCTGCATCGAGGACGATCTCATCCACCGGGTGCGCACGCAGGGCCTCACCCGCGTCGTGCCCGAGATCGTCACCTATGGCATCACCGCCGACGAGGCGCACCGCTTCGGCCTGCCGTGCGGCGGCACGATACAGCTGGTCATCGAGCCCCTGTCACAATCCAGCCGGATCACCGAGCTGCTGCGGCGCCTGGCCTCGCATGAACTGGTGGCGCGCCGGCTCGACCTGCGGACCGGCGAGGTCACGCTCGGTCCGGCGCATGCCGGCATGTCGCTGCAGGTATCGAGCACCACGTTTACCACCATCCATGGCCCGCGCTGGCGCCTGCTGGTCATCGGCGCGGGACAGCTGTCGCGGTTCCTGGCGCAGATCGCGGTGGGCATGGACTATCACGTGACGGTCTGCGATCCGCGCGAGGAATACCGGACCGACTGGCAGGTCGAGGGCGTGGAACTGGTGCACGGCATGCCCGACGATGTCGTGACCGAGATGCATATCGATGCAAGAACCGCGGTGCTGGCATTGACCCATGATCCCAAGCTCGACGATCTTGCGCTGATGGAAGCGCTGAAGTCGCAGGCCTTCTATGTCGGCGCCATCGGTTCGCGCGCCAACAATGCCAGGCGGCGCGAACGGCTCAAGCTGTTCGACCTGGATGATGCGCAGATCTCCAGGCTGCACGGACCGGTCGGCCTCTACATCGGCAGCAAGACGCCGCCGGAGATCGCGGTGTCCATCCTCGCCGAGATGACAGCGGCCAAAAATGGCGTGGCATTGCCGGCCGAAGTGCGGGTCGCGCATGCCAAGGAGGCAAGAAATACGGAGCCGGAAAACTCCAGCTGTACGCGAAATTGACGCTGTGCACCGCTGAAAAACCCATGCTTTGCCATTGGGCCGGCATTGTTCGCGTCGGCCTGATTTCATTATTGATCCGGCCCGACAATGGGTTGAGCCGGATCCCACCCCGGCCTTCTCCCAGAGGTAGAGGGTGAGATCGGCGGCCCGAAAACTGCACCATTTTTCGGGCCGGATCAATAGGAGCGGAGATCCGCCGGCTCAGGCTTGGGCCGCTTTGTTTGCCTCGCCGATATGGAGCCGCGCAGCGCTCGCCGTCCAGCCGGTTGAGGCCTCAGTACGGCGTTCCATCCTTATGGCTGAACTGCCACTTTCCATCTTTCAATGCCGCCTGGATGTCGTCATCGGGAAACGAGGCCTGGTCTCCCGGCGTCCGGTCGCCGACTTCGAGATACACCACCGTTTCCGAAGTCTCGTTGACGAGATGATGCGCATTCCCCGTGCCGGCCTTGAAGCCGGCGCACATGCCGGGAGCGAGCCGGGCGTCGCCGTCGTCCGTGCGAAGCGTCGGATGGCCATCGAGGATATAGATGAACTCGTCCTGCATGGAATGGCTGTGACGCAGCGCCGAGATGGCGCCGGGAGCGAGGCGCGTCAGGTTGACGCCGAAGTTGCTCAGGCCGAAGACGTCGCCGAGCTGCCGCTTCTCCCGGCCGCCGACGCGCGAGGCGAACGGTTCCGGATAGTTTGACGGCTTGGTGCGCGGAGCAACCTCTTTCGCCTGTATGGCGATGACGTGCTTGGGAAGGCGCATGGTGAACTTTCTACGGGCAGACTCCGTGGGGTGAAACATTCCGGTTCGAGCGTGCGCATCATCATATCCCGCCGCGCCATTCGAAGGCAGGTACAGCTGCGCACGGACCGGCCGGTACAGTCATGTCAGGTCGACTATGCCGGCGATTCCGGCGCCGCATGGCAGACCACGCAAAGCTTGTTGCCGTCGGGATCGCGGAAGTATGCGCCGTAGTAGTGCGGGTGGTACTCGGGGCGCAGTCCCGGCGCGCCTTCGCTGCTGCCGCCGTGGGCAAGCGCCGCGTCATGGGCCTTGCGCACCATGTCGTGGTCTCTTGCCTGGAACGCCACCATCTGCCCGTTGCCCGCTTCATGCGCCTGCCCGTCGTAAGGCTTCCCGATCAGCAACAGCGGCCGCGGGCCGTCGGTTGTCTGCCAGCCCGCCCAGGGACGGCTGCGGTCGCAGAATCGCTGCTCGATGTTGAGGGTCGCCATGAGCGCTTCGTAGAACGACAAGGCGCGTTCGAAGTCGCGCACGCCGACAAAAATATGAGAGAACATGATGGCATCGGCCTTGATGAGAAGGTTAGGAGCCATACTGGCATGCCCGGCTTGCGAAGGCAACATCGTTCCGGCCGCTGCAGCGGTTGCGGCCCGGTCAGCGATCCGGCCCGCGGGCGCCCGGTGCATGGATATGCACGGCAGTACCGGCATCGACCATGTCGAACAGCTCGATGATGTCCCTGTTGCGCATCCTGATGCATCCATGCGACTTCGGAATGCCCATCGGCTCGGTATCGGGGCAGCCATGTAGATAGATATAACGCCGCATGGTATCAACCGAACCGAAGCGGTTGCGGCCCGGCTCGCATCCGCACAGCCAGAGAATTCTCGACAGGATCCAGTCCCTGTCCGGGTATTCCCGGCCCAGCGCCGCAGAATAAATTTCGCCGGTGGGCCGGCGTCCGGCGAATACCGTGTTCTCGGCACAGCCGGCTCCGATCTTCGCCCGTATGCGGTGCCTGCCGCGCGGCGTACAGCCGCTGCCCTTGTTTTCTCCGGCGCCGTTGAGCGCCGTCGATACCGGGTAGGTCCGAAGAAGCCGATCGTCCTCCAGCAAGGACAATGTTTGCTGCGCGATGCTGACCATGATGTCTTTATGCGCCATGTGAATCGCTGAGGCCATGTAAAGGAAAGTCTGGTTGACGCGATGCCGGCAATTGAACCGCTTCCCCGTCACCGCATGCGAAATCGGCTCCGCCAGCGACGCTACGAAGATTCCATCGCGGCGCTGATGCACGACTTACGCCGAAACAAGCAGCCTGTAGCCTACCGCGGTTTCGGTCAGCAGGTATTTCGGCTGCGCCGAGTCGTCCTCGAGTTTCTGCCGCAGGTGTCCCATGTAGATGCGAAGATAGTGCCCGCTCTCGGCATGCGACGGTCCCCACACCTCGCGCAGCAGGTGCGGATTGGTCACCACGCGTCCCGCATTCATTGCCAGCACCGCGAGCAGGCGGTATTCCGTCGGGGTCAGGTGGACCGGCTGGTTTGCCTTGGTCACCATGCGCGCTTCGAGGTCGAGGCTGACGTCGCCGAACTGGATGAGTCTTGCCTGCCCGGCGCCGGCCTGGCGGATTCTCCTCAGCGCGGAACGGGTACGGGCGAGAAGCTCGCCGATGCCGAAGGGCTTGGTGAGGTAGTCATCCGCGCCGGCATCGAGCGCGCGGATCTTTTCCGACTCGCTGGTGCGCGCCGACAGCACGATGACCGGTATGTTCGACCATTTGCGCAGATCGGCGATGAAGCCCACGCCGTCGCCGTCCGGCAGGCCGAGGTCGAGGATGATGAGCTCCGGCCGCCGTGTTCCCGCATCGATCAGTCCGCGCTTCATGGTCTCCGCTTCGAAGACCTGCCAGCCTTCATCTTCCAGCGCACCGCGGACGAAGCGGCGGATCTGGGGTTCATCTTCAACAAGGAGTGCGGTCGGTAAGGGATGGTTCATGATGCCTGATGCAGTGGTTGCGGGTCGCCATGGTTCAGGTCGGGGATGGCGGGCGGCGTGCCGAGCGGCAGGGAGAAGGCAATCAGGGCGCCGCCTTCCTGCGACTTCCCGCCGCGAATGCTTCCGTGGTGCGCCTCGACGATGGCGCGGCATATTGCAAGGCCCAGGCCCACGCCCGGGGTCGCCGACTCGCGCTGGCCGCGCGTGAATTTCTCGAAGATCGCTTCCTCCCGCCCTGCGGGCAGGCCGGGGCCGTTGTCGCCCACGGCCACTTCCAGCCTGTCGCCGACCGCATCGGCCGCGATGACGATGCGGGAGCCGGCAGGCGTGTACTTGACCGCATTTTCCAGCAGGTTGCACAGCACGCGTTCGATCAGCACCGCATCGAAGCGCACCAGCGGCAAGCCGCGTGCGATCCGGGTCCGCACTTCATGCCGGGCAAGCAGCGGCCTGCAGGACCGCAGCGCGCTGCCGACGATTTCCTCGCAGTCGTGCCATTCGAGGTTGAGCCTGACATCGCCGCTTTCGATGCGCGCCATGTCCAGCAGGTTCGTCACCAGACGGTGCATGCGCACCGCTTCGTCGTGCAGGGCCTGCGCCGTGTCCTGCTGGGCCGGCGCGAGCGGGGGCCTCGATATTGCCAGGGTTTCGGACAGGCCCATCAGCGAAGTCAGCGGCGTGCGCAGGTCATGCGACAGGGCCGACAGCAGGGAGTTGCGCAGGCGTTCCGATTCCATGCGCACGAGCGCATTCTGCGCAACCTCGATGTAGTGCACGCGCTCCAGCGCGATGGCCGCCAGGGCGGCGAAGGTTTCGAGATGCCGCCGCTGTTCCGGAATCAGCATCCAGCGTCGGCTTTCCGGCTGGATGGCGAGCACCCCGCGGGTGCGCATGGGCGCATTGAGCGGCAGGTAAAAGAACGGGCTGCCGGGCAGGGTGCCGGTGCCGATGCCCGCGGGCGACGCCCGGTCGAAGGCCCATTGCGCAATGCCCATGTCGAGCACCTGCAGCTGCGGCGCGCGCGGCGTTTCGGCCTGCATGGCCGACGGGTACTGGAGCCGGCCGGCTTCGTCGGGCAGCAGCAGCACGGCCCGGGCCTGAAAGGTGCTCTGCACGAAGCTGCGGGTGACGGCGAAGATCTGCTCGGTCTGCAGCGCGGAAGAGAGTTCGCGCGCAAATTCGTACAGCGCGCGCGATCGCGTCTCCCGGTGCGAAGCGATCCTGGCCTGGAAACGCAGGCCGGCGGTGAGGTGCGCCGTGATCAGGCCGACCGCCAGCATGATGGCGAAGACCATCAGGTATTGAAAATCGCTGACCGAAAAAGTCAGGCGCGGCGGCACGAAGAAGAAGTCGAAACTGGCCACGCCCAGAAACGTGGCCAGCACCGCCGGGCCCCGCCCGAAACGGACCGCGACCAGCACCACGTTCAGCAGGAAGAGCATCACGATGTTGGCGAGGTCGAAGTATTCCAGCATCGGCGCGGCCGCCAGCGTGGTCAGGATGCAGGCCGCCGCGGCCCAGCAGTATGCGGTCGAGCGTTTCTTGCGGAGGGCCGGCTGCATTCCCGCCTCGACGGCTGCGTTTGCTTGCGCGGCGGGATCCTTCGCGATCGAAGATGCGGCCTGCTTCGGTTCCTGCCCGGCGGTTTCGATCAGGTCGAGTTCCGGCGCGAGCGCGGCGATGCGTCCGGAGACGGATCGGCGCAGCGGCAGGCGCGCTCTTGCGCGCCCGCGCCCGAGCACGACCCTCGATATGTTATGACTGAGCGCATGACTGACAACTTCCTCCGCAATGTCGCTGCCGGCCAGGATGGCCGTCGTTGCGCCGAGATCCTGCGCCAGCTTGAGGGACTTCAGGATGCGTTCCCGTTCCGCCGAAGGCAGGCGCTGCAGCCGGGGCGTTTCCACGTAGACCGCGCGCCAGCCGGCATTGAGCTGGCTGGCCAGGCGCGCCGCGCTTCTGATGACCTGCTCCGCGCCGGGACGCGGCCCGATGCAGGCCAGCAGATCAACATCGGTTTTCCATACCGCGCCGATGGCCTTGTCGACGCGGTAGGCCTGCACATCGTCCTCGACGCGGTCCGCCGTGCGCCGCAGGGCCAGTTCGCGCAGGGCGATCAGGTTGCCCTTGCGGAAGAAATTGCGCGATGCGCGTTCGGCCTGCGGAGCCTGATAGACCTTGCCTGCTGCCAGCCGCGCCAGCAGTTCATCGGCCGGGATATCGACCAGCACCACTTCCTCGGCCTGGTCGAACACGGTGTCGGGCAGGGTTTCGGCGACGCGAACGCCGGTGATGCCGCCGACCACGTCGTTTAAGCTCTCCAGATGCTGCACGTTGACCGTGGTAAATACGTCGATGCCTTGCTCCAGCAGTTCTTCCACATCCTGCCAGCGCTTAGGATGGCGCGAGCCGGGGAGGTTGGAATGCGCCAGTTCATCGACCAGGATCAGGCCGGGGCGCCGCGCCAGCGCCGCATCGATATCGAACTCCTCAAGGAGCTTGCCGCGATGGCCGACCGGCTTGCGGGGCAGGATTTCCATTCCTTCGGTCAGCGCCTCGGTATCGCCGCGGCCATGTGTTTCGACGATGCCTACGACGACGTCGCAGCCCTCCGCTCGGAGCGACCGGGCCGCGGCGAGCATGGCGAAGGTCTTGCCCACGCCGGCCGCCGCGCCGAAATAAATGCGCAGCTGTCCGCGCGCTGCGCGCCGTTCTCTCTCCTGCACGCGCGCCAGCAGGGCGTCCGGGTCGGGGCGGCGGGAATGGTCTTGTGGCATCGGCATGCAGCGCTGGCGTGGTCAGTGATCGATTGTGACAGAAGCTGCGATATTGATCACCGCCGTTCGTCGAGCGCGAGATTGATTGCCAGAACGTTGACTCGCGGCTCGCCGAAGAGGCCGAAATACGGAGCAATGCCGTGGCGGTCGATGAGCGCGCGCACCTCTTCAACAGGCATGCCGCGCTCGCGCGCGATGCGGCCCGACTGGTAATGGGCGGCGGCCAGGCTGATCTCGGGATCGAGCCCGCTGGCCGAGGCCGTGACGAGATCCACCGGCACAGGCGCGGCATTGCCGGGGTCGGCCGCCTTCAAGGCTTCGATACGCGCCTTCACCGCGTCGAGAAAGGCGGGATTGGTCGGGCCGAGATTGGAGCCGGACGAAGCGGCGGCATTGTTCGGCATCGGCGCGGTCGCCGACGGCCGCCCCCAGAAATACTTCGGCGAATGGAAGTACTGCCCGATCAGGGACGAGCCGACGACACGGCCGTTGCGCTCCACCAGGCTGCCCTGGACCTGATCGGCGAAGGCGAGCCGGCCGATGCCGGCCATTGCGAACGGATAGAGCACGCAGCAGATCAGCGTCAGCGCGGCGAACAGCACCAATACCGGACGCAGGAAGGTGAGGGCGGGTTTCATGAGAACTCCTGAACAAGTCCGAACAGGCCGAGCATCATGTCGATGAGCTTGATGCCGGCAAAGGGAACGACGATGCCGCCCATGCCGTAGACCAGCAGGTTGCGGCGCAGCAGCCGGGCCGCGCCGATGGAGCGGTACTTCACGCCCCTGAGCGCCAGCGGGATCAGCACCACGATGATGAGCGCGTTGAAGATCACGGCCGACATCACGGCCGACGCCGGGCTGCCCAGCTGCATGATGTCCAGCGTCTTGAGCTGCGGGTAGGTGCTGACGAAGGCGGCAGGAATGATGGCGAAGTACTTGGCGAGGTCATTGGCGATGGAGAAGGTGGTCAGCGAGCCGCGCGTCATCAGCATCTGCTTGCCGATCTCGACGATTTCCAGGAGCTTGGTCGGATTGGAATCGAGGTCGACCATGTTGCCCGCCTCCTTCGCGGCCTGGGTGCCGGAATTCATGGCGACCGCGACATCGGCCTGGGCGAGCGCCGGCGCATCGTTGGTGCCGTCCCCGGTCATCGCCACCAGCCTGCCGTGCGACTGGTATTGGCGGATCAGCTTGAGCTTGTCCTCCGGGGTGGCTTCGGCGAGGAAGTCGTCGACGCCGGCCTCGGCGGCGATGGTGGCGGCGGTCAGCCTGTTGTCGCCGGTGATCATCACCGTCCGGATGCCCATGCCCCGCAGCTCGGCGAAGCGCTCCCTGATGCCGCTCTTGACGATATCCTTGAGCTCGACCACGCCCATGACCCGGCTGCCGTCGGCCACCGCCAGCGGCGTGCCGCCGCGGCGGGAGACGTCTTCGACCGCCCTGTCCACATCGGACGGAAAGCGGCCGCCCAGCCGCTCCACATGCTTTTTCACCGCATCGGCCGAACCCTTGCGGATGCCGCGGACGCCGACGCTGCCCATGTCGATGTCGATGCCGCTCATGCGGGTCTGGGCGCTGAACTCGACGAAGACGGCTTGCAGTGACGCAAGGTCGCGCTCGGGAGTGCCGAAGCCTTGCCTTGCCAGCGCGAGGATGCTGCGGCCTTCGGGAGTTTCATCAGCCAGCGAGGCAAGCTGCGCCGCCTCGGCAAGCTGCTGCGCCGTCACGCCCGGTGCGGGAT
>Ga0194137_10000625_pt1 | contig 22950 bp, 23 predicted proteins | sample TARM_MetaG_T3_14_FD_134025 | JGI IMG/M metagenome (GOLD analysis project Ga0194137, IMG submission 134025) | Freshwater microbial communities from Pennsylvania, USA, analyzing microbe dynamics in response to fracking - TARM_MetaG_T3_14 (version 2) | ecosystem: Environmental > Aquatic >... | reverse complement strand
TTTCATTTTGAGTTATACACATGTTAATACTAGATGTATACCCAAAAATGGGAGGAACCAGCCATTTCAATAGAAGAAAATGTAGTAAAATTGCGAGTTGTAGAGTTCTGCAACGAGCTAAATAAAGTAATACAAGGAGGGCTTCATATGGTCGAGTTATTTAATAAAGATAAGCAAACCTCTTCTCCCTCTTTCGGTAAAAAAGAAAACAAAGGGAAATTTTTTAGCCGAAGAAACAAAAGCGACAAGACCCCTAAGGAAGAAAAGGCAAAATATGTGAAAGCTTTTGAAAAAGACCTGGAGCGGGCAAAAGTGTTTTGAGATTACGGACAACTTTTGTAGGTCTACAAAAGATAAATTATAAAAAGCCACCCATAAGGTGGCTTTTTTCTGTTGATCAATGAAGCGATCAGTTATTCTTCTACCTGTTTTCTCATGCGGATATATTCTTCTTCGGAAATCTCCCCTTTGGCGAAACGAAGATCCAACAACTCTTTTGCGGATTTATTTGAAGAGGATTGGTCCTCCCTAGGGCTCTTATTTCGATTAAACAGAATCACCACTACTAATACCACAGCGATTACGATTAAACCGATCCACAAAAGCGTGCCGGGCCACCAAGATCTTCCCATCATACCTCTGGAATCGTTATCCCAAAACATCCAGGAGGAATCTTCATCCCGGAACCCCCCGGAAGAGTCATTGCTCCAGTCCAAAAGCCATTCCTCCATTTGAAAGATTTCATCCCGCTGATTGTTTCTGATATCCCGGGCTAAATCAGCCACCTCTTCATGCTCTGCGAGTCTTCTCATTAACAGTTGCTGAGACATCATGACCGCTTCCATATGATGAGGAATCATATCCTCCAAAAAAGCGGTGTCCAGCCTATCCCCCGTTAAATTTTCATAATCTCCCATCATGGGTTCGTAACCTACTTCATGATCTTCCGCAGGATACCATTCACTAAGAAAGCCTTCCATCAACTCAACCTCTTCACTTTGGGTTCTGATGATCTCTTCCGCAAAATTTCGCATCTCTTCCCGCTCTGTATTTTCCTTCAAAATTTCCGCGTTATCGATGGCCTCCTGGTGATGCGGGATCATATGCACTAAAAACTCATATTCGCTATCCACAAAAACCTCACTGGACCGCATCATCCCCGGCCCCATATTTCTTGGCCCCATACCTGTATTTACAAGACCGGCCAATAAAAATATACCTACTAAAATAAAAATCTTCCTGCTTCTTTTTTTCATTGTACTTTCCCCCATTTTAAACCATTTACTTAATTACGACACATATTAGTATATACCCTATTAATACTTTTTTATTAAGTAAACATTTTCAGAACAGATCCTCCTTTGCATTAGCTCTTTTAAGCAAATTTTCATTAGGCTTTTTCTCTACTTTGTTTTGGTAAAAATAAATCCCCTCTCCACTCCAAACCGTGGTAAAATATAAATGAACCGCTCACCACTGAGTTGGCGGGAGTTGTTGATTATATAATAAAAAAAATGCGAGGTACCTATGGAAACCAAACCTAAACATAGAGATTTAACCCGGGGATCCGTCTATGGAAATTTACTATCCATGGCTCTTCCCACCATGTTCGGCTTTTTTGCCCAAACATTTTTTAGCATCGTGGATATGATCTACATTGGCATGATCTCTCCGGAAGCCATCGCCGGGGTAACTATTTATGGTACCATCTTTGCGATCGTATACATTTTCAACGATATTATCGGTACCAGTTCCATTTCCATGATTTCACAAAGCTATGGTGAAAAAAACTATGATCAGACTTCAAAAATCATCGAACAAACCATTATTTTTAAAGGCTTGGTGGCTTTACTTGCCGGTCTTTTGATGGTCATCATGCTTGAACCCCTGATCGGTTTCTTTACGATGATCCCACTACCCGAAAAGCAGCTCTCGATTACGGATACATACGAACGTTCTTTTTGCCGATTATGTTTTCTTCTTACACGGTCAATACCGCAATGCGGTGTATAGGTGACTCGAAGAGTCCTTTATACATCATGATTATGTCCGCAGTACTAAATATCATCCTGGACCCTCTTTTTATGTTTGAGAGTATCTCCATCCTTGGATTTAGCATCCCCGGACTTGGACTGGGGGTCTTCGGCGCAGCGCTAGCCACCGTAGTCAGTTCCACCTTTGCATTTTTACTGGCTTTTTGGATACTGCTCTCCGGTAGAACCTATATCCGAATTAAGCCGAAACGACTTGTTCGATTGGACCCGGCCATTGATAAGCGTCTTATGACCATTGGCCTTCCCAATGGCTTGGAAGGCCTTAATCGGAACCTTGCAAATTTTATTCTCTTTAAAATGATTGCCTTTTATGGGGTGGAAGTGGTCGCCGCTTACGGAATTGTTCTTCGACTGATGGAGATGGGATTCATGCCGCTGTTCGGACTGAATATGGGAGGCAGCAGTATCGTTGGACAAAATCTGGGGGCTAAAAATATGCCCCGGGCGGATAAAACCATTACCGCCACCGTAAAACTGGGAGCGGGCATTATGATTTTTGTAAATATTATGGTATTCTTTGCAGGAGAACAGCTTATGTGGATATTCACCCGAGACCCGGAGGTTATTAACGTGGGAACTACGATTTTAACATTCGTCACCCCCAGTATGATTTTCCTCGCAACCATGTTTGGTTTCGGTACATCCTTTTCCGGTTCCGGATATAACCGCCCTTTTTTAATCTCCAGTATTTTTTCCAGATGGCTGGTACTGGTCCCCTTATCTATGGTTTCCACCTATGTTTTAAATCTCACCATACATGGGGTTTTGACAGCCTTCTTACTCACGGAATTCATCAGTATGTGTATTATTTATTATTATTATCGAAAAGGAACCTGGCGAAGCACCCGAGTATCATAATAGGCTAGGCTTAGCTATTGAATTTCTCAGATACTCAGGGTATACTGTAAGCAATATGGAAAAATAAGGAGTGAATTTTATGAACAAGAATACTACTGACTGTGACTGCAACAACCCAAAAGATCGAGCTAACCCAAGCTGCAATTGTAAAGATGAGCAGCAACACAGTGAATCCGCGCACAAACACGAACATGAACATGACCACCATAACCATGCACATGACCACCAAAATTGTGAACACGATCATCATAATTGTGAACACGACCATGACCACGACCATGACCACCGGGAGCCACGAAAAATTTATTTGACGCTGATGGACGACTCAAAACTCGAGTGCGATGTCTTAGATATTTTTGAAATCCGTGAGGAAAGCTATATTGCTTTACTGCCTTTACAGTCTGAAACAGCTATGCTGTATGGATTTACTGAAGACGACCGGGGACCCCAGCTACGAAATATCGAAACCGATGAGGAGTACGAAGCCGTTTCAAAAGTATTCAGGGAACGTCAGGAAGCATAACAATGATCTCATTACTGGGACACACCCCTTCTCTATTTCTTGAGCGGGGGTTTTTTCTTTTCCTTAATCATTCTCCGGCCTATGGATTCAATTTTCCTTATCGAATTTTGTGTATTTTATTTTATTTATCGAATCTGTTCTATATGATTAATTTTTGATTAATTAAATGTATTTTATTTACATTTTGGGTATTCTTGTTCCCCCCATTCCTTTATATATTTCTGTTGTCACAATATGCATAAACCCTCATATTACAATATTGTAATCTACTATCTTTTAAGAATAATTCTTGATAATCTGTTTAATTTATTTCCAATAGTGTATATATAATATAGATTAAATTAATACTACAGGTTTCAGGTAATAATTTTATCTATGATATTAGTCAAGGAGGTCGATATTTTGTCAAAGAAATCCATTTCCTGTGTTTCATCAAATCCTTCACCCCTTAATGAAGTTCAAGGTGAAGAAGAACAAAGCAAAAATAACCTAAAGGAGGAGATGCAAGTGATCGCAAAAGTTGGCGGTAAAGCTCCGGATTTTCAAGCAATGGCTTATCAAAACGGAGACTTTTCAGAAGTGAAGTTATCAGATTTTACAAATAAGTGGACGATTCTCTGTTTTTACCCCGGAGATTTTACCTTCGTCTGACCTACGGAATTATCAGCAGTTGCTGATCGAAAGGAAGATTTTGATCGTTTAGATGTGAATGTACTATCCGTTAGTACCGATAGCCATTTCACTCACAAGATTTGGCAAGAAACGGAACTCAGTAAAATGGTTGATGGAGGATTCCCCTACCCCATGGTGTCCGATTCCAACGGAAACATTGGAAAATCCTACGGTGTCTATGACGAGAATGGTGGGGTAAATATTCGAGGACGTTTCTTAATTGATCCCGATGGCGTCATTCAAGCCATGGAAGTTATGACGCCTCCCGTAGGCCGTAATGTGGATGAGCTTATCAGACAGATAGAAGCTTTCCAACATGTTCGAAACACCGGAGAAGTCACCCCTGCCGGTTGGACAAAGGGTATGAAGACCTTAAAGCCGGGACCGGAATTAGCCGGTAATGTATGGCGGGAGTGGACTCCTAAAAACCGATAGGTCTCTTAGCTCCAAATCATTTAATACACTCTAAGACTACTGCCTCTTATCTCATTGATAAGAGGCAGTTTTTTTAGTCCTCCCAAACTCCGGTTCCCAATCACAAAATATTAATCGTTAAAAATTTATCTATAAACCGATGATTCATTTTTCCTTGTATTAAAATACACTCCAACTCATATAGATAAGTTATGAACTCCGGTGCAGACCTTTTATAATAAGATTTTTGCTGGATTTCACCGAATAAATGAAAAAAACCACAAAAAAGACTTGCATGTTTAAACATAACTATGTATAATAACTCTTCATAGGATATATCCAAACTATAAAACTTTTAGGAGGATTCATATGAAAATGATAAAAAACACAAAAAATCTATTTGCACTACTGTTGGTAATCTTACTTATGGCTACGGGATGTTCTTCCTCAGCGGAAGACGGATCCGGCGAGGGTAAGCTCTCAGAAATCCAAGATTCCGGAAAGCTGGTCCTTGGTACTTCCGCAGATTATCCACCCTATGAATTTTATGCGGAAATTGATGGAAAACTGGAAATCGTCGGCTTTGATGTTGAAATCGCCAAGGAAATTGCAAAGGATATAGGCGTGGAGTTGGAAATCGTGGATATGCAATTTGATGGTTTACTGGCCGCCCTGGTTGCGGACAATATTGACATTATCGTTGCAGGAATGGCTGCCACGGAAGAAAGAAAAGAAAGTGTTGATTTTTCCACTTCTTACTATGAAGCGGAACAAACCATGCTGGTAAGAAAAGAAGACTATGATAAATTCACAAGTATCAGTGATTTGGAAGGTCACAGCATCGGGGTTCAAATGGCCACGGTACAGGAAGGGATCGCCCAGGAACAAGTTCCCGACGCTAAAGAGATCAAATCCCTTGGTAAAATCAGTGACCTGGTCCTTGAACTGAATTACGGAAATATCGATGCCATCATTCTCGTGGATACCGTTGCCATGGCTTATGCCCAAAACAATGAAGGTCTTGCCGTGTCTCAAGTCAGCTTTGGCAAAGAAGATGGCGTTGCCGCTGCGGTTGCAAAGGGAAATGCGGAATTCCTGGCCTCTGTCAATGAAACCCTGGAGCGATTAATCAGCGAAGGCAGTATTGATCAGTTTATTGAAGATGCTGTAATTCTGGCAGATCAGCAAAATCAGAAATAGTTATACCGAAAGGAAGTGCACCCATGGATTTCAGCTTTTTATCCCGATATTACCCGATGTATATCACCGGGACCTTAAATACTTTGGCCTTAGCCTTTTTCACCCTGTTACTGGGAGTGGTTTTCGGAGTTCTGCTTGCCCTTATGCGTTTATCAAAAAATCCCTTTTTAAAGGGCATAGCATCATCCTATATTGAGTTTATCCGCGGTACGCCGCTGTTGGTTCAGCTTTATATCGTGTACTATGGCCTCCCTCAAGTAACCGGGATGCGGTTCCCAAGCTTTTTTGCCGGCATTATTGCACTGACCATCAACAGCTCCGCCTACATCGCAGAGATCATAAGAGCCGGCATCCTGTCCGTGGATGCCGGGCAGATGGAAGCGGTACGTTCCCTTGGGATGAGTCATTCCCTGTCCATGCGCTACATCATCATCCCTCAGGCTTTTAAGAATATTCTACCGGCCCTCGGAAACGAATTTATTGTTGTGATCAAGGAATCCGCCATTGTTTCCATTATCGGCATCTACGATATTATGTATAGCGGCAATATCATCCGGGGTAACACCTTTCGACCCTTTGAACCCTTAATAATTGTTGCAATTATTTATTTTATTATTACCTTTACCCTATCCAACTTAATGGGGATTGCTGAAAGGAGGATGCGACTCAGTGATTAAAATCGAAGATCTTCATAAAAATTTTAAGGATTTACATGTACTTAAGGGAATCAATGAAGAATTCCATAAAGGAGAAGTCGTGGTGATTATCGGTCCCAGCGGTTCCGGAAAAAGCACTCTGCTGCGGTGCCTGAATAGACTGGAGGAACCCTGTGACGGTAAGATTTTTTTTAAGAACAGTAATATAACCGATAAGGGAAGTAACATCAATGAACACCGAAAGCATATGGGAATGGTATTTCAACATTTCAATCTCTTTCCCCATCTGACGGTCCTCGAAAACATTACCCTGGCACCGATTAAAGTAAAAAATATTCCTACGGAAAAGGCAAAGATCATTGCAATAGAGCTTCTGGAAACCGTGGGTTTAAAGGATAAGGCCTTTGTTTATCCCTCCAAACTCTCCGGCGGTCAAAAGCAACGGGTGGCCATTGCCCGGGCCTTGGCCATGTCCCCGGAAGTCATGCTCTTTGATGAACCCACCTCCGCCCTTGATCCGGAAATGGTTGGGGAAGTGTTGGAAGTAATGAAAAAACTCGCCAAGGAAGGAATGACCATGATTGTGGTGACCCACGAAATGGGCTTCGCCAAGGAAATGGGAGACCGGCTTCTTTTTATGGATGAGGGAAAAATTGTAGAAGAGGGTATCCCCGGGGATGTCTTTAATGATCCCAAGCATTCCAGAACCAAAGATTTTCTCAGTAAAGTACTAAGAGCATAACAGTATTCTTTTATAACCACAGCAAAGCCACCATGCAACCGGTGGCTTTTTTATTGGTTCTTTTCTCTTAATTCATTTTTCTTAGTTCTTTTTTAATTGATTCTTTCTTTTATTCCTCTAATTTTTATTTTCGTATGGTGGCCACAATTTTCATCGGGTTAATTAACATGTCAATGGCATGATCGATACTGTGCACCACAATATCCACCTTACTGAGTAGGGGAGCATAGATCCCTTCTCCCGCCATAATTCCGAAGGATAAAATTCCTTCCTGTACCATTTTTAAATCATTTCCTCCATTACCCAGGGTTACGGTTTCCCTAAAGCCTAATGAGTGAACAAACCGAGCTTTTTCCAAATCATGTTCATCACTTTCCAAAACAATAATCTCAGTAAATTCTCCGATTTTTTCTTTTAACTCCTGTGCCGTGTTATGGGTATCTGCCGTTATAATATAAATCTTTACAAGCTTAGCCAGCTCTTTGAGCAATGCTTCGGTGGTCTCGGCAATTTCGCCGTTATTCGCCAAGGTTCCGTTAAGATCAAACACCACATTATTAATGGTATATTTCTCGCCCCAGGGTACTTTAATATCAATCGCCATATCTCCACGTCCTTTCTTTACTAAGTCCTAGGTTTTGTCGCTGCTCCCACGCTATTATTCAGGGATTCATTTAAGAAGCCACCAATCCTGTTGGTGGCTTTTCTTTTGTTAAGTAATACAACCGTTGCCTTTTTAAGTATTAAAGATTCTCGTGGGCACAGTCACAATAAGGGGGAGTATCTGTTTGCTTACAGGTACAAAGTTTCACGGTTTCTGTCTTTTTCGCCGTAAAAGCTACGGGTTCGAAAGAAAATCCTTCATCAGAACCATCACAGAAGGGCTGATTTTCACTTCTTCCACAACTGCACCATACATAGGTTTCCCCTTTTTTTACTTCTACATCAATCGGTTCCTTTCCCGCTACTCGTCCTTTTTCTCTTTCATTTCCCATTTGATCCACTCCTTTGTTTTTCTTAAGAAAATTCTGATTGTTCTACATCTTACTTATACCTTATTTCCCTGCGTCTTAAACATTGTCTGAGAAACCTTTCTTAGAAAACTCCAAAATCCCTTTCCTGTTTTCATTAAGCTGACGTTTATCCCCTGTTATGTTATACTATACATAAGATGGATTATTCTGAATAATCAAAGAAAGGGTGATTTTATGTCCAATAATGAAAAGAAAAACCTGCCTACACCTGCAATCGTGGTTTCCAAGTACAACAATTATTTAGTCACGGATCTGGAACACTTGCAGAAATCCGACGGTAAAAAACTTGACACCGAGCCGGTTACCGCCCTCTGTCGATGTGGAGGCTCTAAAATGAAGCCCTACTGTGACGGTACCCACAATGAAGAAGGCTTAAATGAAGTGAAGAAAAAAGACCGGGTACCCGATGAGGTAAAAACCTATCAGGGGGAAGGCATTATCATCTATGATAACCGCGGGGTCTGTAGTCATGATGGCAGTTGCGTTCAAATGCTTCCGGAAGTTTTTGATAAGGATAAGAGGCCATGGATTAACCCCAAGGGGGCAAGCGTTGCAAAAATTATTGAGACCGTGGAACACTGCCCTTCCGGTGCTCTTAGTTATGGGTTCGGAGATCGTCGTTATCAGGAGTGGGGCCAGGAAGACCCGGCGATTACCACTTCCAAGGACGGACCTTTAAAAGTTACCGGTGGTGTATTACTGAAGGATGACGATGGCTGTCAGCCGGAATGTAAAGAACACTACACCCTCTGTCGCTGTGGAGGGTCCCACAATAAACCTTTCTGCGACGGAGATCATTTAGACAACGGATTTGAATCGGATTAAAAAATCGGAAACGTAAAGGAGCCTCCCAGTTATTGGAAGGCTCCTTTTTATTGAAATTAATCCATTCTCGAACTCCTCTTCTTAACGCTTTCCGGTTTCTTTCTTTGCGCTTTCCCGCTTTACCGTTTCATTCTTTATTACCTCATATATGTTGTCAATTTCGGTCTTCGAAAGCACCTTCTCGGATTCTAAAATTTCTTCATTTAAATGCTTAATCAGCTCCATCATTTTAAGCACCACACCCTGTTCAAAGTCCCGCTCCTCCATGGCCAGTGTACAATTATTATTAAATAAAACATAGGATTTGAAGCGAGATTCTTCCACTTCGGGAAAATAGCTTTTCAGTAGCTGAATCCGTTCTTTGTTCTTTAATAAAGGATTCTTAAAAGTCTGCTCTTTATTCTTATAGGACCGCATCCAGTGCTCACTTTCCCCTTCTCCTTTTACCATCCCCTGGCAGTTGTTCACATCAAAAACGTAAATGCCCCCTTCGTGAATCATCATCAGTTCCAGGGTGGTCGGTCCTTGGTCCTTTTGCAAAAATTTTCTATTTGTTATCAGTTTTCGATAAATCTCATACTCCTCCAGATATGTAAATGCTAAAAATTCACCGTAGTTATCTTTGTTAAAAACCGTGGTTCCAAAGCCGTTTCCACTTTCTTCTTTGTACTGAGAACGATTGTATTGAATGAGCTTAGGAAAAAAAATTGCGGTAATTAACAAAAGCATAATAATTATAATTGGCATGTTGAAACCTCCTGATGTAAATTCTCCTTATCCTTCACTACTATTTTATCATAGTTCGGGTAAAAAAATACCGCAGATATCCGATTACAAAAATTAAAGTAATCATTTCAACCAAGGGAACCACTAACCATACCCCTATCATGTCCATCCACCGGGGCAGTAAAAAAACGAGAGGTATCATTAGAAAAATTCCCCGAAGCAGGGATATGCGTATGGCAGGCTTTGCCAAGGAAACCGCTGCAAAAAAGGCTCCCATGGTAATATTAATTCCCATGAAGATAAAGGCTGCAAAATAAATTCGAATCCCTTCCACTCCCAATCGACTCATGGTGGGATCTCCCTCGCTGTTGAAGATTTCCATAATTACCGGAGCAAAGGTAAATCCCAAACCATAGGTGATGACCCCCATTCCCAAGGTCAGCATCACTGTCCATTTCAAAATCTTTTTAAGATCCTCTTCCCGATTTTTTCCGAAGCTCTCACTGATTAAGGGCTGGATTCCCTGGCCCATACCGATATATACCGCCACAATAACCAAGGCAATATTGGCAACCACACCATAGGCTGCAACACCGATATTCCCGGAGATTCCCACAATGGTAAGGTTAAACAGGAGTATGACCAGTCCGTTGGAAAAGTCCGTCACAAAGGCAGCGGAACCCAGGCTGATGATTTCCATCCATTCTTTTAAAAAAGCGGTCGGCATTTTCAACCGCAGGTTTTGTGAATGTTTGAGCCAATAATAAATCATCAGCGACAAACCCACCGCAGGGGCTGTAACCGTTGCCAGTGCCGCCCCTAACATTCCCATCTGCAGTGGAAATATAAATACATAATCCAACACAATATTTCCGAAACTTCCGATAATCATCCCCAGCATGGCTACTTTCGGATTGTTGTCATTTCGAACAAAGGCTACAAAAATGTTATTCATGATAAAAAAGCTTGAAAATAATAAAACGGTTTGAAGATAGATTTTCGTGGTTTGAAAAATCACTTCATCGGCACCTAACAATCGGGTGAATTCCTCGGCAAAAAACAGACCGATCAGTGTCATTACCAGGGATAGTACTCCTCCTATTATCAAAGTGTTGGTAAAGATCTTTTTCGCATCTTCCTGTTTACCCTTCGCCCGAAGGATCGTAAATTTCGTTGCTCCCCCAATGCCTAACATCAGACCGATGCCTGTTAACAGACCATATATGGGTATTGCAATATTTAAGGATGCCAAGGCTTCATTGCCGATTCCCGTGGCAATGAAATAGGTATCCGCCAAAATATATACGGATATCCCCAGCATACCGAAGATGCCAAAGGCCCCTCCCTTTATATATTCCTTCCATAAGAGCTTTGTGTGCTTGTTCATCGCAACCATTCCTTTAGATGCATTTTTTTATTATCCTCTAATCCCGATAATTTTTTTCCTCGTAAAAAAGCCCCCGTCCTAATAGCCCATTAGTTTCCGGAGGCTTTGATGCGGTTTTTCAACGTGCCCGCTTCCAACTATTGAACAACCAACACGCTTACATCGGTTCCTTGTATAACGGAGTTACTTACACTTCCCATGATCATATTCTTTAGGCCTCCACGACCTCTTCTACCCAGGATAATTATATCATACTCTCCGTCTTCCGCTTCATGAATAATCACTTTGGCGGGATGTCCGTGCTCCAATCGAATATTGGTTTTAGCACCGCTCTTTTCAAATCGCTCTGCAATTTCTTCCAGTACATCCTGCTTCTCCAGCCATTTCTTCTTCTCTTCCTCTTTTATCGTATCCAATAAAGAGGGAGGTGTTGCAAACTTATCCTTTGCAATAGGCTCTCTCGAATGTTCCGCGTAAGCATGAATAAGTGTTACTTCATGAATTCCACAGTCTTTAATCAAATGATGGGCTTTACCAATTGCTCGTAAACTTGATTCGGAACCATCATAACAGACAAGTATTTTCACGTTAATCATTCCTCCTTTTATTATTCATTTACCCTGAGTACAATAACTAAATCAGAAAACCCAATGATTATTTCTTCTTTCTTCATTGAAATAAGCACCTTCAAAGTTAAACATAGACTGTTTTGATGGAAAATCTCCTTATAACTTCTTATGTAGCGGCAAACTTCCTACCGGTATGTATTAATATGTGTTTCAGTGTATATTTTCATATAATTTTTATTATCGTTATAGGATTAACGTTGTCCAACCCATAAGTTTGCAGCAAGATTAATATATAATTTACATGAATAAATAAATTTATATTATTGCATAATTATTATTAACTTGATATAGTAGTAATATTATATTCAAAACTAATCTGAAGATACTGGAAATGGAGGAAAGAACGATGAAAAAATTCAAACGAATCCTTGTGGCCAACCGTGGCGAAATTGCCATTAGAATTTTTCGTGCCTGTAAAGAACTGGGCATCCGGTCCGTTGCGGTCTACTCCGCTGAGGATCGAAATTCACTTTTTAGAACCAAAGCCGATGAAGCCTATGAAATCGGTAAAAACGCAGGGGCTGTTGCCGCCTATTTAAATATCGAGGAGATTATTCAGCTTGCCAAAAACAAAGGGGTCGATGCGATCCACCCCGGTTATGGTTTTTTATCGGAAAATCCGGACTTTGTCCGTAAGTGTGAAGAGGCAGGTATTATCTTTATCGGTCCCACCTCTGATATGATGCGGGCGCTGGGAGATAAAATTTCCTCGAAAAAAGTCGCGGAAACCCAAGGGGTTCCAACGATCCCCGGAGTTACGGAGGCAATCTCCAATGATGAAGAAGCAAGGGCTTTTGCAAATCACTGCGGCTATCCCGTAATGCTTAAAGCTGCAGCCGGTGGCGGTGGTCGGGGAATGCGTATTGTAAGAGATGAATCCGAACTGTTATCCGCCTACGGCCATGCCAAAAGTGAAGCGATGAAAGCCTTCGGCAGTGAAGAAATTTTCATCGAGAAGTATTTGGAAAGTCCTAAGCACATTGAAGTACAGGTCTTAGGAGATCAATTCGGAAACCTGGTTCATCTTTATGAGCGGGACTGCTCTATTCAACGACGGCATCAAAAGATCATAGAGTTTACGCCGGCGCTTTCCTTAAGTGAGTCCAAGCGGGAAGCCATTTGCGAAGATGCACTGAAAATTGCAAGCTCTGTTGATTACCGAAGTGCCGGTACCGTGGAGTTTTTGGTAGATAAGGAACACAACCATTATTTCATTGAAATGAACCCACGAATACAAGTGGAACATACGGTTACGGAAATGACTACAGGTATCGATATCGTACAGGCTCAAATATTAATTGCCCAGGGACATAAACTCTCTTCGGAAAAGATTGGTATTCAGTCCCAGTCCGATATTCAACCCCGGGGGTATGCCATTCAGTGCAGGATAACCACCGAGGATCCCCAAAACGAATTTATGCCCGATACCGGTCGCATTGATGTGTATCGGTCCGGTTCCGGATTCGGTATTCGCCTAGATGGTGGTAATGGCTTTACCGGGGCGGTTATCAGTCCTTACTTTGACTCGTTATTAGTAAAGTCCACATCCTGGTCCCGACACTTTAATGATGCCATCAATAAAAACATTCGCTCCATCAAAGAGCTGAAAATTGAAGGGGTAAAAACCAATACGGACTTTTTGATCAATGTCCTCAATCATCCGGTTTTTCGAAAGGGAGACTGCGATACCAACTTTATCAACAACCACCTGGACTTGTTTGATCTGACCATGAAGAAAAGTCCGGAACTGCAAACTCTTAATTTTATCGCTGAAAAAGTCGTAAATGAAACCGGCGGCTACAAACGGGATTATGATGTTCCCGTAGTTCCGAAAGTACCTTCCGTGACTTCCTTAAGGGGTACGAAGCAAATTCTGGATACCAAAGGACCGGCAGGACTCGTCCAGTGGATTAAGGATCAAAACAAGCTACTCTTAACCGATACCACCATGCGGGATGCTCATCAATCCTTGATTGCCACAAGAATGCGTACCAAGGACATGAAAAAAATATCGGAGGCCACCGCCCATTTTCAACAGGACTTCTTTTCTTTAGAAGTTTGGGGTGGCGCCACCTTTGATGTATCCTATCGATTCCTGAAGGAATCTCCCTGGGAACGATTGGATGAGATTCGAAAGCGGGTTCCCAATGTCCTGCTGCAAATGTTGATTCGCGGGTCCAACGGGGTGGGCTATAAAAACTATCCTGACAATGTAATACGAGAACTTATTCAGGAATCCGCCAAGCGAGGCATCGATGTTTTTCGTATTTTCGATTCCCTTAACTGGATTGAAGGTATGGAGGTTGCCATTGATGAAGTGTTAAAGACCGGAAAGATTGCCGAGGGAACCATCTGCTATACCGGAGATATCCTGGATTCCTCCAGGGATAAATATTCCCTGGACTATTATGTAAAAAAAGCAAAAGCGTTGGAAAAGATGGGCATTCATATCCTGGCCATTAAAGATATGGCGGGACTGCTTAAACCCCATGCGGCTTCCAAGCTTGTCACGGCTCTGAAAAATGCTGTGGATCTTCCGATTCATATGCATACCCACGATACCACAGGAAATGGGGTCGCCAGTATGCTGATGGCTGCTGAAGCCGGCGCGGACATAGTGGATACTGCCATCAATAGTATGAGCGGCCTTACCAGTCAGCCTGCTATGAACAGTGTCGTAGCGGCTCTTGAAAACACTTCCCGGGATACGGGTATTAATGTGGATGGCCTGCAGCAAATTAGTGATTACTGGGGCAATGTACGACCGGTTTATGAAGCTTTTGAGTCCGATTTGAAGTCCAGTACCGCTGAAATCTATAAGTATGAAATCCCCGGCGGACAGTATTCCAACCTAAAGCCCCAAGTGGAAAGCTTTGGCCTGGGACACCGTTTTACCGAGGTTAAAGAAATGTTTCGAACCGTAAACTGGATGTTGGGCGATATCGTCAAGGTAACCCCGTCCTCGAAAGCCGTGGGAGATATGGCGATTTTCATGGTACAAAATGATTTAACGGCGGATACTATTTTAACTAAAGGTAAGGACCTTACCTACCCTGACAGTGTAGTCGCCTATTTTAAAGGAATGATGGGCCAACCCGAGGGTGGTTTCCCGGAAGAACTGCAAAAAATTGTTCTAAAAGGCGAAGAAGCCATTACCGTACGACCGGGCACTCTTCTTCCCGACGAAGATTTTGAAGAAATTCGAAAGACCTTGGAAAAGACCCATAATCGGTCCTTCGATCGGTCAGAGCTAATTAGCTACGCCCTCTATCCTAAGGTTTTTGAAGAATATCTTACGTATATACAAAACACCGGTGACTTCTCAGAAATGGGCTCGGATATTTATTTCCACGGACTTAAGGAAGGGGAAACCTGTGAGATTACCGTCACCGAGGGTCGGGTTTTAGTTATTACCCTGACAGAAATTGGAAAGGTTGGAGCCGACGGCCTTAGAACCGTAGTCTTTGAAGTGGATGGAAACCGTAGAGAACTTCACATTAAAGATCAAAAAGCGGTGGAAAAGGAATCCGTAAGCACTGTGCAGATGAAGGACGATGAGGATCCGAACCAGATTGGCGCAAACATTCCCGGAAGTGTTCTAAAAGTCCACGTGAAGCAGGGAGATCCCGTAACCGTCGGACAACCTCTGCTGATCCTCGAAGCGATGAAAATGGAACTTGAGATCAACTCTCCCATCAGTGGTACCATATCAAAAATCATGGTCAAAGATGCGGATATGGTCGTGGCCGGACAGCTATTAATGAGTATCGAATAATAAATCTTGATTATTGATTAAAAAAACCAAAACCCAGGAGTTCATGGGTTTTGGTTTTTTTACTTTAGCATTTTTACATTTATATTTTAAACTGATTGATACTCTCCTGCATTTTTTCCGATAACTCCGCAAGGGCTTCGCTGGCATTTGCGATTTCTTCCATTGCCGCAGTTTGTTCCTCAACGGAAGCGGAAACTTCCTCCGTGGCTGCTGCATTTTCTTCGGAAGATGCAGAAAGGTTTTCGATCACCCCGATAATTTCATCTTTCTTTTTGGCCATTTCCACGGTGGAACTGTTTACTTCATCTAATACCGCTTTCATCTGTTCAATGGCTTTATTGATTCCGTTAAACTTCTCCTTGGTATCTTCCACACCTTGGGTTTGCTTTTGAACAATCTGTCCCGCCTCATTCATGATGGTTACCGTGCTCTGGGTTTTCTCGCTAAGGTCTTTGATTACCTCATCGATTTCCTGTGTGAATGACTCCGACTGCTCTGCAAGCTTTCGAATTTCTTCTGCCACGACGGCAAAGCCTCGTCCTGCTTCTCCCGCCCGGGCAGCTTCAATGGCTGCATTTAATGCTAACAGATTGGTTTGCTCCGAAATGCTTCGAATCATCCCACTGGCACTTTCAATTCGATGGGCGTTTTCATTGGTTTCCCCAATGACCTTTTGTACCTTACCCGCCGCCTGAGAGCTGGCATCGGTTTTTTCCACCAGGTCTGCTAAAATGATGTTTCCTTCCTCTTTCAAGCTGTCTATAGTCTCAGTTGACACGTTTAGTTGCTTAATAAGGGCTTGATCCTTCTCAATAAAGGAGCCTAATACATTGATGTTCTCAGCACCGGTTTCGGTTTCCTGTGCCTGCTCACTGGCGCTTTTCGCCATTTCCTCGATGGTTTTTGCCACTTCATCCGCCGCTTTGGAGGATTCCTGACTGGTGGCGGTCAACTCCTCCGAAGAAGAAGCCACTTCTTGGGCATTATTGGATACGCCCTTTAGCAGCAGGACAAAATTCTCCTGCATCTTTCCAATTCCCCGAATCATTACACCCACTTCATCCTTTTGATCTAAGTATTTTACTGCGGGATGGTTTTCATCATAGGTTAAATCATAATTAGATAATTTCCGTACAACATCCGACGCTGCGGTAATGGGTTTAGAAAAAGCATTCCCGATTAGATAAGCGATAATCATTCCGATCACTAAAACAACCAGCGTCAATAACATCACATTTCGCTGCATCGTCGGCAGTGCGCTGAGTACTTCCCCATCTTCTGCCGTTACCACCATGCGCCACTCAGTACCCTCGATCGGTGCAAATCCTGCATAAAGATCGTCACCCTGGTAGCTGTAATCCTCCACTCCATACTCCTCTTGAAGGATTATTTGAAAGGTTTCCGCCACCGGTGCCAGGGATGAATCTTCAGCCAAGGCTTCAATCGGATTAAATTGATCCATTACCATTTCCCGATTTATATGGGCCTGCACGGTTCCATTTTCGTTGATGATATAGGCATAACCCTGATCTCCATAGCCTTTACCCTCTACAAGTTCACTTAAAAATTCTCCTCCCATTCGACCGATTAATACTCCGACAACGGACCCGCGATTCTCAATGGGGGTTGCCATCATTACCACAGGGGAGTTGGTTACCCGGCTAATGATCACATCGGATACATTGGATTCTCCGTCAAAGGCTCTGATTACATATTCCCGATCTCCCAACTCCGCAGTGGATCCGTCTGCATACTGGGTTGTGCCATCGGGACTTACCACTCCGAGACCGATAAAGTCCGAGGTTTCCAGATATCTTTCTAAAATCTGTCGCTGGGTGAACCATCCCATGGTCCCCATTCCACTGCTATCACTAATGGCTTCAAGGGTGTTTAGATTCCCTCTCAACTCACTGGCAAACAGCTCTCCGATCTCCTGGGATTGGGTTAGCAAGGACCGTTCCGCTTCCTCTTGAATAATGTTACTCGTAGTAAAAATGGAAGCTCCACCAAAAACAATGGAAATAAGTAAGATTACTACTGAAAAATAAAGAATTAATTTCATACGAATGCTTTTCATTTTGAACGCTGAATAATCAGCTTCCCTCCTTGTATGTATTATTTGAGCTTTTTCGAACTCTACCCTTCAACTTTTGATATTTTTTTATCAAACCCGTTCTTATGTACACTCTACCTTATATTATCGGCCACCCTCTTAATTTCTTTAACCGAACTTTATTAAAATTAAATATTCTTACCTGCATTTAAATGTTTTTGACGGATTAAAGTTGATTTTATTTGAAATCCATTATTATAACTTGAAATCCATTGATTTTCTATAAGCCTAACCGAAAATAAAAAGAGGCGCTACCAGCTTATCATATTATAGCTATAGGCCTCTTTTTCGGTATTCGTCATATTATGATATTTTCGTGGTCCAATCTTCGCAGTTCCAGATATCGGTTACCACTTCCTGATAAAATTCCGGCTCATGGGATATCAGCAGTACACTGCCTTTATAAGCCTTCAGTGCCCTCTTTAACTCTTCCTTCGCATCCACATCCAAATGATTGGTAGGCTCATCGAGAATTAATAAATTGGTCTCCTGATTGAGAAGTTTGCACAGACGAACCTTAGCATTCTCTCCTCCGCTCAGTACAACCATTTTACTTTCAATATGCTTTGTGGTCAGACCACATTTCGCCAAAGAGGAGCGCACCTCGTGCTGATTCAGGGAGGGGAACTCTTTCCAAATCTCTTCAATACAGGTATTGTAATTGGCTTCTTTGGTTTCCTGCTCGAAGTAACCGATTTGTAAGTGCTCTCCTTTTTCAACCTTTCCTTTAACCGGAGAAATTTCTCCTAAAATACTTCTCAGCAGCGTGGTTTTTCCCAGGCCGTTGGCTCCGGTGATGGCAACTTTTTCGCCCCGTTCCATTCGAATGTTTAAGGGCTTCGTCAGGGGTTCATCATAACCGATGACTAAATCCCTGGTTTGAAACAACATCTTTCCCGAGGTTCTTCCCGGCTTAAAATGAAACTCCGGTTTCGGTTTTTCCTGGGGTAGCTCGATTTTTTCCATTTTGTCCAGTTTCTTTTGTCGGGACATGGCCATATTTCTTGTGGCTACCCGGGCTTTATTCCTTGCTACAAAATCCTTCAGTCCGTCAATCTCCTGCTGCTGTTTCTTATAGGCCGCCTCTAATTGTTGTTTCTTCGCTTCATGAACTTTTTGAAACTCCTCATAATCTCCCACATAACGATGCAGCTTCTGATTTTCCATATGGTAAATGAGATTGATTACACTGTTTAAAAAGGGAATATCATGGGATATGAGAATAAAAGCATTTTCATAGTCCTGTAAAAATCGTTTGAGCCACTGTATATGCTCCTCATCCAGAAAGTTGGTGGGCTCGTCCAACAAAAGAATATCCGGTTTTTCCAATAGCAGTTTAGCCAACAGCACCTTCGTCCGTTGTCCTCCGCTCAGGTCATGAACGTCTTTTTCCAGTCCCACGTCGCTAAGACCCAGTCCCTTTGCCACCTCTTCCACTTTTGCATCGATGATATAAAAATCATTATTGGTTAGGGTATCCTGAATGTTTCCCATGTCTCCCATCAGAACTTCCAGTTCCTCCGGGGAGGCCTCCCCCATTTTTTCACAGATTTCATTCATTTCTCTTTCTATATCAAATAGGTATTGAAAAGCTCCCTTCAGTACGTCCTGGATGCTTTTCCCTTTTTCCAGTACCGTGTGTTGGTCCAGATAACCCACCCGTACTTTTTTTGCCCATTGAATTTCCCCTTCATCGGGCTGGAGTTTACCGGTAATCATATTCATAAAACTGGATTTTCCTTCACCATTGGCACCGATCAATCCGATATGCTCCCCCTTTAATAGGCGAAAGGACACCTCGTGAAAGATCGCTCGATCTCCGAAACCATGACTTAAGTTCTTTACCGTTAAAATACTCATTTTCTACTTCCTTTCTTTAATCACTAACGTTGATTATAACGGAAATCCGAAGGAAATTAAAGGGTTCTTTCCATAATCCTCAATTATATTCAAATATACTCAAAGAAAAACTCCCTTTATAACCAACAACCTGCATAAGCGCTGTTTATTAACCAGGGAATTTTATTTTTCTGGGCACTTGCTCTTCTTCAATTACTTATTCTTCGAGTCATCTTTTCATTATTTATTCAATCTTTTCATATCACTTCATTTATTGCTGGTTTCTTTCATTTTTCCCTAAATTTCTCCATCTTCCACTTGCTTAATTAAGGCTTGCACTTTGGTTTTAATAAGATCCCGGGTTTCTCTAAAGTCTTCGATGGGACCGCCGGATGGGTCGTCCAGACCCCAGTCTTCACTATGGTTATTGGGAACAAAAGGACAAACCACATTGCAGCCCATAGTGATTAAGATATCTAACTCATCAGGAATATCCGTAAGCAGTTTCGGGTATTGTTCACTCATATCAATTCCCGCTTCCTCCATAACCTCTACCGCCTTGGGTTTGACCTCGGGGTATTCCTCCGTTCCTGCAGAATAAACATCCAAAACATGAGAACCCAGATTTTTAGCCCAACCCTCTGCCATTTGTGATCGGCAGGAATTATGAACGCATACAAAAGCCACTTTTTTCTTCATTTCAACGCCTCCTTCTTAATTATCTGCATATGAGTAAAGTTAATTATACTTAAATTGTACGGCAAGCCGGATGGCATGTCAACGATGTTAAGAAAACTTAACATTTGCTAATCCATTTTATTTATGCTATGATTATTTTGCTAACACAAAGAACATACGAATCACTGGGAGCGCTGGGTAGGCCAGCTGAGAAAAAGACCCGTTAACGTCTTTAATCCTTATTACCTGATCTGGATCATGCCAGCGTAGGAAAGTGCGTCTATTATTTAATAGACGAATACTGTTGTGTCTTCAAGCACAAACCTACAATCGGGTTTGTGCTTTTTTTTATTCTTTAATGATCTATCCCACATCAAGTCAACTCTTATATCTCAAATGCTTATTAAAATCAGAAAGGAAGATGTCTCAATGAATACCAGAAAACTTACCACCGGTGCACTACTGATCACCCTAGGGGTTTTAAGTTCCCATTTGATTTCTATTCCCATCGGCGTATCCCGGGTATTTCCCGTGCAGCATGCCATCAACGTATTGGCTGCAATTTTGTTCGGCCCCTATTACGCTGTAATCCTGGCTTTTTTAACCTCGCTACTGAGAAATATTTTAGGTACCGGTTCTTTGCTGGCTTTTCCCGGCAGTATGATCGGGGCATTCCTTGCGGGAGTGTTATTTATGGCTACGAAAAAGTCTCCTTTTGCTCTTGTTGGAGAAATTTTCGGCACAGGTATCCTGGGAGCCTTGGTTGCTTACCCAATAGCCAGGTATCTGCTAGGATCAGAGGTTGCCATCTTTTTCTTTATCGGTCCATTTGCCTTAAGTTCCATTGTCGGTGCGATCATCGGCTACATCATTTATAAACTGATGGAAAAATCCGGCGTCATTCAATTCTATCATGAGCAGGGAGGAAGATAATTATGAAAAATCTTTTAACGATTGCAGGGTCTGATAGTTGTGGTGGAGCAGGAATTCAAGCGGATATCAAGACCTTCTCCGCCCACAAGGCTTACGGGATGAGTGTTATTACCGCCGTGACCGCTCAAAGTACCCGGGGAGTATTTGCCGTACAGGATATAGACCCTGCAATCATTCAAAAACAAATCGAAGCCGTATTTGAAGATATACCGGTGCACGGGATTAAGATCGGCATGGTCTCCCAGATTGAAACGATTAAAATCATTGCCCAGACGCTTAAAAAGTTTCCCCATGATAATTTGGTTGTGGATCCGGTTATGATTTCGAAGAGTGGTTTTGATTTACTGCAGCCGGAGGCTAAGGCGGCCCTTATTGAGTATCTGCTTCCTATGGCAACCATTGTCACCCCCAATCTTCCCGAGGCTGAAGAGATTTCCGCTATGAAGATTGAAAATCTCTGCGATATGAAAAACGCCGCAAAAGTCATCCATGAAATGGGTCCAAAATATGTTTTAGTCAAAGGCGGTCATCTTGATGGAGATGCGGTGGATGTCCTCTTTGACGGTACGATCTACAAGAATTATACAAGCAAGCGTATTGCAACGAAAAACACCCACGGCACCGGTTGTACGCTGTCCTCCGCCATCGCTGCAAATCTCGGGAACGGACAGGGCATTCACGAAGCCGTTGCATCTGCCAAAGCTTATATTACCACAGCCATTAAGCATTCCTTTTCCATCGGAAAGGGTCCCGGCCCGGTGCACCATTTTTATCATCTCTATCAGCAAGATTCTTAATCCCGCTACTATTCAGGAGGTGCTGTAATGATACTGTATAAAGAATTCGAAGGAATTTTTAAAAATATTGAAGTAAATACCCCGTTAATTCACCATCTCACCAATTATGTAACCGCCAATGACTCGGCCAATGCGGTCCTTGCCTTAGGGGGAAGTCCTGTTATGGCTGACGATGAAAAAGAGGTGGAAGAGATGGTCTCTCTAGCCTCGGCCCTGGTGCTAAACATCGGAACCCTGAATCAGCAAAAGATGAAATCTTTCCTGCTGGCGGGAAGAAAAGCAAATGAACGGGGAATCCCGGTGATTTTAGATCCCGTAGGACTGGGCGCTACAACCCTACGAAGAGATTTTATAGCGGAGATATTAAGCCAAATTCGCCCGGCGGTGATCCGTGGCAATATGTCCGAGATCGCAAATCTATATGGAGTTTCCTCACCAACGAAAGGTGTGGACTCCTCCTTATCTTCGGAAGAAGGCGGCGATGAAACTGCAAGGGCTCTGGCAGAAAGACTTGACTGCACCGTTGCCATTACCGGGAAAGTTGACGTTATTTCCAATGGGAAGGTTACCTATCATATTGAAAATGGTCATGAGGATCTTTCAAAAATCACCGGCACCGGTTGTATCAGTTCTTCTGTTATTGCCCTTTGCTGCGCTCCGGGAAAATCTCCGATTCACGGTGCCCTCCTTGGGCTCAGCATTATGGGAATTTCCGGAGAAATTGCCAAAGAGCGCCTGAATCCGGAAGAAGGCCAGGGGCTTGGTAGCTTTAAGGTCCGTTTATTCGATGCGCTTAGTGATTTTACATTAAAGGATTATCTGGAAAGGGGTAAAATTTATGAAATCCAATCGTCCCAACAATCGTCCCAACAATCGTCCCAACAATCGTCCTAACAATCGTCCTAATAGGTTTGATAACCAAAACATTTCCTATCGACTTTACCTGGTTTCCGATCAAAAGGTTTTACAAGAAAGGGATTTTCTGAGCAGCTTGGAAAAAGCGATCCTCGGCGGCGTCACGATGCTTCAGCTTCGGGATAAAGACGCTTCTTCTAAAGAATTTTACAACCTTGCCCTGGAGGTTAAGAGGCTGAC
>Ga0194137_10000621_pt1 | contig 23045 bp, 21 predicted proteins | sample TARM_MetaG_T3_14_FD_134025 | JGI IMG/M metagenome (GOLD analysis project Ga0194137, IMG submission 134025) | Freshwater microbial communities from Pennsylvania, USA, analyzing microbe dynamics in response to fracking - TARM_MetaG_T3_14 (version 2) | ecosystem: Environmental > Aquatic >... | reverse complement strand
CCTATTAACTAATTATGGTAATTATACCACATTAGAGACTTTTCAACTGCAAAAAAGGCGATTCCTCCCACCACTTAGAGCAATGCTCTTGAAGTGGGGGTTTCCTCGCTGTTTTTAGATGAATAAAGCACTATAAGAGTTTTTTTACTTCCTCTATGGCCGTATTATAGTTTGGTTCATCTCCAACTTCCTTTACATACTCTACGTACTGTACAGTATTGGCCTTATCCAATATTACAATTCCTCTACTTAAAAGACGAAACTCTTCGATTACAAACCCATAATTTAAACCAAAGGATAATTCCTTATGGTCAGATAAAGTTATTACTTTATCTACACCCTTAGCTCCACAGAATCGTTTTTGTGCAAAGGGTAAATCTACACTAACAGTTAGAATTACTACATCCCCTAATTCTGAAGCCGTTTCATTAAAATGTAATGTCTGCAGCTCACAAACTCCTGTATCTAATGAGGGTACAATACTTATGATCTTCACATTATCTCCTGCATCCTTTAAAGAAAATGGTTTTAGTTCATTTGTTAGTACAGTAAAATCCGGAGCCTTATCCCCAACCTTTATTTCCTTTCCAATAAGAGTTACTGGATTTCCCATCATAGTTGTTACACCCGTTCTTTTTTCCATAATTTCTAATCTCCCTCCATATTTTAAATCTACATATATATCTATACCCCGGAATTACCCTTTCTAATTATTTTAATTAAAAAATACCAAATATTATTTGGCCTATTTAATATAGCTAAGTTAAGTTGAGCATCTTTCTAATTTGAACTCATAGTATCTACTCTATTCTTTTTAGTAATCCCTACTATCCTCCCAGTAGCACTGCTAACTCCTCTAATAATTTAAAATCCTCCGGTGATTTTAAACCCCGTCCTGCTGAATTATTCATTTTTACTATAAAAACCCATATTGTATGTGTTAATATATTGACGGCATATAGTTGCAATTTATGCTATTCTATATATAAAGGTATAAATACTTAGGGTTATATTAACCCAGGGAGTGAAAACCTTCAAAAAATATTATAGGTACATAGGTGATAAAAATGAATAGCCTTAAGGAATTTAAAGATAAGTATGATATAAAACTGAATAGTCAACAGGAGGAAGTTGTGAGTCATGTTGATGGACCTGCTGTTGTTTTAGCCGTTGCAGGAGCTGGCAAAACAACTAGTATAGTGTCTAGAATAGGTAATTTAATATTAAATTATGGAATAGCTCCAGAGAGTATAATAACAATGACCTTTTCTAAAGCCTCAGCTAAGGATATGAAAAATAGATTCGATGAGTTATTTAAACATGAAATAGACTATCCCGTAGAGTTTTCAACTATCCATTCGTTCGCGTATAAAATTATGTATATATACTCTAAAAGAACAGGTACAAACTTTAACTTGATAGAGGAAGAGAAAAACAATAAAGAACGTGATAAGGTCAGTAAGTATAAAATATTAAGACAAATTGCACTTAAACATTATAATAAACACCTTTCAGAAGACCAATTAGAGGAATTAATAAATACTATTGGGTATGTTAAAAACATGATGTTAAAAGAAGACGAATTTACATCCCATGAAATAACCATTCCAAACTTTAATGAAATTTATAATTCCTATGAAAAATTCAAGAAAGAAAATAATTTTATTGATTACGATGATATGTTAACAATTACTTATGACATTTTATTAAATAATCCAAAACTGTTAGATCAGCTTAAAAAAAAGTACCACTATGTACAAATTGATGAGGCCCAGGATACTAGCCCTATACAATTCGAGATAATAAAACTGCTTGCATACCCAAAAAACAATGTGGTTTTTGTAGGGGATGATGATCAATCAATATATAGATTTAGAGGTACAAAGCCCGAATTAATGTTAAATTTCAATCACCATTTTAATGGGGCAAAGGTATTTTTCATGGAACAAAACTTTAGGAGTACAAGGGATATAATAAAGCTTGCCCATCCTTTTATAAAAGAAAATAGAAATAGATATAATAAAAATATTTTTACAGACAAAGATGAGTTTAAACCACCAGAGGTAATCTATAGTGATAACGAAATCGCTCAAGTTAACTATATTATCGAACGGTTAAAGGAAGCTTCTGGAGAAGAAAGTAATGCAATAATTTTTAGAAATAACCTGTCTGCCATATATATTATGTATCTACTGCATAAAAATCAATTCGATTTTTACGTTAAAGATTTTAAAAATAAGTTTTTTAAACATTGGATTATAAACGATATGCTAAGTTTTATAAATGTAGCCCTAGACCCCTTTGATATTGTTAGTTTCTCAAATATATATTATAAGACGAACGGATATTTATCAAAGGACATTATAAACTATACAAAACAAGCTATGCATAATAATAACAGTACTATTTTCGATACAATGCTTACTTATCCGTCTCTTAATGATTTCCAGAGAGTTAATATAATTAAATTAAAATCAAATTTCACAACTTTAAAGAGTGCTAGTTGTGATAGATTCATAAGGATAATAGAGTATCAATTAGGATATGAGAATTTCTTAAAAAGACAATCTAAGGATAAAAGTAACTCTAACGGAAATCATCAGCACATACTTGGTATCTTCAAAATCATTACTGAGGATGTTGAGAATATTAGTGAAGTGAAAAATAAATTGCAGGGTTTGGATTTCCTTCTTAAAAAGTCTAGTTATAACAAGGAAGCAAATATTACCCTAACTACAGCCCATTCATCTAAAGGATTGGAATATGACAATGTATTCATAGTGGATATTGTAGAAGACATATTTCCAAATTACAGTAGTGTTAAAAAAGCTAAGGATGAAAAAATTCTGGATGAGATTGAAGAAGAAAGAAGATTAATGTATGTAGCTATAACTAGGGCAAAGAAAAGGTTATCATTATTTTCTCTAAACAATAAAAATTCTAATAGCGTTGATAAATCGATTTTTATAAAAGAAATTGAGAAAATCTTAAATATAAAAAATGAGTCTAGTATCCTAAATTGCTTAAAGGGTACACGTATTACACACAAGAAATTTGGCATAGGTAATATTAAGAAGGTGGAACGTACCACCGCACTAGTTTCATTTAACTCTGGTGAGAAATATATCGATCTTGATATTTGTGCACAAAACAATTTAATTAAGATAATTGAATAATAAATTAGCAGTCCCCAAATCACTTAAAAGGGATTGCTTTTTATATTAGTTTTAAACTTCTAACACCATATATCATAAAATATATATAAATACTCTTCCTTATAACACTAGCCATAAGAAAGAGTACCTTAGTTCTAATTGTAATACTTAGCTATTTTCAAAACAGAATCTACTAAACAGTCTATCTCTTCCTTTGTATTATATAATCCTAGTGAAGCACGAACTGAACTGGTTAAACCAAATCTATACAAGGCGGGCTGTGCACAGTGATGTCCTGCTCGAACCGCTATTCCCTCTTGATTTAAATACTGACCTATATTTTCTGGATATATTCCGTCAATGACAAATGAAATAACACTGGTTTTACTAGGTGACGTACCAATAATATGCAAACCGGGTATTTGGTATAGTTTTTCCATTGCGTAGTTTGTCAGTTCCTTTTCGTGCCTTTCGATATTATCCATACCAATACTTTGTATATAGTCTATAGCAGCACCTAACCCTATGGCATCTGCAATATTTCCTGTACCAGCCTCAAACTTATAAGGCAAGCTATTATATGTTGTTTCATTAAAGTTTACATTTGTTATCATCCCACCACCCCGTTGCCAAGGTGGCATTTCTTCTAGAATAGCCTTCTTTCCATATAGAACACCTATTCCATTAGGACCATATATCTTATGACCAGAGAAAACATAGAAATCCGCATCTAACTCCGTCACATCCACTTTTACATGAGGGGCAGACTGGGCACCATCAACTAATACACATGCACCATGCCTATGGGCCATCTTTATCATTACATCAACGGGGTTAACTGTGCCAAGCACATTAGATACTTGGGTTATTGCCACGAGTTTTGTTTGGGGAGTTAGAAGCTTTTCATATTCATCCAATAATACTTCCCCCCTATCATTTATAGGTATAACTTTAATTACGGCTCCCTTTTCTAGCCTTAACTTCTGCCATGGAACAATGTTTGAATGGTGCTCCATCATGGATAATATAATCTCATCTCCGGCCTGAATATTCATAGACCCATAACTTTCTGCCACTAGATTAATCGCCTCTGTAGTACCGCGAACAAATATAATTTCTTCCGTTGAGCCTGCTCCAATGAAATTACGGGCCTTTTCCCTGGCTGACTCGTAGGCATTTGTAGATAATTTTGCCAAGGTATGGGCACCCCTATGAATATTTGAGTTATATTGACTATAATATTGGTTTAATGCATTTATAACAGTGATTGGTTTTTGAGTCGTCGCGCCATTATCAAGCCACACAAGAGGTCTTCCGTTAACTCTTCTTTGTAAAATTGGAAAATCCTTTCGTATAGAATAAACATCAATAGTGTTATTCCAGTATGTGTAATCAATACGCTGAGCAGAAGGGACTTCCTTATACCCGGATAGAAAGTATAACGAATCATTTACAGTGTTGTTAGTATTAACTTCCCTTTCTGCCTTTTTAAAAGCGGTCATAATGGGTTCAGATTCTTTCAATGGTTGAAATATTTGTATCCCCTTCAGAGTATACGTATCACTATACTTCTGAATTCCCTGCTCATCTTTCACTTCCTCTTCCGATACGAACTGGGCTAATAATTCTGGGTCTAGCTCCTCCCTATATAAATCATTTGCCAGCTTCCTAATCATATCTAAGTTAGTAAGAGATGTATTTCCAGAATAGTATTCTTCGTTAATATCGTTGGAATTCATGCTATTATACTGATTATACGTATTCATGGTATCTTCCCACCTCTATATCCTCAAGCATACCTAAAGAATCCTCTGCTAGGACCGCAGCTCCAAAGTATAGGGACATAATATATGATGCTACACCCCTTTCATCTATCCCTGCAAATCTTACGGATAAACTCGGTATGCTACCTTCATCAGGTATACCCGGCTGATGTAATCCTATAACACCTTGTTCCCGTTCTCCAACTCGCATTAATAAAATATTTGTCCTTCCCGTATCAGATACGTTATGGGACCCTCCATCGATTAATAACTTATCACAGGGAATTATAGGTACTCCTCTCCAGGTTAAAAAGGGTGAGCCATAAATATTTACTGTTGCCGGTGGAACTCCTCTTCTAGTGCACTCTCTACCAAAGGCAGCAATTGCTTTAGGATTGGCTAAGAAAAATGCAGGTTTCTTCCACACCTTTGCCAGTAATTCATCCATATCATCCGGAGTAGGAACTCCTTTTTTTGATTTAATTCTCATAGAAGGTGCTACTGAATTAACTAATCCAAAATCCCTATTATTAATAATTTCCCACTCTTGCTTTTCTTTCATTGCTTCTATAGTAAGTCTCATTTGCTGCTCCATTTGGTTAATTGGAGAATTGAAAATTTCATTTACATGGCTGTTCACCCTCAAAATTGTCTGTAACGCATTTAATGTATATTCCTTAGGTCTTTCCTCATAGTCCGGGAATGATTGTGGTATTAAGCATTCACTTAAGTTATTAGAGCACACCATCTCTGGGAGTCTCTCCCTAACCTCACTTATGCCAGACCTAGTATCATTATATTTTTTTAATTGATTTAATCTGTAGACCCCAGCTTCAACGGAAATCCACGGAAGAAATGTCAGAAGCCACCTCGGAGTAATAGTCTCCATCGTCGGGACAGAAATTGTACTATGGGACAAATTTTTCGCTGCCCGTGAATCCAGACTGTTCTGATTCATTGTATAATCAGTAGTACTCATATTTTTACACCCCTTAATCTGTATTAAATTGCTATATTTCCTATAAACAATCCAACTTTCGATTCATTATATTCTTATGGAATGGGATGGTGACAAACATACATTATTGCCTCCAAATATAGATAAGGAACAGTTAGTCTCTTCAGAGCATATTATGATATAAAAATTAATTAGTTTGGAGGAAGATATATGATATTTAATCATTCGGCCCATATGAACCATATGATTATTTCATCAGCTCGAGGAGACGTTAATGGGGATGGTATACCAGATACAGTTTTTCTTACGGGTGTAAAAACTACTAGTAGCCCCTTTATAGAAAGAATCACCCTTGTTGTTCAAGATGGTAGAACTGGTATGTTAAATTACGTTCCACTTAAATCAAATGCCGGATACAATCCTACGCTGTACCTTTATGATTTCACAGGTAATGGGGTTAAGGATATTTTTATTAGTATCGCATCTGGTGGCAGTGGCGGAATAATGTACTACTATATTTATTCCTATTTAGGTAATAGACCTAAACTAATGTTTGACTATGAAGTATTTAACAATGCCTACGAATACAAAGTAGTTTACAAGGATTATTATAAGGTTGAGGTAACAAACGTAACTGATAAGACTAAATATTTGATAGATATCTCCGCTAGAGATAGTGAATACTTAAATGAAATATACGATAGGGATGGAAAACTTAAAGCCCCAATTGAAGGATTTGTAAATCCTCTAAGTGGCTTATACCCTGTGGACTTCGACGCCGATGGTATTTACGAACTGTTAGCATACCAAAGGATTTCGGGAAGATATGCTGCGGATTCCCTTGGATATGTTCTGACAACGTTAAGATGGTCTGGTGATAAATTCTCAAATATTGACCAGAATGTAGCTATATTCGGATCGAAAATTTAATATAAAAGACTAAGGGGCTATTTCTTATAGCCCCTACTCTTTCCTTATTTTTTGATTTATTATACTATTTCGCAGAAAGTAAATGTACATTCTTCTTAAATGATCCTCTTGTTAAGGGTATTATTAATGACAACCCTATAAAGAAAAATATCGAGGCTGCACCGTAATAGTCACTAAAGAAAATTGGAGGATCTGAATAAAAAGTAAGGAGGAACTATAGTTATGGTTATTCACGAACTTAATAACGCGGATAGATTTGCTGATTATTAAATATATTTTTCAAATTGTCCCTAGCCATAACCTTATCTGGTTTTCCATGACAAGCTATTTTACCAGACTTTACTACTACCATAAAAACAGTTGATAGGAATATTGACCGTATAACAGGATTCTGGAAGACACCCCTAGTATCTGCAGTAGCTAAATACATTGGGCACATCCCTTCATATTTACCAAGTAGTTGCAAAATTTCAAGTTGATGCGCTAAATCTAAGTATGTGGTTGGCTCATCCAAAAGTAGTATCCCCGTCTCCTGGGCTAGGGCCATGACAATCCAAGCCCTTTGTCTCTGGCCTCCTGATAGGGCTTCTATTAGCCTTTCCTTAAATCTCTTAATACCAACTACCTCTATAGCGCAATCTATTTTATCCCTATCATGGGCCTCAAGTTTACCAAATCCTGATTTATGGGTAAATATTCCATATGTCACTAGTTCTTCTACAGTCAATCCCTTAGGAGCGTAAGAAAAATTAGAGGCACAGGGCCTCTAATTTCCTTAACTTGAATATTAGTTATTTACTTATTTATTTTTTTGACGAACAACAAACCTCTGGTTCGTGACAATTACATTCTTCGCAACTACACTTATCCTTAATTATTTCCTTGTTATTATCCTCGTGAGTAGTAGTATTCCCTTCCATACCTAACCCCCTTTTAATATATAATTCCTTCTAAATAAACCTTAAAACTTAAACTTTATTCTTTTGAATAATCTTTTCCGTTATAATTATGCTTTGCTGAATATCATTTATCTGTCCCATAGCAATATATCATGTGCCTATGTACCATATTTTTTAGAGTTATGTTTGTACCCCACTTGGCACAGATAATGAATTTCATTATCATTGTGTATCTATAATATACCATCCCTCTGAAATTATGTCAATTATAGGTTTTTCATTTTATACAAAAAAATAAAGTATAATATAAATTAATTTATTATACTTTATCTCATATGCTGACTTATTTGTACTAATTTTATAAACTCATCCACTAAATATGCATCAAATTGGGATCCTTTACATCTAATCAACTCTTGGATGGCATTTTCATCTGTTAATTGGTTTCTATATGCCCTATTACTTGTCATGGCATCCCATGCATCTACAATACTTACCACCCTAGCTGAGAGAGGAATTTCATCACCCCTTAGCTTATCTGGATAACCCATGCCATCATATCTTTCGTGATGATATTTAATTATATCTAGCATTTCTTTTTTTAATCCCATTGGTTTTAATATGTTTATACCCTTTACTGGATGTTCCTTTATTAACATAAACTCCTCATCTGTTAGGTTTGAAGCCTTATTTAATATGACATCTGCTATGCCTATTTTACCTATATCATGTAACAGAGCACCATAGTGCATTATTTCAATCATTTCCTCTGTAAAACCAAGAATCTTTGAAAATTCAACAGTTATTAGAGCAACCCTAGAGGAATGATTTTGTGTATATATATCCTTGGCATCTATTGCTGCAACCAAGCTACTAATTGTTTTTAAATAAAATTCTTTTTTCTTACGCTCAATATTTTTTCTTATATTATCCAATAACAGTGCTGCCTGATGAGCGAAAATTTTAAGATTAATTTGGTCCCTCGTAGAATAGCTACTGGAATGGTTATTATCAAAATCATGCCTATGCATTACAACGGCATAACCAATAAGATCATCATCAACCGTAAGTGGTACAAAAATAAATGACTCTAACATGTCGTCTAACTTGAAAAATTTATTAAATCTCCTCCTTTTTTTATTAACTTCTACTATCCTTGTTATTTGCTCCTTATGTAAACATTCCTTTAATTTACTAAATGCCTTAACCAACTCTTCTGTTAATTGGCCGTTAACTTCCACTGCCTTCGACTTGTTAAGGCTGGTATCAATCATATATAGGCAACCGGCTTCACTATTGGTTATTTCCATTGCTAGCTGTAAAGTACTTTTAATCGTAGTGTTTAGATCTCCATCTTTCATTAATATATTTGTCATATTCACTATGAAGGATTGTTCACTTAATTTATCTTCCAATTCTTCAATCCTTCTTTTTAACGCATAAACCTGATTCGTTTTTACATCCATATTTAAAATAATAATCACTCCAAGCTATAGTTATCTTAATGACAATTTTATTATTTTCTAGATTCTACTAAGTATGTCCCTATACTTCATTATAGAGTTTGAATTCCTTTCACGCTCAAACTGTGGAATTTCTATAGTAATCTCTTCAGTTAATGTTAACGGAGGGCCTTGAAATATATGTATATAATCTGCCATATATAACACTTCCTCGATATCGTGGGTAACTAAAATAAAAACACCCTTTTTTTCTTTCCAATAATCTATTATATAGTTCATTAAACTTCTTTTAAGTTCTATATGTAATCCCTTAAAGGGCTCATCCATTATTAAAATATCACCCTCATAGGCAAAGGCCCTGGCTATGGAAACTCTTTGTTTCATGCCACCACTTAATTCCTGAGGATAGCTTTTTTTAAATTTCTGCAAGCCTACTATGGACAAATACTTGTCTATCCTTTTATTAATTTCATCCTTATCCTCTAGGCTTTCCAAAACAAATCTGATATTTTCTTCTACCGTAGCCCATGGTAATAATCTCTCTTCTTGAAAAATATAAGAAAAGGAATTTTCTCTAAAACCTACAAATTCCCCCTTTTCATAGGAAGTAAGACCAACTAAGGAATTTAGTAGTGTTGTTTTTCCCGAACCCGATGGTCCATAAATACAATGAATTCCTTCTTTAGAAAAATCCATATTTAAATTAGATATTACATTTAATTGGCCATAACTCTTGTAAAGATTCTTAACCTGTAGGTTCAAACTAGTCCATCCTTTTCAAATAAGTATTTTATTTCACATTTATATTTCCTTTACCTATGAATCTATTAAATACATTTTCAAAAATGACACTTAGGACGATTACTACGAAAGTCCAGGCAAACACTCCGCTGGAGTCCAGATAAACTTTAGCACCATAGAGCTGTGAACCTATGGCATTTCTGGGATGACTTAACACCTCTGCTGCAACACTTACTTTCCACCCTAGACCTAGGGAAGTTAAACAGGCGGCAGTCAAATATGGCTTAATTGATGGGAGATATATTTTCTTTACAATATTGAACCTACTTACTCCATAAATCCTAGCCATTTGCAATAGTTTTACATCTACATTCCTTATACCCGCTACCACATTAGTCCATATTATCGGAAAGCACATCAGGAAGCAAATAAATATCGGAACATTCGAAGAGGACAGCCATATTAAAGCAATTATAATGAATGATAACACTGGTGTTGATTTTATTATTATTATAAGTGGGTGTATAAGATCGTATAAATAGCTATTTATTGAGCAAATAGTGCCTACAGTAATGCCTACCAATATAGACCAACCGAGCCCAATTAGCACCCTATAAATAGAAAAAACAATAGTCTTCCAGAAGACTGGTTGTACTATCAATTCCCTAAGGGTTACTAATACACTAAATGGGGACGGTACATAAATGTCACGCCCTATAACCCTATGGCTTACTTCCCAAATACAAACCCAAAAAAGGAATATCAAAATTTTTTTAGCAATTTTCTTATTTTTTATAATAATACTCCTCATCTGGTAATTTACCTCCAACTGATTTTGGATCAAATTCAAAGAGCATTTTATAAAACTCTTCTAAATCAGCCATTGCATCCTGGGCATCTATATATACTATATTACTATATGGGATAGCCCTCCTAGCCACGGCTGCTTTTGGTACTATATCATGTTTCTCTATTAATTCTGAGGCCTTATCCTGCTCCTTATTAACAAAGTCTACTGACTTCTTATACTCATCTAAAAACAAATTAAATGCATCCCTATTATTTTTAGCAAAATCCTTTTGGACGATTATAGCTCCCATTGGAAGTTTTCCATCCCCAGTAAGCTTATTCCATTCCTCCGTAACATCAAGGGCTATTCTCAAGTTAGGGTTTTGCATCATTGCACTTGTCACATGGGGCTGGGGTAACAACGCTATATTAACGTCCCCAGCAGCTAATGCAGCAGCTAATTCAGTATGTTGTAGTTTATATTCTAACATAACATCCTGATCAGCAACGAGATTATTCCCCTCCAGAATATATCTAAAAATAAAATCCGGTGCAGCACCCTTCCCACTGGAATGTACTATCTTATCTGTTAAATCCGCCAGAGAATTAATTTCCTCGCCATTCTCTACTACATAGAGCACACCTAGAGTATTCACTGCTGCCAATTGTACAGCCCCCTGGGTTTTATTATATAAAACTGCCGCAAGATTGTTTGGAACTGCTGCCACGTCCACCTCACCACTAACTATTTTACCGACTAAATCGTCAGGACTCCCTAGAAGTGTAAATTCATAGTCTAGAGATGATTCTCCGGTTTCATCTTTCTCCATTAAATCCACCATTCCCATACCCGTAGGGCCTTTTAACGTTGCTACCCTTATAACAGTCTTCCCTATGTTATTCGTAGCTGTATTACTTGAACTGCAGCCTACAATACCCCCGGCCACTAAGGCTAAGATGATTGGTAAAATTAGACATATTCTTGATTTTTGTTTTATTATCATTTTGCGCTACCTCCCATATTTTGGAATTATAGTTGATAATTATTTTCATATTAGCATCACCACCGCCATCTGTCAATTATATAAAAGGATTTTATTCCCCTTTATAGCTAAATACTTATCCTCTTCTAAATCTCTTAATACACGATATAAGGATGGTCTACTAATACCTAGATAATTTGCCAAGTCACTTTTAGATAGTGCTAAAGTCACCTGCTTAGCACTATTTTGTTGAACCTTAAGGTCCTCTATATATTCTACTAGCCTATCCCTTACATTGTCTTGAGTGAAGCACTCCAAGCGTTGATTTAAAAAATATATACGCTGACCAATATAGCACAAGTAGTTCTTTAAGATTACTTCATCCCTTTGAAATAACCTAAGTAATTCCTTCTCCGCTACAAACATTACTTGTGCTTCATGACTCACGAAAAGGGACGTAATATCCACAACTCTTTCTTGAAATATATGGGCTACCCCAAAGACATTACCTTCTTTAATTTTATTCATAATTATCTTTTTTCCTGTTATTAAGTTCTTCTGAACTTCAATACTCCCCTTTAAAACTATGCCTATTTCCCTATTAGTATTCTCTATATACTCACCCCTCGTGAAAACCACTACCCTGGATCTTATACTTTCCATAACTGATTGTATGCTCTCTTCACTCAAATGATTAAATAAAAAGCATTTTTTTAATTGTTTAACCATCATCATATCCCCCTTACATAATACCCCCGTTTTTAAATTATAGATTCGTCTTATGTAATACATTTTTTTTAGTTTGATTGTAATATAATCTACATAATTAATCAATAATGAATATCATTATTATTCATTATTTTAGGAGGAGCTAAATATGATAACCCTTATAATAGGAGGTGCCCCTGCCTCTGGTAAAACAAGTATTTTAAAACATGTTATTCAATATCTTCATGCTCAAAACAATTATCCATCAATATGCAAAATTGACTGTATTGACAGTCAAGATGAACAGGAATACAAGGCTTTAAATATTCCTGTAATTCAAGGTCTAAGTCAAAATATATGCCCGGACCACTTTCTAGCTACAAATCTTATTGATATTTTTCAATGGGGAAAGGATAATAACTCCACCCATCTATTTATTGAAACAGCAGGTTTGTGTAACCGTTGTGCTCCATTTATAAATCGAGCTCTGAACATATGCGTTATCGACTCAATGGGGAGTGTTAAAGGCCCAGAAAAGTTAGGTCCTTTAGTTACAACTGCTGATATTATTCTTTTAGCAAAGTTTGATTTAGTTTCTCAAGCCGAAAGGGAAGTTCTAACCTATCATCTGTCTAAACTTAACCCTAAGGCTATCATATTAGAAGCAAATGGACTTTCTGGTTTTGGAGTACAACGGCTAGTCCAGATTATTTTAAAAATGGGCCAATCCGTAGACAGCCTTGAAGAAGATCAATTAAGATACTCTATGCCCGCTGCAAATTGTTCCTATTGCGTAGGCGAAATACGCATTGGACGTAACTATCAACAAGGAATAATCAGTAGAATTAATTTTGATAAAGAGGTGATATAGCAAAATGATTAAAAATATTACAATAATGGGTGGATTTGACAAACATGGTGATAAAGAGTCAGTTCAGTCAATTACCCTAGAAAAAGGGTGTATTTACACAATAGTTGGAAAAACCGGTTCTGGGAAAACACTACTTATGGAGGATATTGAGTCTCTTAATTATGGTGAGGGCATAACAAAGCGTACAGTTCTTATTGATAATGCTAAACCTGATGATACATTCTACTATGGGCACAGAAGTAGATTTATAGCCCACCTCTCTCAAAATATGAATTTTATTTTAGATATGCCTGTTATAGACTTTTGACTCTAAGAAATCAAATCCAGTTTTCAGAAAACGTAAAAGCATCACCTATTGACGTATTGTATACGGCCAATTTATTAACCGGAGAGGAAATTGAACCTAACCAACTGTTAACCAAACTTAGTGGCGGTCAATCTAGGGCACTAATGATTGCGGATGTAGCTCTAAATAATTCAGCACCAGTAATACTTATCGATGAAGTTGAGAATGCAGGGATTGATAGAATCAAGGCTATGTCTTTATTAACAAAGCATGAGAAAATCGTTTTAGTTGTCACCCACGACCCCCTTTTAGCCTTATATGGGCTCAAACGTATTGTATTAAAAAACGGCGGTATAAGTCACGTTATTGACCGTACAAATGAAGAAAAAGAAATATTAGAGCAACTAATTAATGTTAATAGCAAAATAGATACATTGCGTCAAAAAATTCGTAATGGTGAATCATTAAAAGGAGTGGATAACATTGTCCAATAAAGTGTATTGGAATAATATTTGCCTATTAAGTTCAATAGAAGAATCATTTATAAAAGAACGTCAAACTAAACTTGAAAACTTTCCCTTTTACTTTGAATACTACGGTCTAGGGAGATCCTCATCTATGACAGCAAAAATTAAAGAAGATTTAAAAGAAGGCCAAATCAAAGGGGATATTATAGTATCTACGGATTTAGACATTTTCCAAGATAGGGATATTGTAAAGCATTTTCATAGTAATTATAAAAAAGGCCCGTCCCTTTTACCTTTAAATAATTCTCTATTAAATACAAAAATTCCAGATCCTAATGGTTATTTTCACCCTTTTGTTGTTATACCATTGGTAATGGTCGTAAATACCAACTTAATTAAGGAATCAGAAATACCAGAAAGCTTGGAAGATCTAATTGATCCAAACTTCAAATATCGATATGCCTTTGGTGGAGTACATAACTCCGCTGGTCGTTCTCTATTAAAGTCACTATGGTGCTTATATGGTAAGTCCGGAGTTGAAAGATTTCTTTCCAAATCTACTATTACTTCAATGCCTGCCCAGGCCTTTCATCAGGTTATGACTGGTCAAGTTGAAGTCGCCATAGTTCCTACTATATTCGCACTTCGTAAAGGGGTTAATGGATTGAAGGGTATTTGGCCAAGGGAAGGTGCCGTAGCCATACCCTCATATGTTGCCTGCAAAAATAATGTTACCACCGAAGACTTCAACTTATTTCTAAATACCATAGTAGGTAGCGACTTACAATTACAACTTAAAAATGCTGGGGATATAATTCCAACACATCCTGATTTACCTATAACATCCTTTGCAATGGACAATAACTGTAAGTTGCTTTACCCGGAGTGGGAGTTTTTTGATACTTTCGATCATGACGAATTCTATAGATTATGTGACAACTACAAGCCCTTCTAAGTATTTAAACTAAAGCTAGTATTCTCTGATTAGAGGATACTAGCTTTATATTATAAACATGTTATCAATTGTTATTTTTAAAGATTTCTATAGTTTGCTCTAAAATGGCTGCTAATAAGATTGTTATAATAGACCAGGCAAATACACCCGCAGTATTTAAATTTGCCCTTTCTATTTGAAAATGAGTTCCGATTGAAACCCTTGGCTGACTTAACACTTCTGCTGCAATTATTATCTTCAGATTTAATCCCATGGCTGCGGACATTGCCCCAAAAAGATATGACCTTATTGATGGAATATATAAATCCTTTAGTTTGTCAAACCAACTAATATTATACATTTCCATCATTTCAACTAACTTCATATCAACATTTCTAATCCCCTGAACAACACTTTCGTATATGACTGGAAAAATTACTACGAATCCAACTAGTATTGGGGCCCTTTCTGATTCCAACCAAATAAGTGCAAGTAATATAATTGCCATAGTAGGAACGGCTTTATTTATTAATATTATGGGCCTAAGTAGGTAGTAGATTGTCTTTGAAAAACCGCCTATCATTCCTAAACTTACCCCTGCCCCCAGGGCAATAATAAAACCGATTAGGGCCCTTCTTAATGTATTCAATACCGAGGTAACAAAAGATGGGGAATTAAAAATTCTTAATATCTCACTAAAAGTAATCTCGGGGGAAGGAATTAAAATTTCTTTATCTACTACCGTAGACAGCACCTTCCAAAGAATTAGAAGGGCTACTATGGACAGTATAGTATAGATTAACTCCTTTATATTTTTATTTTTCAAAATAGAAGCCTTCATCTGGAAGCTTCCCTCCAATAGTCTCTGGGGCATACTGGAATAGGACATTTAAATAGTTTTCTATAGCTTCCTTAGCATCCTTTGCACCCTTGTACTGGATATTAGACCTTCCTAATCCATTGATTACTGCACCCTTAGAAAGTCCTGTTTCTAGTTCTTCACTATATTCCCCTGCTAAAGTAGCATTTGTCGTTAACCAGTTAATGCTATTCTCATATTCTTGTAAGAACATTTCAACAAAGGATGGGTCCTTTTCCATAAGTTCATTTTTAATTATTAGTGATGCTTGAGGATAGCTTGAATTACCTGCATTTACTTTACTCCACTCTTCCTGTAAATCTAGTAAAACTACAGTACTTTCTTTTTTCATCATTACATTTGACAGGGCCGGCTCTGGTATAACTGATATAGCACTTTTACCAGCGATAAATGCAGATGCTAATTCTGTAGCATCCCCCATATAAGTTAATGTTACATCCTTTTCTGGGTCTAATCCATTACTAGTTAAAAGATATCTTAAAACGATATCTGGAGTTAATCCTCTTCCCATCGTATATATTTCTTTTCCTCTTAAAGAATCCCATCCATCTATTTCTTCGTTTCCAACTACGTAAAGAATTCCCCATACGCTAGATGCTGCAAGTTTATAATCTACACCCTTATTGTAAAGGGTTATTGCCAGGTTAGTTGGTACTATAGCAATATCAACTTCCCCTGAAATAATTTTTGATGCCATTAAATCCGGTGATTTAATAGTTTCATAGTTTACTTCCACATGTTCTCCAAAGGATGGATTTTCTTTAAACATTTTAATCATACTTAAATTCGGAGCTCCTGCAGGGGCTGCAACATTTACACTTATATTTTCTTTTACCTCTGGTTCTGGAACATTATCAACCTTTGATGCACAACCTACTAAAGCAGATAATGCTAAACTTAAAACTAATATTATACTTATTACCTTTTTCATTCTTCCACACTCCTTAGTTTTTTTATTTTAAGCACTCTTGCAAGTGCTCTCTTGACTTGATTTCGAAAGAACTTTTATTAACTTTGTCCTTACATCTATTAACTCCCTGTCATTTAAACTTCTCATATTTTGAGGTGTATTTATGTTTACTATAGTTTCAACTGTACAAGGATTTTTGGTGAGAACTACTATTTTATTTCCTAACAAAATGGCCTCATCAATCTCATGGGTTACAAATACAACTGAATTATTCCATTTATGCCATATATCAATTAGGCCCTTAACCATACTAATTCTTAAATCATAATCTAGGGACTTAAAGGGTTCATCCATTAACAACATTTCGCATTCAAAGTTAAAAGCCCTTGCAATGGAACATCTTTGTCTCATCCCTCCACTTAACTGAGCAGGATACTTTTTATCAAAATTATTTAAACCAACTAATTCTATTAAGTCTTTTATCCTTTTTTCCGATGCATTTTTGTTAACTATTCTAATGTTTTCGTATACTGTTTTCCAGTGAAGTAGTCTATCCTCTTGAAAAACATATCCTATCTTCGTTTTATTATCCTTTACAATGCCAGAATCTGGCGATATAATTCCAGCTATTATATTGAGTAATGTAGATTTACCACAGCCTGAAGGGCCTAAAATACAAGTTATCTCCTTATCACTTACAGTCATATTAAAGTCGTGTAATACTTTTACTTCATCATAATTTTTATAGACACCCTCTAATTTCAACCAAAGCCCTCCCTTTTGTCTTTTAATTCCACAACATTATTTTCTTGTAAAGCATAATAGATGAATGAATCTATTTTTGAGTTATCTATTTCATTTGAGTTCCCATCAAATGTCATATTTAATATTGGCTTAGTAACAGATACTCCACTCTCCTGGTATAATAAATTCAAAATTGTATTTGTATTTTCGTACATTGATGAAACTGTAATGATTCCTTTTGTAAAATCCAAATCCCCTAGAATTTTTGAGTATCTATATCTCCCATTTCCTCCGGAGTAGTATCCTAGGCCCTGGTCCGCCCTCTTAATAAGGTTTTCTAAATCTACCTCAAAGATATTAAAGGGCTTAAGAATATCTGAAATAGATTTTAAATATGATGTGAATCTAGTTAACTCACCATGGGCTATATTATGCTTTTTATTTTTTTCCTGTAATAAAAAGTCCTTCCATACAAACCACATATATTCACTCAATGGAGCATATAACACTTGAATACCTTTGTCTTCTAAGGTTTTAAACGTATTGTTATTCATAAAATCGTTAAACAATACATTTATCTCCCCTGTTGCACAGATTCTAGGATTATTATTTTTTATTAAAAGCATCTTAATTTCCTGAGCCATATCTTTTAATTTCTCAATAGACAGTTGATCACTTTCAATAACTCCATTTATTTTTTCTAAATACATTTTTCTTTTATTTCTAGGTACTAGATTTATTAAATCCCCCCCTATTAACATCAAAAATATATCCTCTGAGATTGTTCTATCTTTAATAATATCTTCAATGTATGGTGCAAAAATTTGAGCAGCCTCTAAATTTTCGTTATTTAATTTATCCCGTAAAAGTCTATGATATTGCCCCCCTACCTCCGAACCCTCGGATGTAGGCACTATAAACCCATATTTTTCTTTACTATTTGAAATTTCTAATCCCTTGTTTAATACATCCCCTAAAATTCCAGTGAATGAAAGGTATTCCTTAGATAAGGTATATTTCCTACCTAAATTAATCGTTTTATTTGTTGTCTCTGGAAGCACTTGTGCATTATATCCCTTTACTTGTAAATACTTAGCTAGTATTTGAGAATATGGATATAGGTATGGTAAGTATAGGACTAAGGATTTATCAATTTCTTTAAAACTGCTCTTAATATTCGTCTGTTTATGAATTGCCATATCCGAATATTGCTTAAGGGTCAATGTCTCACCTTTATGAAACTTTTCTGATTTCAAACTATTAACAAAGGCTTCTACCCGTGTTAATACACCAACGCTTGAAAAATGCTCATCAACTTCTATATTCAAGTATGGTTTTCCTTTCATTTCTTCCTTAAAATAGTGGTTTAATGCTGTATCCGGTCCACAACCGTGATTCGTTATATATATGGCATATAGATTAGGGTGTTGTCTAATGATTTGTGCACCTGATAGAATGTGCTGCCCAAAGGGCCAATACATATTCGGATGTTCATTTGATGTATCATGGTCATGGGCTGGTAAATTAGATAGGGTTAATACTTTATACCCTAACTTTTCTAATTTTTCTGGTATGCCCATATTTAATATAGGGTCCACTATTCCATAACCCCTTGTAACAATAACAAAGGCCTTCTCCTCCTTATCTAAACTCTTTATAATCTCTTCCCCTTGTCTTTCAACCTTTGATTCAAATTCCTTAAGACTTCTCATCCCCTTCGTTAAAGCCATGGCCGTCTGTATAGAATTTTTACCTAACTGCTTCCCAAGTTTTATTATTGTTTTCATCATATATTTCTTGCCAAATTTAAAGGATAGCTCCGGGGATAATAGCTCCACTCCTCTACTTTCAAGTTCCATCGTTTTATTAATAAGTTTCGGTACACACTGCATGTAGACGCAACCATAATCTTGTCTAGTTGTGGATACGGCATGGGACATAGTATATAGACTTGGTAAAAATATATAGTCTACGTTTTTTTCTAGTAATTCAGCCACATGACCATTTATCAATTTAACAGGATAGCAGGTTTCATCCATAGAAAACTCCTGACTTAACTCTACGGTTTTTTCACTGCTATTATCAGATAGAACAACTGTAAAACCTAGCTCCTTAAAAAATGTATTAAATAAAGGGAATAATTTGTGTAAGAATAATACCCGTGGAATTCCGATAGATTTTTTAGTAGAATCAAATTTATGCTCATAACCATCTAAATAGTAACTCTCTATTTCCTCGAATATTTTAGTTCTTTTACTTTCTTTAGTAAGCTCCCTATGTTCCAATAATTCCATTTTCGTCGTTTCATCTAAATCAAATCCCTTAAAAGAAGATGTAGTATTGCTCATTTCACTATGGGCAATTATAGCTGCACCATATGCACCAGTTACACTGAAAAATTCAGGTACTTCTAATTTATTACCTATTACTGACCTAAAGGCATTTATAACCGCCTGGTTATTAGCAACGCCCCCTTGGAAGAATACTTTGTTACCGATTTCTTTACTTCCGACTACCCTATTCAAATAATTCTTTACTATAGAGTAAGACAATCCCGCTGCAATGTCTTCAATTCTTGCATCATTACTAATGCTAGTTGCAATATTAGTTTCTATGAAAACAGTGCATCTGTCACCTAAATCTATAGGCCTAGATGAATTCATAGCTAATTCTCCAAATTCCTCTATTGGTATTTTAAGCTTTATAGCCTGTTCCTCTATGAAAGACCCGGTTCCAGCGGCACAAATTTTGTTCATTTCAAAGTCAGAAACTACTCCATTTTCTAATTTAATAAATTTAGAGTCCTGGCCACCAATCTCGATTATTGTGTCTACTTCATTATCCAGTGTATATGCGGCTTTTGCCTGGGCTGTTATCTCATCTACTATGACATCTGCTCCAACGAATTCCCCGGCCATATATCGCCCAGAACCTGTTGCCCCTACCCCTAATACATTAATATTTCTTCCTATTTCTTTTTTAATTTCCAGTAGGCCTTTTGTAACCGCAGCTATTGGATCTCCTAAAGTCCTTAAATACTTAAATGAGATAACGTTATTTTCCTGATCCATAAATACAACATTCGTGCTAGTCGAGCCTATATCCAGACCTATATAACCACTTACAGGGTGATTCTCATCTATTACCTTGCACCTATGTTTATTAATACTATCATTGCTTCCAAATTGTAACAGTGCAGGAAATACAGCTACCTCCTCAGGGATTAAAAATTCCCTTTCATCTTCCAATATTGTACTTAAACTATTCAAGTTAAAGTCTAACTTTTCTTTAACTCCAATAATAGCGGCACCCAGTGCTGATACATTGGCACAGTAGTCAGGTATTATAACCTCTTCGTCCTTTAGCTTTAAAACATCCTTTATGGATTTTACTATCGCCCTGTTGTAAGCAACACCCCCGGCGAGTAAAATAGGCGTCTTTATTGGATTTTTCTTTACTACATTAGCCCTGTAGTTTTTTACTAAGGCGTAAGCAAGACCTAGTAATATATTATTTACCTCTACACCCTCTTGTTGGTGATGAATGATGTCCGTCTTAGCAAATACACTGCACCTCCCGGCTATCCGAGGAACATAATTTGCCGTCTCAGTAAGACCAGAAAAATCTTCTAAGTTAATTGCTAACCTAGATACCTGTTCCTCAATAAAGGAACCTGTTCCCGCAGAGCAATTAGAGTTTATAGAAATTTTAATATTAGAATTGTCTGCGTTACAAACATTTGTAATATATTTTGAGCTTTGTCCTCCAATCTCTACAATTGAGTTAATATTTGGATTTATATATTTACTTCCCTCAACTAAGGATGTAACTTCATTTATCCAAGTAATCTTATATTTTTCTGCAATAAATTTACTCCCTTGACCGGTTACTGCTCCTAGGGCAATTTTATCCCCATATTCATCAATGGATTTCCTTATATATTTATCTACCTCTTCCTTTACCCTACCCTTGTGTAAAATGTAAGAACTCTTAATTATTGAAAAATTACTATTTACTAGGACGAACTTAATGGAAGAGGAACCAATATCAATTCCTAAACTATACAAACGAATACCCCCATTTCTTTAATCTAACTGTATATATGAATATTGAAATTATTTGACTTTGATAATCATTATCATGTATGCTATAATTGATTATATATCTATTTCAAAAATAGAAATGTATCTCATGATACACTTTAAATAAAAATTTTCATTCATGTGGAGGTAACTTTATGCACACAAAAATTAGCGTTCTTAAAAATTGCGTACTTTTTAATCACCTATCAATAGATGATATTACTCATCTACTATCAAAAATTACATATAACGTTAGGACGTTCAGTAAAAATGAAATAATATTCTCCCCTTGTCATCCTGCAAATACTTTGGGGATTATATTAGATGGGAGTGTTGATGTTCAAAAGATTTTTGCCTGCGGAAAGGCTTTAACAGTAAATAGAAGACAACAATGCGAACTAATTGCTGATGCCTCTATATTTGCTAATATAGATTTTTATCCTTCCACAGTAACTGCCAATGATAACTGCAATATTTTATTAATAACTAAGGATAATCTACTGAATCTATTTGCCTTAGACCAAAGGATTATGACGAAATTTTTAGAGTCAGTATCTAATCGAGTTTTGGCATTAAATAATACAATTGAAATACTTTCATTAAATTCTGTAACTGCAAAAATTGCATATTTCCTAATGCTAGAACAAGAAAAGCAGAAAAGTAATACTATCAAGTTAAAGTTTAGTAAAAAAACCTTAGCAGAACATATAAATGTATCTCGCCCTACCCTTTCTCGAGAGCTTAAAAATATGCAATTAGAGGGTATTCTCTCATTTACTAAAAAAACAATACAAATCCATTCTTTAAAATCACTAGAGGAATTATGCTCTAAATAGAAAACAGCCATCTAAAAAAACTTCGATGGCTGTATTTTTTTAATTAAATTATTCTTTTTCTAAGGTTTAAATACAACTACTAATAGCATCTTAAATTGCTCTCTAGCTAACAACGCATGGGGAATACCTGCTGGCATAACAATAGTTTCTCCTGCCTTAATATTAAAAGTCTCTTCTCCTATAGTTATACTCGCTTCACCATCAAGTAAATATACCATTGCATCTCCGCGGGATGAATGGGAGCTTATTTCCTCCCCCTTATCAAAAGCAAAAAGTGTCAAACTTAGATTTTGTCCCTGGGCCAAGGTTCTACTAATGACTTGTCCCTCTTGATAATTCACTAAAGCCCCCATTTCATGTACTTCTGAAAGCTCTATATTTTTTATTAAATGATCCATATAAACTCCTCCTCTTCATTTTTATTTACAATTCTAGATAATTCTACATATAAAATGTACATTTTTCAGTAACCTATGTTACTATTTATCCCTTATATAGATAAATATAAATAAAAGCCCGCATATTAGCGGGCTTTCATTTATATTTCTACTTTAATTCAAAACTTCCACAGTCTGTTGATTCTTGATTTCTTGCCTTATTTTCATGTTTTACTACGTTGATATGATCTAAACTACAATAAGATTCT
>Ga0194137_10000618_pt1 | contig 23080 bp, 24 predicted proteins | sample TARM_MetaG_T3_14_FD_134025 | JGI IMG/M metagenome (GOLD analysis project Ga0194137, IMG submission 134025) | Freshwater microbial communities from Pennsylvania, USA, analyzing microbe dynamics in response to fracking - TARM_MetaG_T3_14 (version 2) | ecosystem: Environmental > Aquatic >... | reverse complement strand
GTGTATTGGCGGTCGCCGTTGAGGCTGCGGGTGAAGGTCTTGTCGCCCTTGGTCACGCTTTCCGACAGCGTGGCCTGCAGGATGCCGAGCCAGTTGCTGTAGGCCAGCACCTTGTCCTGGGCATCGACGGCGGCGACCGAATCCTCGAGGTCGAGAATGGTCGACAGCGCCGCCTCGATCACCACGTCGGCCACGCCGGCCGGATCATCCTTGCCGATGCGGGTGCCGCGGTCGATCTGGATGTCGATGTGCAGGCCGTTGTTGATCAGCAGCACGGAAGCCGGCTCGTTGGCCTGACCCTGGTAGCCGATGAACTTGCTCTCGTCGGCCAGGCCGGTGGTGCTGCCGTTCTGCAGCGTCGCGTTCAGCTTGCCGTCGACGACCTGGTACGCCGTCACTTCGCGATGCGAGCCGCTGGCCAGGGGAGCGGCCTGGTCGAGGAAGCCGCGGGCGAAGGCAACCACCTTGGCGCCGCGGATCGGGTTGTAGCCCGAGCCGTTGGGGCCGGCTTTGGTCGCGCCGTCGCTTTCGGGAATGGCGTCGGTGCCGTAGAGCGCGTCGTAGAGCGAGCCCCAGCGCGCATTCGCGGCATTGAGCGCGTAGCGGGCATTGAGGATGGGCACCACCAGTTGCGGGCCGGCCTGCAGCGCCAGCTCGGCATCGACATTGGTGGTCGTAGACTGCACATCCTGCGGCTGCGGCACCAGGTAGCCGATGGACTCCAGGTGGGCGCGGTAGGCTTCCATGTTCTTGATCGGGCCGGGATTGGCCTTGTGCCACTTGTCCAGCTCGGTCTGCAGGCGATCGCGCTCTGCCAGGAGCGCGGCGTTTTTCGGGGCCAGATCGTGGGCGATGGCGTCAAAGCCTTTCCAGAACGCGGCGCTGTCGATGCCGGTGCCGGGCAGCACCTTGTCTTCGATGAAGCGGTACAGAACGTCGGCAACCTGGAGCCGATGGCAAGGAGTGCGATTAGTCATTGTGAGAGACCTCTTGTGGTTGTTTATGGTTGTAATGGCGATACGTGATAAGACAATCGATCAGAAGCAATGCAGCGTTTGAATCCTTATCCATGGCCGGCTTCCTGCCTGACGAAGGCAGGCAGGTCATCCAGCGTGCGGCCTTCATGGCTGGGCGTGACGCCCAGTTCCTCCATCGGCGCCCCGGTGCGGTTGACCCAGAAGGTCCTGTAGCCGAACCAGCTTGCGCCGCAGACATCCCAGCCGTTGCTGGAGACGAACAGCATGTTCTTCGGCGCCACGCCGAAGATGTCCGGCCCCATCTGGTAAGCCTCGGGCGCGGTCTTGTATTTCCTGACGCTGTCGACTGAGAGCAGGTGATTGAACAGCGGTTCCATCCCGGCCGCCTTGACCACCGTGTCCAGCATCTGCGGATTGCCGTTGGACAGAATGGCCAGCTTGAAGCCGTCCTGCTTCAACTGTTCAAGGACCGATACGCATTCGGGAAAGGGCTGCAGCTTTGCGTACTGCGACATCAGCGCATGCTGTGCGTCCAGCGTCAGGTCGAGATCGAGCTTTCTGCAGCAAAAGACCAATGCATCCTGGGTGACTTCCCAGAACGGCTTGTACATGGAACACAGCGTACGCACCTGGGTGTACTCGATCTGCTTGGCGCGCCACAGGTTGGCCAGCGCCTCGCCCTTGCCGCGAAACAGCTTTTCCGCCAGGGCACCGATCGAGTAAACGTCGAACAGCGTACCGTAGGCGTCGAAGAGTATCGCTTGAATGGGCATGGCTGCGCAGTGTGCTATTGGAAATGCTGCCAGTGTATTTGTTATTAAAAGGGATAGGTGGAGGCAAAAGTGAATTCATTTTTGCATTTTGGTAAAAAGTGCGCGGCAATGTGGTGTATCGAGGCCTATTTTCCAACCTCCGCCTGGCATGTGAGCCAAAGGGAAACGGCGCTCGGTACACGGACAAGCACGCAGCGAACGCGTCTTTGCGATTTTTAATATCTGAACAGGAACATATTGATGTGTTCGCAACCATACAAAGCGAATATGACGCTACATTGTGTTGAAGCTTGTTCGGCAGACAGGACAGGTGACGGTTCTGTCGCCGACTAGCAACCAGTCTCCGGCATCATCAAGGCCTTGGCCCGCTGTTTGCTGTTTGCTGTTTCGTAGTGCCGCCTCGCCGGAGAGAACACGGACCGCAGGCAGCAAGGCATCGTGCCTTGTCGCCGTGGATAAACCCCTGCCGTTATGCTTTCTCTACTTGATAGTAAAAATTGAATAGGATCCTGAATTGGAAAATCAGCAGAAGTTGCTTACCGGAATACCGGAGTTCGATGTGGTGCTCCGGGGGGGCTTGTTAAAAAACCGCATTCATTTGCTGGAAGGAAAACCTGGTACCGGCAAGACGACCATTTCGCTGCGCTTCCTGATGGATGGCGCAAAGCGCGGCGAGAAGTGCCTGTACATCGCGCTGTCGGAGACCGAACGCGAACTGCGGGCGACCGCGCAAAGCCACAACTGGTCCCTGGACGGGATCGACATTGCGGAAATCATTCCGGTGGAAGTTCACCTGGAGCGCCAGCAAAGCGTGCTGTTTCCCGCCGAAGTGGAGCTCGGCAAGACCATCAAGCTGATCACCGATTGCATCGAAAAGTATGCGCCCGAGCGCATCGTCATCGACTCCGTATCGGAACTTCGCCTGCTGGCCGAAGAGCCCATGCGCTATCGCCGCCAGATCATTGCGCTGAAGCAGTTCCTGCTGCAGTGCCAGGCAACCACCTTGCTGCTCGACGACCTGACCATCGAGCCGCGCGGATACGACCTGGAAAGCACCGTTCACGGCGTGGTGCTGCTGGAACAGCGAGAACGCGCATTCGGCTCCGTGCGCCGTTCGATGCGGGTCATCAAGATGCGCGGCGCCGACTTTCAAAGCGGCTGGCACGATTTCGCGATCGTCAAAGATGAGGTCCTGGTGTTTCCAAGCCTGATCGCCGACGAACATCATCGCGAGAAGTCCAGCGAACCCATGTCGAGCGGCGTGCCGGAACTGGACCAGTTGCTGGGCGGCGGCCTGGTGTGCGGCAACTCCGTGCTGATACTCGGACCCTCCGGCGTGGGGAAATCGTCGCTGGCCCTGCAGTACGCCAATGCGGCGGCAAAGCGCAACGAGCGCGTCGCCTATTTCTCGTTCGATGAATCGTCGGAGACATTGCTGGAGCGCGCCACCGGCCTCTCCATGTCGATTTCCGACGCCATCAAGCGTGATTCCGTGCATTGGGAGCGCATCAATCCGTCGCGCATTTCGCCCGGCGAATTCATCTGGAAAGTCAGGCGGCAGGTGGAGGATCATCATGTCAGCGTCGTGGTCATCGACAGCCTCAATTCCTATCTCGAAACGATGCATGAAGAGCAGGCACTGATGCTGCAGATGCATGAACTGCTTTCCTATCTGGGCAACATGGGAGTGCTGTGCCTGATGGTGGTCGGGCAGACCGGGCTGCTGGAGAACGTGCGAGACCCGCTGGACATCTCGTTCATTACCGATACCGTCATCCTGCTGCGCTTCTATGAATCGGCAGGCGAAGTCCATAAGGCCATTTCGGTCGTGAAGAAGCGGCCGGGCTGGCATGAGACGACCATCCGCGAATACATGCTCGCGGATTCCGGCGTGCAGGTAGGGCCGCAGCTGCATGATTTCGAAGGCGTGCTCACGGGCACGCCGCGCATAAGCAAGGGAAAATCGGCATGATTCCAATGACCCGAATGCATTCAAGGCCGACGCCGGCATGAGCAATCCAACCGTCTACATGGAGCAGGCGGTGATTGTCGTTTTCGCGTCGTTCGGACGCGATGCCCAGACCTTGGCGGAGATCATCGAGCGTACCGGCGCGCAGGCATCCATCTGCCGGTCCGGCGATGAACTCTGCAGCCTCTTCGGCGATTCCACCGCCGCCATCGTCGTCACCGAAGAGTCGCTGCGGGATGCGACCGACACGATCCTGTCCTGCCTGGCTGCGCAGCCGGCATGGTCGGATGTGCCGGTCATCCTGTTGAGCGGCGGCCACGGCAGGGCCAGCGTACCGGCACGCTGGCAGCTTTTCCGGCAGTTCGGCAATGTGACGGTGCTGGACCGCCCGCTATCGGCCGACGCATTGATGATTGCGCTGGAAGCGGCCTGCCGCGCGCGCGCTTGGCAGTACGTGGTGCGCGATCAGATGCACAAGCTGGAAGCGAGCAATGTCGACCTGGAGCAAAAGGTCCGGGAGCGCACGCATGCGCTGGAGCTTGAAACCGATGAGCGCAAGCGCATCGAAGGCGCGCTGAACGAAGCGCGGCGGCTGGAAGCGATCGGGCGGCTGGCAGGCGGCATTGCGCACGATTTCAACAATCTTCTGCAGGTCATCTCCGGTGCATGCGAGATGCTGCCCCATGCCGGCGGCAATCCCGATCGCGGCGACATGCTCATCGGAACCATACTGCGGGCGACGGAACGCGGCAGCAAGCTGACGCAGCAGCTGCTGGCATTCGGCCGCCGCCAGGTGCTCTCCGACAATGCGCTGGATGTGGCCCGCCACCTGATGGAGATGAAAGACCTGCTTCAGCAGTCGCTGCGCGAGAAAAACAGACTCGAACTGCGGCTGCAACCGGGCTTGTGGCATGTCCGTGCGGATGTGACGCAGCTTGAAGTGGCCATGCTCAATCTGATGATCAATGCCAAGGACGTCCTGCCAGCCGGCGGCCATGTCGCGCTCGCCGCGCAGAACGTCAGGCTGCCGACGCCGGACATTCCAGAGATTGCCGATCTGGCCGGCGATTTTGTCTGGCTCAGCGTCAGCGACGACGGTCCCGGCATGCCGACGGAAGTCGCAGCCCAGGCGTTCGAGCCGTTCTTCACCACCAAGCGCATCGGGGAGGGCAGCGGCTTGGGTTTGAGCCAGGTCTATGGCTTCGCCAAGCAGTCAGGCGGCGCCGCATGGATCAGGACCAGCGGGCACGGCACCAAGGTGTCGATTCTGCTGCCGCGCGGCGCGGCCGAAAGCCCGGCCAAGGCCGAGCAGCGAGACGATGCGGCTGACGGCGCAACACGGCTGCGCGGCCTGCGCATACTTTGCGTGGAAGACGACGAGGCCGTCGGCGAGATCGCGCAGGCAATGCTCAGTGCCTTCGGCTGCAAGGTGGATAGAGCGATCAATGCCGATGCCGCTTTGCAAGCGAACCTGCAAGACTACGATCTGGTGTTTTCCGATGTGCTCATGCCCGGGTCCATGGACGGCATCGACATGTCGAGGAAGATCGCGGAGCGGCGGCCCGGTTTGCCGATCCTGCTGGCCAGCGGTTACATGGTTGCACCGGAGCGGCTGCGAAAACTGCGGGTGCATGCCATTGCCAAGCCTTATACCGCGGATATGCTGCGGACGGCGCTATTGCGCTGCCTCGGATAGGCAGGCCGGGGCGGCGCCGGCCGCGGCTTGGTCTGATGCGGTCGTCACGCAGCTGATGGATCCGGCCCGAAAACAGGTTGAGCCGGATGCCCTCACCCCGGCCCTCCCCGGAGGTAGAGGGTCAGATCAGCGGTCCGAAAACTGCACCATGTTTCGGGCCGAATCAATCAGCGGCTCTGCGCCTTTCCAGCAATTCCCTGTAGGAATGCGGATGCTCCTTCCGCAGGCGGTCGAGGGCATCGCTGGCTTCAAGATAGGCGGATTGCCGCATGTCGTGCTTGATCTTCCGGATCTGCTCGCAGGCGCCATGCAGTTTCCCCTTCGTTTCCTCATTGATGTCCTCGCCGTTGGCCAGCGCCAGCACGATTTCCGTCAGCCATCCCAGCTGCCTGCCATAGCTGGCGACCTGGGTCACCACCCGTTCTTCGATCGCGGGGTTGCCGGCATAGTTGACGGTGAGCGACGGCGAGAACCAGGGTGTCGTAATGCGCTGAAGCACGTCGCCGGCGGGAGCCTGGAAATTCCAGAACGGGGTATATCCATAGTTCATGCTTTCCTCCTCGGGTCATGGACAAGGCATTGCATCGGCTCGGAGAGCGGATGCGCTCCGGCCGATTATCGCCGCTCCTGGAGGGCGGAGGCACTTGCGGCGATGACATATCGAAACATCCGTACCGTGAATGTCTTGCACGACAATTTGTCGAAGCGGAATGCACTCCTTTCCCCTGCTCCGCAGATGAAACGCCTGATCGTGCGCGGACGCCTCGCCTACGACCTGCCGCCGAGGCGCTCCGGCAAGCCCTACGACAAGCGCTCGCTGGTGGCGACCCTGCCCGACGACGACCTGGACCTGCTGTACCAGTGGTTCATCGAGCGCCGGTACGGCCAGGCGCTGCGGCTGAACCGCCCGATCTTCGGCACGCATGTGACCATCGTCCGGCACGAGGAGCCGGTGCCGAACCTGCACCTGTGGGGCAAGCACGAGGGCGTCGAACTGGACATCGAGTACGACGTGGAACTGCGCCGGCACTTCGGGTTCTGGTCGCTGCCGGTCTACAGCGAAGTTTTCCAGCAGATACGGGCCGAGCTGGGCTTGCCGCCGGAACCCGACTTCCATATCACCATAGGCCGCCAGTTCGACTGGCAGCCGGTCCCGCCGGCGGCAAGGCGCTATGCGCACCAGATTCGAAGGGAAAGGGAAGAGCGTGAGCGCCGGAGCGAAGAGCACAGCGAGGGCAGCCCGCCAGGCGAAGGCGGTACAATCTCGGCGCAACCCATTCGATGAATCGCACGAGTCACGCGTCATGCACAACACAGCCCTGCAATATCTCCATCTGCAGCCCGACGGCGAATTGCCGCCGCTGGAAAACAAGCCGCCGTTCAAGGCCATTCTCATCGTCGACGACGACGTTTCCGAGATGTGGCGGTGGGAGGCCAGCCGCTGGCTGGTCGAGAAGGGCTGCCGCTATCTGATGGCCTGGGGCAGGGAGAGCGAAGCCTGGAGAGAATCGGTCGAGGATGCCTGCCTCGAAGCCTTCGATTATGAAGACGTGCCCGCAGACAAGCTCGTCATCGCGTCTTCGCATGACGATGAGGAGCTGTCGGACGTGTTCTGGTTCTCCAAGCACCGCGCTCATCATCCGGCGCATGAACTCAAGCCGGTGTGGCTGCTGCATGTGGCGGCCGAGGCCAGACAGGAAGCCCTGTTTTCGGAATACGACGACGCCTGACTCGCGTGTGTCCGCCCCGGCGATGCGCTGATCGCCGGGGCGGCCTTGCCGCAGCCGCTGAAGCGGAACTTACAGCCTCGGTATCAGCACCTTGTCGACCAGATGGATCACGCCGTTGCTGGCACGCACATTGGTGGCGGTGATGCGCGCCGGCGCCGAGGTGGTGTCGGTGATCGTCGGCGGCGTGCCCGCATTGAAGGTAATCGTCTGGCCCGCCGCCGTGGCAACCGGTGTGCCGAAGGGTATCTGCGAGGCCAGCACCTGCGAACCGAGCACATGGTAGGTCAGCACGGTCGAGAGCTGCTGCGTCGTCAGGCCGGACGGTGCGGCGGCGAAGGCGGCATTGGTCGGCGCAAACACGGTGAACGGTCCGGCGCCCGTCAGCGTGCCCTGCAGGTTGGCGCGCGTGACCGTGGACACCAGCGAGGACAGCTCGGGATTGAGCTGCGCCATCTGCACGATATTCAATACGCCCGGCGGCACCAGCACCTTGTCGATCGCGTGGATCACGCCGTTGCTGGCGGCAACATCGGTGGCCACCACATTGGCATTGGTCAGGACCGCATCCCCGACCCTGACGCCTCCCGCGGTGCTGACCGTGACCGGCGCCGGCTGGCCTTCGAAGCTGTACAGCGTCGGCTGGCTGGACTGGGCGGCAGCCGTGAGTTGGGACGCCGGCTTGTTGCCGGGAAGGACGTGATAGGTGAGGATGTTTTTCAGCGCCGCCGCCGGCAGTGCGCTCACCATGGCGTTGGCGTTGGCAAATCCCAGCGTGGTGGCAAGATTGTTGAAGGCGGCGTCGGTAGGCGCCAGCACGGTGAGCTGTGCATTGGTATCGGACAATGTCGATCCGAGTTCGGCCTTGGTGGCCGCGGCAAGCAGGGCGGTGAAGCCGCGGTCCTGGGCTACCTTGTCGATGGTGGTGGCCGCCGCAGTCGTCGTGGCAGGCAAGTCGTCGCCATCGCTGCCGCCGCAGGCGGTAAGAAATGCAGTCGCCATGACTGCGAACAGGTAGGTTGCACGTCTCATGTGATTCTCCTTGAACGGTAGGGCGGGGCATCGATGGCCTCTGCCATGGCCGAATAATAGGAAAGCGCACAATATCCCGCTTGAGGTTTGTCAAAATAAAATGATCTTTTGTCTTGGACAAAATAGCGTGAGACTCACCTCCTCGCCTGAAAAAGCCTAGGGATTAATCGGTTTTTCTTGTGGGGAAACAACATTTTTGCAGCTTTTGATATGGACAAATACCCGCAACTACAAGCCGAGAACCATGCCGTCATTCACCGTTCACGGCCTGAACGGATGACGCTCTTGCGCTCCCGAAAGTGGCACGGAGCTTGCACCTGGCCGTCGCTTTAAGCGAACTTCCGAAGGAGGATGTCATGAAGCTGAAACTGACCCTGATTGCCGCATCGCTGAGCCTGTCCTGCGCCGGACTGGCCCATGCGCAGCAGGCCCAACCCGCCCAGCAGCAGAAGGAAGGCATTGAACAGCAGCACAAGGCTGCGACGGAAAAATGCGACAACCTTCAAGACAATGCCAAAGCCATCTGCAAGGCGGAAGCAGATGGGCAGAAGACCGTTGCCCAGGCCCAGGCAAAGGTCAGTGAAAGGGACACGCCGAAGGCGCGGCTAGACATGGAGAAAACGAAAGCCGAAGCGCAGTACAACATCGCGAAGGCAAGATGCGGCGACCAGGTCGGCGATGCGAAGAAGGCTTGTGAGAAGGAAGCCAAGGCTACTCAAGACTTGGCGATTGCGCAGGCGGAGAGGCGGTCGCTCACGCAATCCTCGGGCGGCGGCTCGTCCGGCACGTCGGCGTCAGGCAGCGGCACCAGTCCTGCCCAGCCGGCCGCGGCGCCTTCCACACCCTCCGCCGCAGCGCCGGCGCAAACCCCGCCGCCCGCAGCCCAGCCTCCGGCACAGGGCCAGCCTTCGCAGACCACCCAATAAGGTCCGATGAGCACCGCATCAGCAGGCTTGATGCCGATCCCGGCGCACTGCGTGAGGCGGGATCGGCATTGCGATGTGGCAGCCGCCGCTCCAATTCACGCGCTGACGAGCCGGCAGAGCTTCGCTTTGGCATGGGCCGGACAGCATGGCGCGCAGGCTGTGCCTTGAGTGCGCATTGATCATGCATTGGCTGCCGGGCGCTTTACCTCCGATGTAGTCGCCCCGGTGTCCGCATCGCTGCAGAATGGCTTCGTCCTCATCAAACATCTTCAAGGAGCCAGCGATGAAGTCACCTCATGACATTGCAGAACAATATCTCGCAGCCTGGAATGAAACCGATGCGCAGCGCCGCCGCGCTGGTGGAGCACGCTTTCTGCAAGGACGCGTCTTATCAGGACCCGCTGATGAGCGGGTCCGGGCATGCAGGCATCGATGCGATGGGTCGGATTTGGTCCCGGCCGATTAAAACTCTTCCCAGCCGTCGCCTGCCGCAGTCGGCAGCGCTCGCGGTTTCGCCGGCGCCGGCAGGGCGGCTGCAGGTGAGTCCGCCTGTGCCGGTGCCTGTGCCTGCATCCAAACAGGCGCCAAAGCCGCCGGCACAGCCGCCTGCGGCGCTGCGGCCTGCATGCCGTCGAGCGTGAAGAAGCCGACCGACTGCGCCAGCGCGCGTCCCTGTTCCTGCATGGCTCCGGCCGCCGCCGTGGCCTGTTCCACCAGGGCTGCGTTCTGCTGGGTGGCCTGGTCCATCTGGCTGATGGCCTGGTTGATCTGCTCGATGCCCGAGCTCTGTTCCTGGCTTGCCGCGGCGATCTCGCCCATGATGTCCGTCACCCGCCGAACGCTGTCGACGATCTGCTGCATGGTCGCGCCCGCGCGGTCGACCAGCTTCGTTCCCGACTCGACGTTTTCCACCGAACTGTCGATCAGCGACTTGATCTCCTTGGCCGCATCCGCCGAACGTTTGGCCAGGCTGCGCACCTCGGCGGCGACGACCGCGAAGCCGCGTCCCTGCTCGCCGGCGCGGGCGGCTTCCACTGCCGCATTCAGCGCCAGGATGTTGGTCTGGAAGGCAATGCCGTCGATGACGCCGATGATGTCGACGATCTTCTTCGACGACTCGTTGATCGAGCCCATGGTCCGTACCACTTCGTTCACCACGCCGCCGCCCTGGCCGGCGATTTCCGATGCCGTGGCCGCAAGCGCATTGGCCTGGCGCGCATTGTCGGCATTCTGCCGGACGGTCGAGGTGAGCTCTTCCATCGAGGAGGCGGTCTCTTCGAGCGAAGCTGCCTGCTCCTCGGTGCGCGATGACAAATCGCGGTTGCCGGCAGCAATCTGCGACGATGCGGTAGCCATCGTATCGGTGCCCTGGCGCACCTCGCGCACGATCTTGGCGAGGCTGTCGCGCATGGTCTCCATCGCATGGATCAGGCTGGTCTGGTCGCCGGCGCGCGTCTGGATGGGCATTGCAAGATTGCCATCCGCGATCCGGGTCGCAATCTCCACCGCATAAGCCGGTTCGCCGCCCAGTTGGCGCAGCAGGCTGCGCACGATCAGCGTCGCGCCGGCGATGCCCGCAATCAGTGCAAGCAGTCCGGCGCCGATCAGGAGGGTGCGGCTCATGTCCGAGATGGCATTGATGTCGGCGGCGCTGGCATCTATGCCCTTGCGCTGCTCTTCGAGCAGGGCATTGACCGCATCCAGATACTGTTTGGATGCGGGGATGAAAGTTTTTTCGAGCAGCGTCGTGGCTTCGAACAGGCTGGCGTTGGCCTTGGCCCGTTCGATGTCCTCGCGCGCCGCCACATAGGCCTTTCGCCGTGCCGCGATGTCGTCGAACAGCGCCTTTTCCCTCGGCGATACCAGCATCCGCTCGATGCGTTTCTGCAGTTCGTCGGTCGATGCCGCACCCTGCGCAATCTCCTGGGCAAAGAAATCGGCCACCGCCGAATCCGTGCTGACCGCCACTGCTGCGGTGCGCCGCACGCCGGTATGGATATTGCGATACCAGTCGCTGACCAGCCGCTCCTTGGCCAGCGGCGCCCGCATCATGTCGTTGGTCTTGCCGGCAACGTCGCTGAAGCGCCAGACTGACAAGGCGGTGGTGCCCGCCATCAGTGCAAGAACGAGTGCGAAGGCAAGGCCGATCTGCCGCCCGATGGGCATGCTTGGATTATTTTTCTTCATGTCGCTGTGTGAATGAGTCTGAATGAATCGGCAAGACCGATCTGCACCGGAATGGAATGGAAACCCATGCTCGGCAGATCGCCATTGCAATAAAGCAATGGTCATGCCATGGCTCAACTCAGGACAGCCGGAAGAGACAAGGGAGGGGCAATCAAGAAGCGCAGCCTGACAAGACCGCGCTCACGGCGGCGGCCAAGGCTGTACCTGCAAAGAATGTTCAGCGGTCGGGATCGTTCTTGCGGCGCTGCACGATCACGTAACCGATGGTGCAGCTGAGCAGCACCGTGGTGGCCACGATGATCTGCGTGACATCCGAGCTTGCGCCGAGCAGATGGATTCCATAGCCCGCCGCATAGCCGATGAAGGTAAAGGCAACGGCCCAGACGGCGGCACTGAGGATGTTGAGCAGCTGGAAGGGAACGACGCCGATGCCGCTCATGCCGATCATGACGAGACCGACGATGCGCAAGCCGTACAGGAATCGCAGCGAAGGGACCAGCAGAACATGATGACGCGCGATCAGGTCATCGATGCGCGCCTTGCGCGTGCACAGGGAAGGGAAGCGGGTCAGCAGCGACGTGCCGTACAGACGGCCGGCATAGAAATAGGGCTGGTCGCCGAGAAAGCTTGCCGTTGCGGCAATGGCAATGACGAGCGGCATTGCGAGATGGCCATGATAGGCTGCCAGCCCGGCCGCGATGACGACGGCTTCGCCTTCCAGGAAGGCGCCGAGCGCGAGAGCGAAATATCCATATTGATGAATGAAACCGGCCAGTGTCATCGAGTCCAATACCTTATGAATCAGGCTACATAGAGCATCCCAGACGTCATTTAGTTGCAGACCTTACTGGAATCGGGAAAAACGGTGTTGAGATAGGTCGCAGCAGCGCTCATTACAAGGGTTGTCATTTGATCATGAACGCCGCGACCGAGATAGCTTATGCCGTCACCGCATAAGCAAAGCAGTTAAAAATTGTTGCTGGGTTGTGTGCCCGCTAATACAGTACGCTATAGAAAAAAACAATTAAAATGCGCATTCGCATAATCTGCACCGGATGTCCAACATGCTTCGGACCTTAAGCGTTTGAGTTTTGTCTATGCACGTTTGGCGGTTCGAATCTGAAAAGTATCCCGATGAAGCTTACCTTTGACAATATTTCCAAGCAGTACGGCAGTCTGCATGTGATCGAGAATTTCAGCCGCGAATTCGAGGAGGGCCAGCTGGTGGCGCTGGTCGGTCCGTCGGGTTGCGGCAAGTCGACGCTGCTGCACATCGCCGCCGGACTGGAAAAGCCCAGCAGCGGCAAGATTCTTGCAAACGGTCAGCCGGTGCGCGGGCCGCATCCGGAACGCACGCTGATGTTCCAGGAGAATGCCCTCTACCCGTGGCTGACGCTGGCGCAGAACGTGGCGCTGGCGCTGGAATTCCAGAAGGTCGACAAGAAGGCGGCGCGCGAACAGGCGTTCCAGTGGCTCGAGAAAGTCAATCTGAAGAGCTTCGAGGATTATTATCCGCACCAGGTGTCCGGCGGCATGCGCCAGCGCGCCGCGCTGGCCCGCGCCTTCATCTCCCACCCCAAGGTGCTGCTGCTCGACGAGCCTTTCGGCGCGCTCGATGCGCTGACCCGTATGACCCTGCAGGATTCGCTGCGCGACCTGATCCGCGAAGCGCGGCCGACCGTGCTGCTGGTGACCCATGACGTCGACGAGGCGCTGTTCCTGGCCGACCGCATCCTGGTGTTCAGCAACCGCCCGGCAACGGTATTGAAGGAATTCAACCTGGCGCATCACGAAAAGACGCACGACCTCTCCGAGTTCGCCGCGATGCGCCGTCAAATCCTGGGCCTGCTCGGCATTCACGCCGAACAGGACGATGTGGCCAAGTTACTTGAAGGAGCAGAAGTATGAAAATGACAAAAATGATCGGCGCGACCCTGGTGGCGTTTGCACTGGCAAGCCAGGCGCAGGCCGCGGAGAAATTCAAGGTCGGCTATCTGCGGGTGATGGATGATGCGCAGGCCATCGTCGCGCAGGAAGCGGGCTATTACAAGAAGCAGGGCCTGGACGTGGAACTGGTCGAGTTCAAGTCCGGCACCGACCTGATCAAGGCCATCGTCGGCGGCCAGCTCGACTCCGGCGTGCTCGGCTTCACCAATGCCGTCGCCTGGGCCTCCAAGGGCGCGGACCTGAAAGTGGTCGGCGGCGCCCAGCATGGCTATCATGCGATCCTGGCCCGCGAGGACGCCGGCATCGCCAAGGTGGCCGACCTCAAGGGCAAGACCCTGGCATCGCAGGCCGAGGGCAGCACCGCCGACACCGTGCTCAAGGGCGTGGTGCTGAGAGATGCCGGCCTCAAGGCCGACGACGTGAACGTGATGGGCGTGAGCCCGCAGGTGGCGGTGCAGTCGCTGGTCGGCAAGCGCGTCGATGCGGCCTTCCTGTTCGAGCCCCAGGCCAGCATTGCGCAGCTGATTGCGCCGGTCAAGCAGATCTACGAGATCGGCGAAGTCTGGCCTTTCCCCTGCATGGTCGTGATCACTTCCGGCGAAACGCTCAAGAAGCGCAAGGATGCGGTCTGGAAATCGCTCGACGCGCAGCGCGAAGCCATCGACCTGCTGCAGAAGAAGCCCACCGACGCCGCCAAGCTGATCGCCGGCTACTTCATTTCCGAACCCACGCTCAAGACCCTGAAGAAGGGCGAGATCCCGCGCGAAACGGTGATCACCGATGCGATCAAGAGCCAGACCTTCAGCCCGGTGCTGACGCAGAAGGAGCAGGCGCGCATGCAGGAAATCGCCAACATCCTGCAGGAACAGGGTTCCCTGAAGACACGCGACGGCAAGCCTTTCGACGTCAACAGCGTGCTCGACCTGACCTGGCAGAAGGATCGCAAGCTCTGATTTATTGATTCGGCCCGAAAAATGGTTCATTTTCCGGGCCGAATCAATAAAGGCCTGCACGTTGCCGGCAGGTCCGGCAACGATATTTCGATAAAGACGTACCCGCAACGATGGCCGGATCTTCCGGCCATCTTCATTCAAAGCAATAATGAGCAACAGAACACGCCTCTCCGGTTACCGCAAGAAAGTCGCCTTTGTCCTTGCGGTCGTTTTCATCCTGTTCGGATGGCAGGTCGCCGCCTGGTTCCTGCCCGATTTCCTGATGCCTGACGTGCCGACGGTCATCGCGCGGCTGTGGCAGGACATCCAGCAGGAAAACTTCCGCGCGGCGCTCTGGGGCAGCCTGGCCCGCCTCGGCGTGGGCTACGGCTCGGCGCTGCTTCTGGGCATCGGATTCGGACTGATCGGCGCGGTGCTGTTCTTCTTCCGCGAAGTGCTCAAGTCGGCCATCATCATCCTGCAGTCGATTCCCTCGATCGCCTGGGTGCCGCTGCTGCTCATCGTGATGGGCTTCGGCAGCCTGCCCATCATCGTGGTCGTTGCCATCGCGGCATTCTTCCCGGCCGCGCTGTCGGTGATGAACGCCACCGAGAGCGTGCAGCATGTGCATGTGTCGGCCGCGCGCGTGATGGGCGCATCGCGCTGGGACCTGCTCAAGCGGGTCTACCTGCCCGCGGTGATGCCGGAACTGATCACCGGCGCCCAGCTGGCGTTCGGCAATGCATGGCGCGCGCTGATCTCGGCCGAGATGCTGGTCGGCTTCGGCAAGGGCCTCGGCCGCTCGCTCTCGTATGCGGGTGAGACCGCCGACATGGTCGGCGTGATGACCAACATCCTGGCCATTGCCATCCTCGCGCCGCTGATCGACCAGCTGCTGCTCGAGAACCTGAAGCACCGCGTTCTGCGCTACCAGTACGTGTAAGTTTGCAAAACTTCATATGCCAGCCATGTCCGCATCCCGACCCCTGATGAACGCCTCACGCATACTGTCCGGCATGCTGCTGGTGATGGCGGCGTGCGTGCTGCCGCAGGCGTCCCATGCGGGCAGCGGGCTGGACGAGGCGGCCCAGCGCGGGCAACTCGTTGCCGGCATCCGTTACGTGGACCCGGAATACAAGGGCGGAATGAAATTCCGCACGCCCGACGCCATCGACAGCGCGCTGGTGCAGGAGCTGGGCAAGCGCCTGCGCCTGCCGGCATCCGCGGTACGCGTCGCGCCGGACGATGCCGTGGCCGCGCTCGATGCAGGCCGGGCGCATGTCGTGCTCGCCGCCGTACGCGACGATGCGCCGGTGCACAAGTCGGCCGCTGTCATTGCGCTCGACTACGCCGTCGGGCCGATGGCCATCATGCGCACCGATACCGACATCAAGAGCTGGCCGCAGCTCAAGGGGCGCAAGGTCTGCCTGTCCGAAGGCGGACTGTATGTCGGCACGCTGGCGGCGCAGTACGGTGCGATTGAAATCGTCAAGCGCGCGCCGGCGGATTCGCTGCTGGCCGTGCGCACCGGCGACTGCGATGCCGCCGTGCATGACAACACCATGCTGGAAGAATTGATCAAGCTGCCGGAATGGAAAAAGTTTTCCGCGCGCCTTCCGGTCGCGGCGCCGCGCGCACGGCTGGCCTTCATCGTGCAGAAGAACGATGCAAAATCGGCGGCGGCGCTAACGCGCATCGCCCGGGAATGGTCTTCCAACCGCTATCCGGAGCACCTCGTCGCCAAGGCGGTCAAGCATATCGCTTTCGAGGTCTATCTCGACCAGGACGTGCCGGATTGCCATTGAAGGCAAGCAAGCCGTCCGGCGTAGCCGGGGCTGTTCTTGCATTGAGCTAATGCAAAGCCTGCCTTTGCAGCGAGAAACAATTGCAAAGCCCGGTGTCCAAACTTGCAAGAAGGGTACCCCATGAACCCCGCCACGCAAGGAGCCCATCATCGCCGAATCCATCGACGAATCCAGACCGGCCGCACAGCAGATGCAGCAGGCACCTCGGGCCGGCCAGGAGCCGAGCCGCCGGGAAGACCGGCATTTCATGCACCGCGCCGTGCTGTTCGATACGGTCAGCCTGCTGTTCGTCGCGGTGGCGGGCATCGTCTGGTATGCCGCCGATGTCCTGATGCTGGTGTTTGCCTGCATACTGTTCGCCATCCTCTTGTACGACATGAGCCGCCGCGTCCGCCAATGGCTGCATCTTCCGCACTGGCTGGCTCTCGGCCTGGTCGTCACCCTGCTGGTCGCGGTGCTTGCAGGTGCGGGCTGGCTGATGGCGCCGCAGGTGTCGCAGCAGGCCGGCGAGCTGGCGCAGACGGTTCCGAAGGCGCTGCAGGACCTGCAGAAACGCCTGTCCGGATACCCGATGCTGGAGCAGCTGATGGCCGGTCTGCCGCCGCCGGATGAAATGGCCGGCAAGCTGGCGTCTGCGCTGCCGCAGGCGGGCCTGTTTTTCTCCGGCCTGCTCGGCGTGGTGGGCAATATCGCCATCATCGCCTTCGTCGGCGTTTATCTCGCTTTTCAGCCGGGCATCTATATCGACGGCATCGTGACCCTGGTGCCGCAGCGCAAGCGTGCTCGCGCCCGCGAGGTGTTCGATGAACTCGGGCGCACGCTCGGCCAGTGGCTGGCCGGCAAGGCGGTCTCCATGCTGGTGGTCGGCGTGGCGACCACGGCCGGGCTGGCGCTGCTGGACATTCCGCTTGCGCTGGTGCTCGGCATCATCGCCGGACTGCTCGACTTCATCCCCTATGTCGGCCCCATCATGGCCGGCGTGCCGGCGGTGCTGATCGCGCTGACTCAGGATACCGTGCAGGCCGGCTATGTCGCGCTGCTTTTCCTGGTCATCCAGCTGGCGGAAGGCTATCTGCTGATGCCGCTGATCGAAAAGAGAACCGTATCCCTGCCGCCGGCATTGACCATTGCCATGCAGGTGCTGCTCGGCGCGCTGCTCGGCATGGCGGGCGTTGCGCTCGCCACGCCCCTTGCGGCGGTCGCCGCGGTACTGATCACCATGCTGTATGTGCAGGACGTGCTGGGCGACCGCGTCAAGACGCCGAGCGAAAAGTGAAATTCCCCCGCCGGCCTGCCGGTGCGCAGGCCGCTCGGCCATGCGCAACAATCCGCGCGATATGGTCAATCCCGCATTGAATCCGTGCGCCAAATCTGCCATTATCGGAATTGCCCATCAGAAATCACGCGTGTGCCTTCTGCGTTCCTGCGTCTCGGCAGGCGCGCATGGCCATGGCATGATGGGAGTGCTATCGGTTTTATCAGGAATGAAAGACAGCGTTATGGCTTCAGCAGATACCCAGACCGGCAATGTCCCGGTCAAGACCGCGGCCGAACTCGGCCTGACCGACATCGACTTTCCCAGCGACTTCACCGCACGCTTCATGGCCATGGATGCCAGCGGCTGCTGGTACGCATTCGACGCCCGGCCCACCTATGAGTACGAGGAGTGGAAGCTCAGCGGCGGCAAATGGTTTGAAATCGGCTGCGATGAAAAGGATGGCGCGACCCGTACGCCGGCATTCGCCCGCGGCATGTCTGCATCGGATGCGCTGTTCGAAGTCGCCCTCACCCAGTAGGCACAACGCACAACCCGCGCCGGCGCGTTCCAAACGGAGGATGACGTGAATCTCGAAGAGGCATTGGCAAAAGATGCGGAAATGAAGCCCAAGCTGCTTGCCGCCATCAACGGCAAGCATGAACTCGATGCCAAGGGCGTTGCCAAGCTCGATGCCTGCATGCTCGGCAACTGGCTGCACGGCGAGGGCGAACGCCGTTTCCGCTTCCTCAGGCAATACCAGCCCTGTCTTGACGCACATGCGGCCTTTCATGCAGAGCTCGAAAAGGTGGTGCGGCAGATCAATCTCGGCGAGTACGAGCAGGCGCAGGGGATGCTGGCCAACGGCACGCCCTGCACCAAGGCCTTTGTCGCGCTGGTCGGCGCGGTGAGGCAATTGAAGGCAGAGGCGAAGCTGTAGAAAAATCGTAGCGCGCAGTCCCGGGCATTCTGCCGGTTAATGTTTCATTGATGTTTCATTGACGTTTGCGGAGCAGGATGACAGACCACCACAGCGCGAAGGACCGCGTCATTGCCCGGGCCAGACTCGACTACCGGCCTGAACTCGTCGCCATCGATTCCGAGGCGATCGAGCGCCTGCCGGTGCGCGCGGACCGTTTCACTCACATGTCCGTCGGGCTGTCCGGCCATCCCGCCGGCAGGACGACCGCCGGGGCGGCAGCGTACAGCACCGCATTGAACAGCCTGAACTTCATGTTCTGGACGCCGACGCCCCGGGGCATGTCGCGCTACGACTGGCGCGGCGAAGGCGGAACCAACGGCCTGAAAGCGGCATTCGCGCATGCCTGGGGCGAGGAAGCCACGCCCGCGGGCCTGCGCCGGCGGCTTGGCACGGGCGATACTGAAGCGCTCATCGAACTCTTCGGCGACATTTCCCTGCCCAAGCGCAGGGCGCATTTCCTGCGCGAAGTGCTGGCAGACGACAGGCTGGAACAGGCCGCCTCGGAACTGATGGCGTCGGCCGCTGCCGGCTTGCTCGGTACCGGCGACGCGCAGCGACTCGCGCAACGCTTTCCCGTTTCCTTCGGCCAGGACCCCTACCTCATGCGGGCGCAGCTTGCGGTCATGTGGTTTGCCAGCTATCTGAACGAGCAGGGCGGTGCTGTGGACTGCGATGTCTGCGTGGCCGCAAATTACCAGATGCCCCGGGTCATGCGCTCCATCAAGGTTCTTCGCTTCTCGGAAGCCCTGGCGGCGAAGATCGACAGCCATACCCTGATTCTGCGCGGCAGCGCCGAGGAGGGCGCGATACGCGCGGCGACGATGCTGGGCATGCAAATGATGGCAAGGCATCTCGGCGTCTCCGAGCCGGCCATGGTCAACGTGTTATGGCAAAACAGGGAAGCCTGCGGGGCGACGCCGCATCATCTGACGATTACCACGGACTATTAAGTGCCCGGGAAGGCCGTCAATCCCGATGCATTCCTCGGCAAGCCGTATCGGCGCCGGCGACGGGCCGCAAGCGGCATCGTAATGGATCAGCGCAAGGACGAGGTTCCGACGCAGCGACTGCAGTGGCAGGAATAGCCGCATGCCCGCTCCCGTCACCATGGCGGCAGCCCGGAACGCATGGAGGCAGATGGATGATCTTGCGCGAGCTGTTATGGATCATGCCGCAGGCAGACGAACTCGCGCTATCGGTAGCCATCACCAAGCCGCCGTTAATCTTCACCGAAACGAGCACCGTCATTGCTGACGCCTTTCCATGTGCTGGCCATGCCGCTCGCCTGATCGCACGACTCGATTCGGAAATCATCACCGCATGCCGAAATAGCCGTCGGCCAGATCGCTGTCGAAGTCCGCCAGCCAGTTCCTGTCATCGCATGCCATGTAATGCCGCTCCTTATGCTGATACCTTACGGTCACTGTTCGATACCGGTCATTGGCTTCGATGCTGCTCACATTGAATTGCTTTCGGTTGTATCGCTGCCTTTCGCAACAATCCTGGAATTCCTGCTGTTCAGCGTGGGGCAGCTCCACGAAGCTTCGGTGATGTTGCATGAGATCCTCTTCAAAATGGCGGGGAAGACGGCGAGCCGGCGCCTATGTGCGGTACGTACCGCTTTCATGCCAAGCATTGGCCCTAATCGCCGCCGGCGCAACGGCGGCGAACATCGGCGAGCAGCCTGACAATGCGCTTAATCAGCCTGCGGTACAAGTTAAATATTTCTATCTGCGGCGCTCCTGTACCGACAAACGCTATTGCACCGGTTGTCCGAAAACTCCTTAAAGCCGGTTTGAAAACCGACTGCGCGTCCCGATCCCGGCCCTGCGGTGCTCGGCGTACCTCACGTACGCGCGCTCCTCGTACCGGGCTCGAGCCGCTCGCTACAGTTTTCAAACAGGCTCTCAAAGGCTTCTACAGCCGGTCGAAGCGGCACGATGCCCGCCGTGCGGCGCAATCTGAATGCGGCGTATCGAAGGATCGTATCGAGCGCTTCCGCAGCTCCGCCGCACAACCTATTGATCCGGCCCGAAAAATGGTTCATTTTCCGGGCCGGATCAATAAGCGGCTTCTTGTGTGCGTTACCGCACAGACGCGCCCGCACGCGGCTGCGATGTTAGGGAAGCGAAAACTTCGGGCCCGTTCCCGTGCAGTTGCCGCCGAAGCAAATTCCGTCTCAAGTCTACTTAAAAGGACGTCACAATGGGCACCTCGCCTACACAAGCAGCCACTGTCATTCAAGGTAAAGCATGGAAGCTCATGAGCAGACGTGAAAAGACCCTGTTTTCGGTAAAACTCGGGATCATGCTGGCCAGCTTTGGATGGATATTCGGCAATACCCTGACTCCCGATGTCGTGAAGGCCCCGAAATAGCGCCGCCGGATCAAGCATTGTAATCGTCGGGGAATGCAGACCTCCGTCTTCCGGATGGTCTGTATTCGTGGGTGCTGCCCCGGTACCCGGAGCGGCGCCGCTCGATTTTCTCTTGTCTTGAACCATACCTATCCGGAGCAATCCCACTTTTCCGACCTTGGGCGGCCTTTCAGGAGAGCGTGATGGATGAGTACCAGATAATGTCTTTACTGATGCGACTCGAGACGCGCGACGCTGATCCGCAGACTGTCGCCATGATGTATGCAGAGACGCTGGCGGACGCTTCCGAGCGGCTTACCGACGACCAGATGCGCCGCTTTCTGATATGCGGCGCTTATTTGTGCCATGGCGGAAAACGGAATGCGGGGGGGCCTGCGTCCGTGGATGGAGCGGATCCGGAATTACGCAGCCGGATTCAATTGAATTGACCCGTCTTCCTCGGCATCCCTGGGCGACGTGCGAAAGCGGCTGTGGTACTGTGGGGGCACGGCATGTTGATGTATGCTGAAAAAGTACGCGCCAGTTCGTTTCGATTCATTGACGGAAACCCACTTGTTCCATTCACCCAGTCCTGCAGACAATCGCCTGCTGGCCAGCTTGCCCGGCGATGTGATGAGCCGGCTTCTGCCGCAGTTAGAGCATGTGCCCATGGAACTGGGCAAGGTGATCCATGAGTCGGGCAGCCGGATGCAGCATGTCTACTTTCCCACCACGAGCATTGTTTCGCTGCTTTACATCATGGCTGACGGCGCTTCCGCGGACAGCGCCATCATCGGCAACGACGGCATTCTCGGCATCGCCCTGTTTATGGGCGGGGAAACGACGCCCAGCCGCGCGGTGGTGCGAAGCGCCGGGCATGGTTATCGGTTGAAGGCGCAGCAGCTCAAGGATGAATTCCACCGCGCCGGGCCGCTCATGCATCTGCTGCTGCGTTATACGCAGGCACTGATCACGCAGATCGCCCAAACCGCGGTATGCAACCGGCATCATTCGGTAGACCAGCAGCTGTGCCGCTGGCTGTTGCTCAGACTCGATCGTCTGCCAACCCGGGAAATGGACATCACTCAGGATGCGATCGCCAGCATGCTGGGTGTCCGGCGTGAGGGTGTCACGGAGGCAGCGGGCAATCTCCAGGAAGCAGGCCTGATCTCCTGCCGCAGGGGACATATCTCGGTTCTTGACCGGCACGGCCTCGAAGCGCGGTCCTGCGAGTGCTATGCCGTGGTGAGAAGAGAGTTCGACCGGCTTCTGCCCGACCGGATTTCCACCTGAACGTTATCCGCGGCATGGCCAGCCCCATGCAAGGGCCTGCCGGACCATGGCGCCATGACGAACCGGCCTTTGGCCACTGCGAGGGAAATCGCTTTATAGATCCGGCCCGACAATAGCTTGAGCCGGACCTCCTCACCCCGGCCCTCTCCCGGAGGGAGAGGGTGAGATCAGCGGCCCGAAAACTGCACCATTTTCCGGGCCGGATCAATAGGTTGGCAGCACGCAGATTCTTTCCGATGATGTCGCCTCGCACCATTCCCGAGTCATGATGTGACAAGAAGGATTGATGGTTTTTCACGGCCGGCATGGCCGCTTTGCGGGCGGGAACTCCATGGCCGGGTCATGGATGACGAGCGCGATGCGGCCAGGGAGGAAGGACGCGGCCCCCCTGTCGCGGAATGACCCCGGATTGGTATCAGGTCCTGAACAGATATTTGCCGACGATGGCGGAGATGATCATGAGCGCACAAAAAATCATGGTGACAAGATCGCCGTTTTTCATGGGGCCTCCGAAAGGTAAGCTTTCTGCTTCGAATGGCGCGATCGGCGACTGACATCCTGTGTGGAGAACTGTCCCGCCTCCGCGAACGAATCGTGAATTTCCCGAGCCTGCATTAGCCGGCGACTACAGCCTCCGGGCATCACCCTTTGCCATGACAACGGCATGCAACGCCCCCGGCACCTCCGCCTCGAGAGATTCGACCCAGTATCCCGCGTCGCGCAATTGCTTCAGGGTCTTTACATAATTTGCTATCCCGTTCACTCCGACCACGCGGTAAATCTCGCCCGATTCATTCTCTATTCCAAACCACATGGTAAGGTCTTCGGCGTCATCGATATCTTTGGACAGGCCAAGGAGCCGCGCCAGTGAATCATCGGACGCGGGCCGGTGCTTGCTTTGAATGACAATTGTGTCCATTTCTGCTCCAGGGACAAGGGGTTGGTCACGTCAGTCTGCGCCTTTTCGGGCGCAATGTCTGCGAATATGATGAGGAAGGGGATCTGGCCGGCTTGCGTTGCTGTACTCGCATCAAAGTACTGCCCCGATGGCAGGCGGACATCGTATTGCAACGCCACGTTGGCCACTTAGAGCGGATTGCGGGTGAATGTAAGGTCGCCTCGGTCTGCCTTGGGCGCACGGCAGCGTTGTTCGTCACTTGTGTGGCCCGCCACACGGCGCTCCTCCCGCCTTGCCCTGCATCCCAAGGCAGACCGATTCTTCCT
>Ga0194137_10000615_pt1 | contig 23105 bp, 18 predicted proteins | sample TARM_MetaG_T3_14_FD_134025 | JGI IMG/M metagenome (GOLD analysis project Ga0194137, IMG submission 134025) | Freshwater microbial communities from Pennsylvania, USA, analyzing microbe dynamics in response to fracking - TARM_MetaG_T3_14 (version 2) | ecosystem: Environmental > Aquatic >... | reverse complement strand
GACAATTACTTAATAAAGCTATGGCTGTAGCCGAGGGGGGCGAAGTCTACAAACGGGATGTTCACAGTACTTCCGTGGATATAAAACTGGGGAAGCTCAAAGGAATTAATGCCGAGAAAAAGCGGGAAGTCGCTTTAAGGCTTACCAAAAACGGCCTGATGGGAGCCGCCGTATCCACCTCCCTGGAAGACGATACTTTAGTGGACCGGGCTCTAATTGCCTTAGAGAACCAGAAGTCCGATGCTATAAAATTTCCCGGCGAACCTCCACGAATGGTTTTCTCTTTTTCACCGGAAGTGGATCAATTAAGCACGGAAGATGTAACGAAAATGGCTTTCGACTTATCCCGGCGACTTAAAGAAAAAGCCCCGGATGTTCCTTCGGGAGTACGAGTGCAAAAGAGTATTAAACGAATCTCTTTATTAAATAGTGCCGGTTTTAATGAAACCTATGACTATTCCAACGTCTCTATTTCTCTATATACCTTAACAGAAAAAGGATTCATGGGAAGTTCCAAGGAATACTCCTCAGGGAAAGTACCGGAGGTTTCCGACCGGGATCTCGATCGACTAATTGAACGTCACCGACTGGGAAGCAACACCATCACGATGGAGAATGAAAAAATGCCTGTGATTTTTTCGGGAAATGTGATGGGTGCCTTAATGCTTCGAGTACTGGGAGGCGTAAATGGAGGAAATGTTTTAAAGGGCACATCCCCCTTAAAAGACCGAATCGGAGAAAAACTCTTTTCCGATAAAATCACCATTCGGGATGACGGAAAAATGGCTTTCGGTGTTAATACCTGCTTATTTGATGATGAAGGTACCATAGCAAAAAACACGGTGCTCTATGAAAAAGGGGTTTTAAAGAATTACCTGGTAAATATCGAGCAGGGAAAAAAACTGAATCAGGAGCCTACAGGAAACGCATTGAAACGAACTTTATTTTCAAAGGAAATCGAAGACACCCCCTCCATATTTGATACGAACCTGATCATTGAAGGAGATCATCAGGAAGATGAGTTAATTATAAAAGGTATAAAACGAGGCCTTTTAATCACCGGAGTCATGGGTGCCCATACGGGAAATGTCAACCGGGGAGATTTTTCCTTAAATATTTCTTCCGGTTACCTAATTGAGAACGGTGAGCTTCAGGGCCAGGTAAAGGGTGCTATGATTGCAGGAAACATTTATGATTTATTTAAGAACGTGGAAGCCATCGGTACCCATTATGAAGTTATGCGAAGTATTTTCTATCATATGGGGTATTCTCCCATGGTTCTTTTCAAAGAAGCCTCCATTGTGGGAAAATAAATAAGAAAGTAACATAACCATTCCAATATAGTAAAAGAGCAGTGTTCCCTATTGTCTGGGGAACACTGCTCTTTTTAATCGGTGAAATCCTTATCGGTATGGTATTTTTTTAGGGTTTCTTCCAAAATGTTTGCTCCCCGTTCTACTACAGGGGTACATTTTCTCTGTTCCTCCCGGAAGGATTCTTTTATCTCTTTGCAATTCGTTGAAGTTAATTCCTTTTGAAAGGACTGAATAAAATCTTTTGTAGCTTCTTTTATCCTTCCTTTATCGTAACCCTCTTTTTCTGTAAGTAGGATACCAATCACTGCCACACCGCCACTTATTGCGCCACAGAGATCCTCCGTACTTAATCCTCCCCCAAAGCCGGCCATTATTCTAAAGCTTTCTCCTTTAAGATTTAATTGATAATATTCATTGCCACCTAGCAACATGGCTTCCGCTCAATTATATCCCTTTTGGTAATAATTGGTCACTCGATCTTTTAACATATGTCCACCGCCTTTATGTGTATTATTGAATCACTTTTTCAAACAAATTCTTCTCATGATCGATTTTTATAAAACCCATTTTCTTCAGATAGTTTTCGTGTTTTTCATTCACCCCGTAGCTATGAAAAGTATTATAGCCTAAATTTAAAAAATAGTCTTTCCGGTCTTCAAAAATATAGTTCCCGATTTTAAAGTCCCGATATTCGGGAATCACAAAATCCAGTTGAATGTTAAGAATGTTTTCATCTTTTTCCGTTGCAAGAAATACTCCTGCCGGTACTAAGTTCCTTAAAATATAAAGCCCCACCGTGGTATCTTCCACCTTAAAATTATTATGAGAGAAATATTTCTCAATATCCTCCTTATAAAAGTCCAAAAAATAATTAAAATACTGGGTATTTTTATCCACGGGTACCATTTGAAAATACTCTTTTCGGGCATAGATTTTCCTTAAATAATATATGTTAATGATCACAATCCCCAGATTCATTACCCCGACCGGAAGAGCCCCGATGGCAAATCCGTAAGCACAAAAAATCCCTGCTCCCACTAAATTGATCCAGCGTAATTTTACAATTGAACTCATCAGTAGAGAGATTAAAATCAAAACCGATGCCAAATATCCAACCCATTCTATCCATTCTATTCCAAACATCTTCTTATCCTCCATTTATTCTAATACTTTTACTAAAATTTCTTATTACTATTAACATACCCTATCTATTATACGCTGAACCGATGAAGAGTCAAAGGAATATTTACATTTAGCGAGAAATTCTTTTTTTATTAATATTCCAACTTTTCTATGATATTATATAGGTTAACCAAAACTCTTAAAAACTATTAAAAACTCTAAAAAAAATAAGAGCGCTTTGACTTTACCAATACTATTACGCAAACACTATTACACAAAAAAACTACCGAGAACCGAAATTCCGCTCTCAGTAGTTTTTCATTTAAAATCATCACTCACAACCGGTTTCCATAAATTATCGGTCCTCCTTACCTACAACAGAAAGCCCAAGTAAAACCTTTTCCACAAAAATCTTTACAATTTTCGGATCGAATTGGGTACCGGCATGCTCAATCATCTCTCGTACTGCCGCCTCTCGACTTTTTGTCCGTTGATACACTCGGTCCGTCGTCATGGCATCATAGGCATCGGCTACGGCAATGATTCTTGAAAACAGTGGTATTTCTCCGCTCTTTAATCCCCCGGGATATCCAAGTCCGTCCCATCGTTCGTGATGATGACGAACATAAAGTGCAAGGTCCCGATGTCTTTTATCGGCTTTCAGCAACCAATATCCGATTTCCGGGTGTTTCTTAATCTCTTCCATTTCCTCTTCCGAAAGTTTTTGCGGTTTATTCAAAATTGCAGGGTCGATAAAAGCCTTTCCGATATCATGCATTTTTGCCGCTTGTCCTAAATTTTTCAGGTCACTGTCCGTCAGTCCCATGGCTTTTCCGATCCCTAAGCAGTACCGCTCCACATGATCCGAATGCTTTTCCTGATCCTTAAAACGACTTCTCACGGTCTCTAAAGTGTGTTCTAAAATTAAATTCCCAACGCCTTTTTTAATATCGATCTGTTTTCCGTATATCCCTATGGCGTCTCCGCTCATTACCTCCCGGTATTCCGCTAATGACTCTGCTTTTCCGTTACATCCCCTTATTTCGGAAGAAAACACATTTCCATGAATTATACCCGTAGCAACATCTACAAGACTGGTATAACCGGATTTCAGATTATGGTTATGTTCTTTTATTATGAATCCCATGGAATCGCCTCCCTTCCTGTTTAAATAAGTGATCACTACAATACGTACCTATTACGAGTACTCTTCAATGGTGAAATCATTCCATTCAATCAATCCGTCATCTTCTTTTCCCGCCACTTCTTCTTCCACTGGTAAAGCGTTCCATTCGATCAACCCGTCATCCCCTTTTTTACCGTTTATTCCCATCCCTCCGCCAAATACTGTTACGAATAATGCAGTAATGATCATACTGACAGCTACAAATCTTTTCACTTGGATAGCCTCCTTCATTCTTTAATATATTTCTTTCTTAGATTAATACTTAATTATATGATATAACACTCTTTCATGAATTACAGCAGGCATGGATGAGCGGTACTTGCCTCTGGTTTTGGCATGGTTTTTGCTAGTGGGAAAATGGTGATGGTTTCCCTTTAATTTCATCAGATTTTGTTTTAAATGCTTTTTAAAAGGTAAATATCATATAGATAAACTTATCAATAAAGGAGATCCCCATGGATGTTAATCTGACCAATTTCGGTATCAAACTAAAGGATATACGGTTAAAGTTTAATTTAAGTCAAAATGAGGTCTATGAAATTACCGGAATCAATCCTTCCACCTTGCGGCGCTTAGAGGGCGGGAAGGTCATCCCAAAATTCGAGACCCTAGAGATCCTGTCTTCTTTATACAAAGAAGACCTGCTTTTGCTATTTTCTCAATATCGTATTGATCATAGTTTGTTGTTTAACGAGGTATACAATCGTTTAGAGCTGAAGTTTGATAAGGATGAAATTGATTCTTTGGCAAAGGAAATTATAGAGCTTGAAGCACTACTGGAAAATCCCTCCCAAGCCTACTTCAAAGTTCAGATTCATCAACTGATCCATCTTTCCAAAGCTGTGCTGTTATACAAAAAAGAAGGTGATCCTGTAAAAGCTTTAGATGAGTTGATTCATGGGCTTCAGCGAACCATCCCGGCTTTTTCAGTGGAGACTTTTTCCGACTTTGTTTACTCTCCCTTCGAGGTACGAATATTAATGAACATCGCTTTTGTGTTGAATAAGTTGAACCGCAGTACGGATTACATAGAAATCCTGGAGTTCTGTCAACTTTCTTCAGATAAAGACGATGGGATTTACCCTAAAATATGCCACAATTTATCCACGGTTTATATCCGTGCTGACGAAAATCACAAAGCCCTGGCCGTAGTGCAGGAAGGAATCAAATCCTGCCAAAATAATCGAAATTATAACGGACTGAATCTCCTATTTTACAATCAGGGCATTATACAGTTTCGATTGGAACAGGATGATTATCTGGTGTCCGTTAACCTGGCCATATCCCTTTCAAAAGCTTATGGCCACCCAAAGTTATCATCAAAACTTCTGGAAAACTGTCGTAATATTTTTAAGATGCCTATTTGATTCTACATCGGATAACCGGAAAGGAAGGATATTATGTTTGATACCATTAGTCTAGATTTAATTCTTTGGAGCTTATTATTCCTGGGGATTTTTATCCTGATTATAGCCCTGGTTCTATTGGTGATTAAAATATTGGCACTTAAGGGAAACCTTGATTCTATAGGAACTTCCGGCGAACCCTCAAACACTTCTCTAAAAAATAAAAACACAAACTCTAAACAATCAACAGCAGATTTTCATAATAAACTTACTGAATATGAAAAAAACAACACAAAGCAAAGTACGAGCACTGCTGAATCTATTGCTGAAGGATCAGAAGGTCTCAAAGGACACTCAAAAACCTTCTTAAAATCTCTGTTAAATAATATTAAAGAAGATAAGGTACCGGATTTGGGAGCCCAAACTACATATTATCTGCTTTTAGCCCTATTTCCTTTCTTTATTTTCCTTCTCAGTGTCCTTCAATATACACCATTGGATTACGAATCCATTATCATTACTCTGGAAGGCCTATTGCCCGAAGAAGCTCATGAACTGATTTTTGGAACCATAGAAGAGGTTTTTACCGGTAGTAGCGGAGCCCTTCTCTCCTTTGGTGTGGTTGCCGCACTTTGGAGTTCTTTAAAGGGAGCTAACGCCTTAATCAAAGGAGTCAATACCGCTTATAACGTGGAAGAAACCCGAAACTTTTTTCAGGTGAAGGCAGTGGCTTTATTAACTACCATCGGTGTGCCGGTCGTCATTTTATTCGCCTTTTTCTTCATCGTTTTCGGAGAAGTATTGGGCACTTATGTATTCGACTTTTTCGGAATGTCCGATTACTTTATTGATCTATGGAGCTGGTTACGTTTTCCAATTCCCATTATCATAATGGTATTGTTTTTCATGATGTTTTATAAATTCGCTCCGAATAAACACTTGAAGTTCCGAAACGTTTTTTGGGGTGCCTTGTTTACCGTCGTATTCTGGTTACTTGCCTCCTTGGGATTTTCCATTTACGTTAATAATTTTTCCAATTATTCCAGCGTTTATGGAAGTCTCGGAAGCGTCATTGTCGTACTTTTATGGCTATATATCAGCAGTATTATCATCATTATCGGTGGTGAAATAAATGTGGTTCTGTCAAGGCTTCGAAAGGGCCAGCTGTAAAGAAATACACAATTATAAAAAAATACAAAGGAAGCAAAGAGATTTAATCCTCTCCTTGCTTCCTTTTTTTGATTGTATCTATATCGTAAAAACTTATTTTTGACTCTCTAATCCCAACATTTCTATACTCCTACCACCTCTAGGACCGCCATAACCCCTGCCAAAACCAGGGCAAAAGGCAGAGTATATTTGAAAGAATTTCCCTTCATTCGTTGAAATAAGGAAACCTCACTAAAATGGTCGTCTTCGATCCATTTCTTTTTCTTAAGTGTACTGTACATCGATGCAAATATTCCCGAGCCTATGATTATTCCAATCATTCCTCCGGTGAGACCGTCTATATATCCATTTCCCACTGCTCCTGCAATGGTACCGGGACAGTATCCCAGAATAGCAAACCCCACACCAAACATCAGTCCCCCGATTACAGAGTTTTTAAGGGATCCCGACTTCGGATGAATCTGAATTTTACCCTTCGGATATAGATAGCTGATTCCAAGCATGGTAACAATGACTGCCGTCAGCATAATTTTTAATACCGCAAAGTCCATTAATCTTAATTGTGCCAATATCACATCATATTTGGTGACTCCCCCTTTTTGCAGTAAGAAGCCGAACACAATACCGATTACCAGTCCAAGTAATAACTGAAGCTTTTTATTCTCATGATACTTCTCCATTAGCATCCTCCCTCCCTACAAACTGTACTTAATCAGAGCCGTTATAATACCCCCAATGAAGAAAGAGGCGGCGGCCACCCAGCTGACAATGGAAAGTTGGCTGGCACCACTGATCCCATGACCGCTGGTACAACCTCCGGCCCACCGGGCACCGATACCAAGAATGATTCCGCCCATTAAGGCTGTAATAAACCTTGGAAAGAAGCTTTCGGAAAAGTTGGATGCCCACATTTCAGGAACCAGGGTTAACTGGAAGTCCCCGGACAGGGTTGCAGACAGAAAAGAACCGATGACCACTCCAATAACCAACATCACGCCCCAATCCACCTCCGGTGTTTTTTGGCTGTAATACTCATTTCTCTGTACTTTTTCTCTTTGGAATATTTTTCGGATCATTCCGCTTACTTTAATATAAGTGGTTGATGCGGATATCGGCTTATTGGAGATCCTCAAGGCAAGAATATTCAAAAGTCCGATTAGTGCACCCACCACATAGGGTGACCACTGTGTTTCTGTAAAAATACCCATGATTATTCTCCTTTCTTGATTTTTCTTTGTATTTTAAATTCGGATTTCAGACTTTTATCCAATTTTATTAGTGAATTATTAATAAAAGAAATAAATCATTGAAACGAGCACCACTAAAAATGCCACCGTCATCAAGCCTCCCGCACGCATATAGTCTTTATTTCCATAACCTCCGGGACCCATGGTAAAAGCATTTACGGGATGGGTCGGTAGTACAAAGGAGTTATTTGTGGCCACGGCTACCAATAAGGCCAGCACTCGTGGGTCCAACCCGAAGTTTTCTGCGATTATCAGCACTAGCGGTACCAATAACACGGTGGCGGCAACATTGGACATAAACAGGGAAAATATAGACGCCAGTAAAGCCAGGGTGATTAATATGGATATTTCTCCCCATCCTCCCACGATATTCATCAGCCAACTTGCAGCAAGTTCCGCTCCTCCGGTTTCTTCAAAGGCGATGCCTAATGGAATCAAGCCGGCCAATAGAAATACCGTTCGCCATCCGATCGCCTGGTATAGCTCATCTACCGGAACAACTCCTAAAAACACCATCATCAACGCACCGGTAAAAAAACTGAGGGGAAGAGAAAAGCCTACAATAACCAACAAAATTCCAAGTCCCGTGGAAAAAAGGGCTTGCAGTTTTCGATCTCTTCCTTCTTTTTGCGGTGCTTTTACTTCCGTCATCACCACAAACTCCTTCGAAGATTTCATTCGCTGTAAATCTTCCCATCTTCCAAAAACCACCATGGCCAAACCTGCCTTCATGGGTTCTTTTAAGAGATTGGTTTTTTCTCCTTCCTGGTGAATATAGGCAACCGGTTCCACTTTAAAGTTTTTTCGAAGTGCAACCTCCCCTAAGGTTTTCCCGATTGCATCGGAACGGGGTGGCACAATAATTTCTGCAAATCCCGCATAATCCTCCTGACCCAAATTTGAAAACTGGTCCAGTTCTTTTTTGTCTTCCAGTTTTTCCTCTTTAATAAACCCTTCAATACCCTCTTTTTCTCCTAAAATGACCAAACATTGACTTTCCTTTAATGTGGTCTTTCTCCAGGGAATATAGGTTTTGCTTGATTCTTCTGAGATTCCAAGAATATGAAGGTTATATTTTTCCCAAATATTGATTTCTTCAATATTTTTCCCTGTAATAGGACTCTCTTTAGGAATCCGTATCTCCCGCAGCTCCCTCGGCAGATCATAAAGAGATCGGAGGTCTTTTCCCATTTCTGATTTTTCTCCGTTTTCACCGGAGGGTATCATCAAATTTCCAAAAAAGTAAAACAGCCCGATGCCCATGGCAAGAAGGGTAAGGCCAATAGGAGTAACGCTGAATAGATTAAACCCTTCGTAGCCTCCATCATTTAAAAGATCATTCAGTACAATTAAGGGTCCTGATGCCACCATGGTCAAGGTTCCCCCTAAAATTGCGGCAAACCCCATGGGCATAATCAGTCTTTTGGCCGGAATATTCGCTTGTTTTCCGATTTTTCTAAGGGCAGGCAAAAACAAGGCTGCAGCACCGATATTTTGCATGAAGGAAGAGAGAATTCCCACACTGCCTGAAACTGTAGCTAAAATTCTTTTTTCATTGTTCCCCACGGTATCGGTAATTTTTCTTGCCAACATACTCATCAGACCGGAACGATCAATTCCATAGCCTAAAATCATAACCCCCATAATCGCAATTACCGCATTCGATGAAAAACCGGAAAAAGCCTCTTCAATACCGATCACACCTGTCCAGGCCAGAAGAACCATCACAAGTATGGCTACAAGATCGGTCCGTATTTTTTCCGTAACAAATAACACAATGGCCAATAATAATATCCCATAGGTTATTGCAATTTCCTGGGTCATATTATCCTCTCCCATAAACTGAGTTTCTTCGTTTCTTTAACATCAAGAACCTGACAGTAAATAATATTTCCTATTCATTCAAAAGGGGTTTCAGCGTCAAGAGACCTCCGGAAATCACCCTTCCGTCATAACCTTTATTTTTCAGGAAAGATGCGGCCGTAGCCGATCGATCTCCGGATCCGCAGAGAATATAGATCGGTTGATCCTTGGGAAGCTTCTCATAGTCCTTATATAGATGCTGCAACGGAATATTGATGCGATTCTTGTATGGATCCTCGGAAGACAGGGCTTCCGGTGTTCTTATATCCAATAAGACAAATTCTTTATGGTCCAGGTCCAAGTATTCCTTTGCGGTAATGGTCTGAAGCTTCTCCAAGTCCTTTTCCGTCTCCTCCCACTGAGAATTCCCGTCTACGATATAACCCTTTAAATTTTCAAGGCCGATTCTTCGGGCATACCGGTAAAGAGATTGCAATTTTTCCACCTCATTACCTTCCACCAGAAAAGCCACGGGAGTATCCATATCCATAATAGTTCCCACATAGGTTGAGAAGTTTTTCAAACTGAAAAATAGGGTTTCGGGAATGTGTCCTCCAAAATAGGCTTCCTTCGTACGGGAGTCAATGACCGTAATTCCCTGGTTTTGTACTTCCTCAAGTAGCAAAGGTTCCAGCTTGACTTCTTCACCAATAAATTCTGCCCCTTTTACATTATATTGTTCCATTATTTCAAAATATCGGGGTTTGATACGCATTCTACCAAAGGCTTTGATAAACTCCTCTTTAGAATTCACCTGTAGTTCCGGATTATAGACTTTTTCATAGCCGAGGGTTGAATAGGGTCGTTCCTCCATACTCTCACCACAGGCAGAACCCGCACCATGAGCAGGAAATACCAGTACTTCATCCCCGAGGGGCATGAGTTTTTCAAACACGCTGTCGTATAAGAGTCCCGTCATTTTTTCCAGGTTCTCTTCCCCATAAAAATCCGTTCGTCCCAGATCCCCCATAAATAGACAGTCTCCGGTAAAGACCATATATGCTTTTTCACGTCCCTCTTCATAAACCCCATAGCTCATATGCCCCAGGGTATGACCGGGGGTATGAACTCCTTGTATCGTCAAAGACCCTACTTTAATTTTATCTCCATCAAAGATTTTTTCACCATAAACATGCCCCAGATCTTCATGACCGGAAATATAAATTGTAGCTCCGGTTCTTTCCGCCAACTCTCTAGATCCCACAATATAGTCTTCATTTCGGTGGGTTTCTAAAATATAATTGATTTTTAATCCTTCCTTGCGGGCCTCTTTAATGTAGACCCCGACGTCTCTTCTCGGATCGATGACTGCCACTTCTTTTCCCTCTCCCACCATATAAGAGTAATGGGCTAAACCTTCACTTTCAATTTTTTTAAAAAACATATCATTTTTCCTCCCCTTTTATTGATATTCCCTTTAACCAATACCTGACAGATTATTTGTTTGTTTAATAATCTGCAAAGTTATTCCATTTAATACCCTATTACCGGTTATTTAATCGATGGATTGTATCCCTGGATTGCAGTCAAAAAAAGCTTACCGAGCTGTGAAGCCTCCGTAAGCTTAGTTCTCCAAATAAATAATTAAACTGCTTAGTTTTCCATACCAACCAGTATATAAACATCTCCGCTATATTGTTCCTGACCTTCCTGATCCTGAATATCCAGAAAATTTACGATCACAGCCATACTTTTTCCATTATCCCTTGCATAAAAGGTGGCCTCCTCTTGGGTTATCGGCTGATTTCTAGAATCTCTTCCCTCGAATCGGATAACGACCTCTTCAATATCTATAAAAAGGACCGGATTATTCTGAGAGTCCTTTAAATAAAAACCTTCCCTCTCTTCCACATCTCCCCAGCCCACTTCATATGTTTCCCCTGAAAAACCGATTTCTTGAGTTTCAAAGTCCTGCCCGGGGCCTCGATCTTCTCCGTTATTTGAGAACTGAGCTTGAATCATATAATCATAGTTTGATATTTCTATAACTTCTTGCTGTGATCTGTAAAAATTTCGGTATATGGGAACTTCCATACCTTCTTGCGATACATATGGACTAAAGCCGAATACTTCTTCAAAATTTGAGTAGTAATCAAAGTTCTCCGGAATCCATGAAATCTCTTCGGTGTAGTTCATTCGACTCATATAAGATGTAATATTGCTGATGATTCTTTGGTCCTCTTCAGATATTTCCGTTGCCCTTTGAATTTCTCCGTTTATGAGCATTCCATTATCCATAAGAACCTCTTCCAATTGTGTGATTTGGCTTCTCCTGCTTACACTAAAGGCATCCACGGGAGGAACGATGGAAATGATCGATAGTACAATTAACAGAAGAGCTACTACACCGTTCTTTTTTCCTTTATATATGCTGAACAGGACCCCGGAGATGATGGCAAAGATTCCATATAAAATCACAAAATACCGACCGTGGGTTAAGCCTTCTTCCTGTATTTTAAGGAATGATGCCAGCGTTTGAAAGAGCACGATGGGAACCAGAACCTTCGGAAAAATCCTTTTAAACTGATTCCCCAGCTTATTCTCCAAGGTTCCCCCTAATATATAGACGAAGATCACTATGATGGAGTAAGTCACCAGCATCGGTTCCAGTAAATTATCCGTCCAAAATTCACCCCGAATATTTAGCAGGATATAAAGCACTAATATCACGGTAAATACGGATACAAGGGGGATAATAATATAGGCCACTAATATTTCCAGGAATCGACTCCACGTAACTCTTTGCTCCACTTCCTGTTTATCGGTATAGTATCTTGGTATCAGAGATAAAAAATACATAGGTGCAAAAACCGCAAAAATAATATTCCCTGCATGGGGGTATGCCCGATAACCAATATTAAACAGCAATTGATCCGTAGCTCCGAGAATCAAGCTTACCCCTAACATAATCACCAGGGCAAAAAAACCGGAAGTGAAAAAAGCTTTAAAAACAATCAGGAAACTCTGATCAAATACTAATTTAGATTTAATCGTTGGAATCCAAATAAATGCGATAACCAATGCAAATACTAAAACTGCTGTCCTTATGGAAATAATCAGACTGAAATCCGGCGCATTGATCATGGTTAGATAATATAGTCCTGTTACAATAACTGCTCCCAAAGCTAATAACCAGCGTTTTACAACCTCAGTAAAAAATCGTTCATAAACCCCTTGTGCTACCAAACTTACCAGGACACCGACGATGCAGGTGGCCAATAAGCGATCATACTGATCAAAGCCTGATATTTGAATACTTACTCCGTTAACTACAGCGGTGGCAATAAGAAAAATACTGGTTAGAGGATACCGCATAACCGCATAAATGAGTCCTTCCATACTTTGTTTTAAACGCTCCGTGAGTTTCATAACCTACTCATCCTCTCAATTTATTTCACGTCTTGATACTGTATGTATACCCTTTTAAAAAGCTTAAAACCGACCTTGTGGGTCGGTTTTCAAAGGTTTTTTGCCCCTTATTTCATTAATAAATTCTTGATTAAGTATCTTGGAATTCCAAACCTTGCGGTAACCAGGGGATCCACCACCTGGCAGATTTCTGCATTACCTGCGGCACTTAACAGCATTCCTGCTTCATTAAAGGATAAATCCAATTTTTGCATCACAAATTTTTGCATATCCTCAGTGGCGATTTTAACAGCCCCCAACAGTTCTTTATGGGAAGCAATGGTATAAAAGTACTCAGAATCCTCCAGTACGGGGTTGTTTATAGACTCCACTTTTAGTACTTCCACCTGTACCGTAACTTCACCACCGATTTCTACTCCACTGACCATCACTTCACCATCTCCCATGGCTCCATGAAGATCTCCCATGGAAAGCAATGCTCCTTTTTCATATACCGGTAGGTAAAGGGTCGTCCCTTCTTTAATCCGTTTATTATCCATATTTCCCCCGTGGGATCCCGGTGTACCACAGGGTACCCCTTCTTCCCTTGGAGCTACTCCGATGACTCCGATCATTGGATCTAGGGGCAGTTCGATGTTTTCATTAAATATCACTTTATTCCCTTTAATGGGAAGGACCTTGATTGTGGATGTCTTCACCTGATCTCCCATCAGGCCGGCTTCCGGTATGGCCGCAATAACCCCGTAGGAGTTAACCGCAATACGTTGGATTTCAATTTTCAGCACATCTCCCGGTTGGGCTTCTTCAATGAAGAGAGGACCTGTAGCCGGATTGATGTGATTCCAATCTAAGGCTTCCATGGACTGATTTTCTTCCGTAATTTGATTCTGAAAACAATCATAGGTCTCAAAGGTTACAATGCTACCGGATTTTACCTTCAGTGCCGGTGGATGTTCCTTATTCATGTCAAAAACATGCTGATCCTTTTTAATCTTTTTCAAGTTTTTCCCCTCCTTTAAATAGTACCTCTAAATACTACCTCGCCTTATAATGATTTTAACCCTGATTAGATTAATTCTCGTCGTAGTCCTCTAGATAAGTATGCTTTTCTCCGTCCTTTTGCCATCCGATGATGCAGTCCATATTCACATTGTGCCCCGCCCGGAAAATCTTACGATCCACATGGGGAAAGGTTTCTTTCATACTCTCAATAAACGCCTTCATCTCTTCTCTTTTACTTCCGATTTTTTTCGAAGCCACCATGCAGGCACAGTTCAGTGGCCAAATTCCGCTATTTTCTGTGAAATCGGTAATATCCTTCTCTTCGATCAGGTACATGGGACGGATCAATTCCATATTCTCAAAGTTCTGTGCCTTAAGTTTCGGTAACATGGTTTTGAAGTTTCCTGTATAAAATAAGTTCAACATCGTGGTTTCTATCACATCATTATAATGATGCCCCAGGGCTAACTTGTTGCATCCCAAGGCTTCAGCCTTAGCATAAAGTGCCCCTCTTCGCATTTTTGCACAAATATAACAGGGGTAATCCTTCGCTTTTTCCTGGGCAATTTCAAAGACCTTATATTCAAAAATATGGACCGGAATCTTTAAATGCTCACAATTATCCACCAGTAACTCTTTAATACCGGGGTGGTATCCCGGGTCCATGGCAATAAACTCCAAATCGAAATTAGCAATCCCATTTTTTCTTAATTCCTGAAAAAGCTTCGCCATTACCAGACTATCTTTTCCTCCGGAGATGGCCACGGCGATTTTATCACCGGATTGAATCAACTGGTAATCCTTCACCGCTTTAATAAATTTTGTCCAAAGCTTTTTTCGGTATTTCGTAATACACATCTTCTCTATTTCTTTCAGGGATTTTCTACTTTCCTCCGGCATGATCTGCCGGCAGCCATCCCCTACCAATTCCGTCATTTTACCACTCCTTGTATCTTCCATAAGCTATCTCACTGATTTAAGAATACCACCCCTAGGGATAAATATCAATATGGATGCTTTAATAGGGAGCGCTGATCTCCCCCTAATCTTCCTCAAATAATCAATACAAAACTTCAGTTTTACTAAAAACCATTCTAATGAATAATCCTACTGATAGTTTTTGACCTGCATTACCCGCATGGCGTTAAGAATAGCCAGCAAAGCCACTCCTACATCGGCAAAAACCGCTTCCCATAATGTAGCGATTCCCATAGCTCCGAGAATTAAAAAAATCATCTTTACTCCCAAAGCCAAAATAATATTTTGCCATACGATTTTTCTGGTTCTTCTTCCGATTCCTATGGCCGTAGCAATTTTCGAGGGTTCATCATTCATGACTACCACATCGGCAGCTTCAATGGCCGCATCGGATCCCAGGCCACCCATGGCAACTCCCACATCCGCCCGGGCTAGTACCGGAGCATCATTAATCCCGTCCCCGACAAAAAGAACTTTTCCTTTAGTGGTTCGGGCTCCTTCTATTTCTTCAAGCTTTTCAACCTTTTGATCCGGGAGCAGTTCCGCGAAAACCTGATCAATGCCGAGTTTCCTTCCAATGGCTTCACCAACGCTTTTACTGTCCCCGGTCAACATAATTGTATTTTTTACACCTAGGGCTTTTAAGGACTTTATCGCTTGTACGCTGTCCTTTTTTATCTCGTCGCCAATTTCTATGTGTCCCATATAGTACCGATTTACCGCAATATAAATAATAGTTCCTAAAGTATCCTCCCTTGAATAGTCCATACTTTCCCGGTCCATCAGCTTACTATTTCCCGCAAGAATTTCTTTGCCTTTGTATTCCACCTTAATCCCATGCCCGGGGATTTCCTCATAATTCGAAAGGTCATCGGTATGGACCTTACGGTTGTATGCCTCTACAATGGATATTCCAATAGGGTGATTGGAGTAAGCCTCTGCATAGGCTGCATATTCCAGAAGCTCTTCTACTCTATACTCTTCTACCGGAACTATTTTCCGTACTTTAAATACACCCTCGGTCAGGGTTCCGGTTTTATCAAATATAACGGTTTCCACATTGTTTAGAGCTTCAAGATAATTACTGCCCTTAATCAGGATTCCTGTTTTGGATGCTCCACCAATTCCTCCGAAAAAGCCTAAGGGGATGGAGATCACCAGAGCGCAGGGGCAGGATATTACAAGAAATACCAGCCCTCGATAAATCCACTGGGAAAAAAGAGCGCCGGGAATGAATAGGGGCGGTATCAAAGCAAGCAGCAAAGCTGTAATTACCACAACCGGTGTATAATACCGAGCAAACTTTGTTATAAAATTTTCCGTAGGTGCTTTTCTACTGCTGGCATTCTCTACTAAATCTAAGATTTTGGATACCGTGGAGTCTTCAAACGCTTTTAATACTTCCATGGTAAGAACACCGTTTTTATTAATAAAGCCGCTTAATAGGCTACTTCCCACGTTAACTTCCCTAGGCAGAGACTCACCGGTTAACGCAGAAGTGTCTACTGCAGACATTCCTTCTAGCACTTTACCGTCTAGGGGCACTCTTTCTCCCGGTTTTACAATGATTGTATCTCCGATTCTAACTTCCTCGGGATCCACTTTTTGAAGGCCCTCTTCGGTTTTTAGATGGGCATAGTCCGGTCGGATATCCATCAATTCTCCGATGGATTTTCTTGAACGGTCCACGGCCATGTCCTGAAAATACTCTCCCACTCGATAAAAAACCATAACTGCCACGGCTTCGGAATACTCGCCGATGGCAAAGGCTCCCAGGGTGGCAATCCCCATTAGGAAGTTTTCATCAAACACTTGTCCCCGGATAATATTTTTCCCCGCTCGTAGGAGAATACCTCCACCTACAATAACATAGCTTACTATAAACAATCCTATACTTATGGTCTCCGACAAATTCAGTAGCATGGCCAGACCGAAAAGAAGTCCTCCAACAATCAGTCTGTTTCTACTTTTTTTAGATTCCGGAGCTTCATCATCAGACCCATAGCCTTTGGTTTTTTTGCTTTTTTCATAGTTACGAACCTGAACTCCCGGTTCAATACGATCAATAATTCCTGCAGCGTCCTCTAGAATTTTTGAAATTTCCTGTTTTTCCTCTACTTCAATCGTTAACTTTCTTGCGATAAAATCCACTCTTGCCTGATGAACTCCTTGCAGTTTATTTATCTGATTTTCCATTTTCTCTGCACAATTTCCGCAACCGAGACCTTCCAGGGCCCATTCTTTTTTGATGATTTTATGCTTCATGTCTTCTCCTCCTTCGCCCATGAATTATGATAATTTCCTTTCGTTGATGTGAATTAATCCCTGATCAAAAATCTCTTTTACGTGCTCATCGTCCAGGGTGTAATAGACTACCTTTCCTTCTTTTCGGTATTTTACCAATCGAGCCTGTTTCAGTACCCGAAGTTGATGGGATATTGCTGACTGGGTCATGTTTAGCAGTACCGCAATATCGCATACACACATTTCTGCAGCAAACAGAGCATATAAAATCTTGATTCTGGTGGTATCACCGAAGACCTTAAACAACTCTGCCAAATCATACAGATGCTCGTCCTCAGGCATGTTTTTCTCCACCCTATTTACAACATCTTCATGAATTATGGTGCAATCACATCTTTCAATCTTGGTTTTTGAATCTTTCATAGTATTCTTCCTCTCTTTAATGTTATATGTGAGCAAGTATTCATATATTAATTCCATTATAGTAGCCTACTCTTTACTTGTCAACCGCTCTGATTTTGATTTGTATTAACAGCAGAAAAGACCGACCGGATAGCTGCTCCGATCGGTCTTTCTTAATTTTTTTACATGTCATGAGTTTTAATCGAAATACTAATACCCTTTAATTCCCTGCCAATTCTTTTTGCAAAACCTTTCCCAATCGCTGGATTCCTTCACGGATTTTGTCTTCAGACATCATGGAGTAATTCAACCGAAAGGTATTCTCTTTTCCTCCGTTAGGATAAAAGGATCCCCCGGGTACAAAGGCAACGTTTTCATTAATGGATTTTTTAAACACTTCCTTGGCATCTATCCCCTCCGGTAGTTCACACCAGGTAAAAAGTCCGCCTTCGGGATACGTGTACTTAACGACCTTTGGAAAGTGTTCTTTAATAGATTCCATCATCACGTCCCGTCTTTTTCGATAGACTTCTTTAATCTTTTCAATATGTTCATCTATACTGTACATTTCCATAAATTTATTAATTTCCCGCTGAGTTAAAGTACTGGTATGAAGGTCCGCACCCTGCTTTACAAAAATATATTTTTGTAGTGCTTCTCCGTCTCCTAATGTCCATCCTACCCGTAATCCGGGACAGAAGATTTTAGAGAAGGTCCCTAAGTAAATGACACGGCCCTGGGTATCATAAGCTTTAATTGATGAGGGTCTTTCTCCCTCAAATCGAAGTTCTCCATATGGATTATCCTCAATAATGGGAAGATCGTATTCGTTGGCTAATTCAATTAAGCGCTTTCGCCTCTCTATGGACCAGGTTCTTCCCGAGGGGTTTTGAAAATCCGGTATAACATAGATCATTTTTACGTGATCCGTTTCTTTTAAAACCTTCTCAAGGGATTCCATATTCATTCCTTCATCATCGGTATCAATTTCCACGAATCTGGGAGAATAGGATTTTAATGCATTAATCGCACCCAGGTAACTGGGACTTTCACAGATCACTACATCTCCTTCGTTTAAAAAAACTTTCCCCGATAAATCCAATCCCTGCTGGGATCCGTTGGTGATCAGTATATTATCCGCTGTAGTCTTGACTCCAACCTCTTCCATTCTTTTTGCGATTTTTTCTCTCAGAGGCAAATATCCTTCCGTACTACTGTATTGCAGTGCCTTCTCCCCGTCTTCTTCCAAAACCGCTTTGGATACCGCCTTCATTTCAGATACAGGAAACAACTCCGGTGCCGGCAAACCTCCTGCAAAAGAGATAATCTCCGGATTCTCAATGAGCTTTAAGATCTCGCGAATTTCCGAAGCTTTTAGTGATTCCATACGCTTTGCAAATTTCATCAATAAATCCCTCCATCTTTATATTGTATATCATTATCTTATTATTCAATGCTATTATATCATACTAATGAATAATTTTGATGAACTGATCCGATCTTTCCGTGGAAACCCGGTGCCGATTAAAACTGCCTTGATTTCCCTGTGTACTTTCCCATGTTCAGGGGTATACACAAGTAATATAGAAAAAGTTATCGGAGGGATTAGATATGTTTAAGCTAATCATAAGCAGTTTATGGGATCTTCGAAAATCATGGAGAAATTATTTATTATTCAGCTTCTTTTACCTGCTTCTTAGCAGCTATGTCTTAATCCCCTTTTTAGGCTACTTTCTAAATCGTCTGCTTCTTATGGTAAGTTCCGGGGTTTTAATTAATTCCGCAGCCTTTTCCCTACTATTAGATCCCCGAGGGATCATCGGTCTGATCCTTTTATCCACCTTAGCGGTTATTTTTACAGTCATTCAAGTAGGTACTTATATAGTGCTTGCTTACAAAAATAACCGTGACAAAGAAATTCTCGTGTCCGAAGGATTTATCACTTCCCTTGTCTCCATTAAGCGGATGCTTGGTTTAGGGGCTCTTTATCTTGCTCTATTGTTTTTTCTTATCATTCCCATTGTTAACATCCCCATTATGCCTGAATTGTCAGAGTTGGTCTCCCTTCCCCAGCTTCTTTTGGATAATATCATGGGAAATATAATTACACGGGGGTTCTACTTTTTAATTGTTGCTCTTTTTATCTACCTTCTCCTTCGTCTGATTTTTACGCTACACGAAGTACTAATTGAAAGACAAAGAGTTTGGGACGGAATGAAGACCAGCATGCAGTTGACACGGAAAATCAGCTTCATTCTTCTTTTTAAACTGTTATTTTTTGACGTTGTGGTTTTTTCTTTAGGTGCCCTGTTTTTTACATTTTTATCTTCACTTCCGGAGATTTTAGATTTCGAGGTAAACTATATTCTTCGAAATTATTTGGTTACAATGTCCAGTTTTTTGACTTTTGTTTATTCCTTACTTCTGATTCCGTTAAATATCATCTTTATCACAAAGCTTTATGAGCAGGTGAAGGAAGAACATTCAAATGAAGACCGTTTAAAAACCTTCAATATTACCTTCCTTGCGAATATTGAACATAAACTTTTTCGTCTATTGAAAAAGAAAAGAATCATTCTACCCGCCATGCTGATAATAAGTGTTCTTGCAACCTTTTTTACGGGACTGTTTATCAATCAAAATACCATTTATGCAGGCCGTGATGTTTCCGTTATTTCACACCGGGGGATTGTTCATGGGGAATTTGAAAACTCCCTGGAAGGAATCCGGGCCTCTATGGAAGGGGAAATTGATATTGTGGAATTTGATGTGATGATGACGAAGGATCAAGTCATCGTCCTTCATCATGATCGGAGTCTGAGAAGAACCTTCGGACATCCGGACCAGGTCCGGGACCTGACCTATGATGAACTTATGGAACTTGATATAAGCCGCCCCCTAAATTTCCCTCCCGATGATCCTCTTTTTCCTACCCTCAATGAAGCTTTGGAAGTGGCCTCCGAAGAAGTACGGGTACTGATTGATGTCAAAACGAATGGTGAAGAGGAGGATGTTTTTGCCCGTGAGCTTGTGCGAATTATTGAACAACACGGGAAGGAAGATACCGCTTATATTCAGTCCTTTAGTAACTCCCTTCTTCGCCATGTACACCAGGAAAATCCGCGGATTATCACCGGCCAAATACTCTATTACAGTCTAGGAGACCTCGGTACCCTGAATGTAGACTATTACACGGCCCACCACGGCATGCTGAACCGGGACTTTGTTCGAAGGGCAAGACAGAATGATATTGGCATCTGGGTTTGGACCGTAAGCACGGAAGAAGCTATAAAAGAGGTCCTACAATATGATATTGACGGCATTATTACGAATCGTCCCTTATTGGCTAAGGAAATATTAGGAAGAAGCGTGGAGGAGGAATCCGAATAAAATTAATTTCCCACAGGGACAAAAAAGGCCCCCTGACAATTCAAGGGGCCTTTTTTGATTATTAGCAATATGCTTTTGCTTCTTCTTAAAGTATATCCGTGATGCTAATGTCCATCACACAAATTTTGTTTTAGGGTGCTCACCTTAAAGATCAAATCGATCCGCATTCATTACTTTGTTCCAGGCCTTCACAAAGTCCTGAACAAATTTTTCTTTCCCGTCTTCACTTCCGTATACCTCGGCGATTGCCCGTAGTTCAGAGTTATGACCGAAGATTAAATCCACCCTTGTTGCAGTCCACTGTACTTCTTTGGTTTTTCGGTCATAGCCTTCAAAAACGTCCCCGTTCTCGGATTTTGGTTTCCACTCTGTATCCAGATCCAGTAGGTTGACAAAGAAATCATTACTCAGTCTACCCGGATTCTTAGTAAATACTCCATGCTTCTCTCCATTGAAATTCACATCCAAGGTTCGCATGCCACCCACAAGAACGGTCATCTCCGGTGCCGTAAGGCCGAGGAGTTGAGCCTTATCAACCAGCATTTCCTCCGCTTTTACCGCATATTTATCCTTCATATAGTTTCTGAATCCGTCGGCTTTGGGTTCCAACACATCAAAGGAATCCGTATCCGTCTGCTCCTCGGTGGCATCGGTTCTTCCCGGTGTGAAGGGGACGCTAATGTCCACTCCGGCGTCCTTTGCAGCCTTTTCAATTCCGGCGTTCCCCCCAAGAACTATCATATCCGCCAAAGTAACTTTCTTATTCCCCGATTGTTTTTCATTAAAATCCTTCATAATTTCTTCCAATTTATTCAGTACTTTTTGCAATTGATCCGGCTGGTTTACCTCCCAGTTCTTCTGAGGTGCAAGGCGAATCCTCGAACCGTTGGCGCCTCCTCTATAGTCGGACCCTCTAAAGGTAGATGCCGAAGACCAGGCGGTATAAACGAGTTCCTGAACCGTAAGTCCCGAGTCCAGAAGGGTTTTTTTAAGCTCTTTAATATCGTCATCATCAATCAGCTCAAAGTCCACCGCCGGTACCGGATCCTGCCAGATAAACTCTTCCTTAGGAACTTCCGGACCGATATATCGGCTTACAGGTCCCATATCTCGATGGGTCAGTTTAAACCAGGCCTTTGCAAAGGCTTGGGCAAACTCCTGGGGATTTTCCATGAAGTGCTTGGCAATAGGCTTATAAATCGGATCCATCCGAAGGGCCATATCCGCGGTAGTCATCATCGGCGCCCAGCGTTTATCCGGGTTGTGTGCATCGGGAACCTCATTTTGTGCTTCCGGCTCCACGGGATGCCACTGATAAGCACCGGCAGGACTCTTCTTTAGGTCCCAGTCATATTTAAACAGGGTTTCCAAATAGGTATTATCCCATTTTGTCGGAGTCTTTGTCCATGCCCCTTCAATTCCACTGGTCATGGTATATTCTCCGTGTCCCGTGCCCTTACTGTTCTTCCATCCGAGACCCTGCTGTTCAATGGGTGCCGCTTCCGGTTCCGGGCCCAGATACTTCTCTTCCACGGCACCGTGGCACTTGCCGAAGGTATGTCCCCCTGCAATGAGGGCTACGGTTTCATAATCGTCCATGGCCATTCTTGCAAAGGTGTCCCGAATATCTTTCCCGGAACCTATGGCACTTGGCTCACCGTTCGGTCCTTCCGGGTTTACGTATATCAGTCCCATTTGTACCGCTGCCAAGGGATTTTCCAGTTCCCGGTCCCCGGAGTATCGCTTATCTCCGAGCCACTCTTCTTCCGATCCCCAGTAGGTATCCTCTTCCGGCTCCCAAATATCTTCTCTGCCTCCGGCAAAGCCTATAGTTTCAAATCCCATGGATTCCAATGCACAGTTCCCCGTAAGAATCATTAAATCCGCCCAGGATAATTTGTTTCCGTATTTCTGTTTAATCGGCCATAAAAGCCTTCTGGCTTTATCGAGACTCACATTGTCCGGCCAGCTGTTCAGGGGAGCAAAACGCTGATTCCCGGTGTTTCCACCGCCCCTTCCATCCTGCATTCTATAAGTTCCCGCACTGTGCCATGCCATACGAATCATTAACGGTCCGTAATGCCCATAATCCGCCGGCCACCAATCTTTAGAATCCGTCAGCAGTTCCACGATATCCTTCTTCACCGCTTTTAAATCCAGTTTTTTAAATTCCTCTGCATAATTAAAGTCTTTCCCTAGGGGATTTCTCGATGCAGGATTCTGATGAAGAATCTTTAAGTTTAACTGGTCCGGCCACCAGTACTTATTCTCCGTTCCTCTCCCTGCCTTAACATTACCCGTAGCTCCTGTTACCGGACATTTACTTTGTTCACTCATAGTCGGCCTCCTTTTGAATTTAATTACATCTTAGACAGTAAAATGAAACTCTTAAAACTTCTTTATAGACATATTTCCACATATCTCTCCTATACCCATATTTAAACAGTAAATAACAATTTTTCTGATAATT
>Ga0194137_10000614_pt1 | contig 23107 bp, 19 predicted proteins | sample TARM_MetaG_T3_14_FD_134025 | JGI IMG/M metagenome (GOLD analysis project Ga0194137, IMG submission 134025) | Freshwater microbial communities from Pennsylvania, USA, analyzing microbe dynamics in response to fracking - TARM_MetaG_T3_14 (version 2) | ecosystem: Environmental > Aquatic >... | reverse complement strand
TCAGCCGCGGCGAGGCGGGGGGGGTCATCGGCGGCGCGTCGGCCAGGGAAGGTCGCACCGCGGAGCCCGCCGACGCTTCGGCGGCCGTCGGGCCCGTGCCACCGGACAGGCCACCCGGGTGGCTGGGCGTCGCATCGGCCAGGCTGGGCTTGCCGCCGCCGGGGCGGGCCGGCACCTGGCTCTTGGTGACCGGGAAACCGGGCACATGGCGGGCCAGCACGCGCTGCAGCTGGGCCATGACCTCGTCGGCCTGGCTGCTGGCCTTGCTGCGGACGGCCGGCAGCGGCAAGGGGCCGGATGTTGGAGCCAGACCGGCGCCGGGAGCGGCCGGCGGCACCGGCAAGCCCGTGGCGGCCGCCGTCGCGTCCTTGGCGGCCTGGGCGGTGCGGCGGATGAACGGGCGCAGGTCGACCTCGGGCAGCACCTTCTGGGCAATCAGCCAGCGGTTGGTCTCGTGGTAGGCCTCGCTGACGAGCTGGGCGAATTCATCGTGCAGCTCGTGGTGCAGCAGTTGCCAGATGTTGGCGTCCAGGCCGACGCGGTTCCAGGCGTCCAGCGCGACGCGGGCCACCACATGAGCGCGCAGCAGGTCCAGCGGGTCCAGGTCGTCCTGGGCCTCCAGGGCCTGCATGCGGGTGCGCAGGTCGGTGAATTCCCAGGTGGCCCGGTCCATCATGACCAGCGCCAGCCGCGAGCTGGTGATCTCGCGCTCGATGGTCGAGTCGTCGACCAAGCTCATCTTCAGCGACTGCGCCGGCACGGTGGAGTCGTGCTCGCGTGCGTTGTCGGAGACGCCATGCACCGCCGCATGCCGCAGGGCCGCCACGACCGCCATCTGCCAATTCGGGCCCAGCTTCTGCCAGGCCTGCACCGCGTCCCGCCGGGCCGTCATGATGGCGTGGGGGGCGGCCTGCAGCAGCAGCTGGCTGGCGCCCTGGCCGACGGCGGCCACCAGCGGCGTCATGCCGCGCACCAGGGCTTCGAGATAGACGCGCCGCGCCTGGGTCGCCAGGGCCTGGTTACGAGCGGCGGTCATGGACGGGTGATGGCGGCGCGGCTGAAGTGAATGGTTGCGTTCACTCTACACGACGGCCCCGGAGTTCGGGTCGTTGGGGTCGTCACGATTCACGGCAACCTTGACCAGGTCCTCCCGCTTGACGCCCAGCCACATCGCGATGGCAGCGGCGACGAACACCGAGGAGTAGATGCCGAACAAGATGCCGATGGTCAGGGCGACGGCGAAGTAATGCAGCGTCGGGCCACCAAACAGCAGCATGGACACCACCATCAGCTGGGTGCAGCCGTGCGTGATGACGGTGCGGCTCATCGTCGACGTGATGGCGTGGTCGATGACCTCGTGGGTGTTCATCTTGCGGAACTTGCGGAAGGCTTCCCGCACCCGGTCGAAGATGACCACCGACTCGTTGACCGAATAGCCCAGCACCGCCAGCACCGCCGCCAGCACCGCCAGCGAGAACTCCCACTGGAAGAAGGCGAAGAAGCCCAGGATGATGACCACGTCGTGCAGGTTGGCGATGATGCCTGCCAGCGCGAACTTCCACTCGAAGCGGATGGCCAGGTAGATCATGATGCCGGCCACCGTCACGGCCAGGGCCTTGGCGGCGTCCTGGGCCAGCTCGGCGCCGACGGCTGGACCGACGACCTCGGAGCGCGACAGCCGGATGGGCTCGGCCCCGTCGGGTTTCTTGCAGATCTGCTTGCTGACCTGCTCGCCCTGTGCCGTCACTTCCTGGTGCTCGCTGACGGCACCGGCCTCGGCCGCGCAGAGCTCACCGAAGACCTTGCCGACGACCTCGGTCTGCTTCTCGCCGGCACGCACCGGCAGGCGGATCATGACGTCGCGAGAGGAGCCGAAGTTCTGTACCTGGACCTCGCCATAGCCCATCTTCTCGATGGTGTGGCGAGTCTTCTCGATCTCGGCCGCCTGCGGGTAGGCCACCTCGATGACAGTGCCGCCAGTGAATTCGATGGAGAAATGCAGCTGGCGCGTGATCAGGAAGAACACGGCGGCCGCGAAGGTGATGAAGGAGATGGCGTTGAAGATCAACGCATGCTTCATCAGCGGCAGGTCGCGCTTGATGCGAAAGAGTTCCATGTTGCAGCTTCCTCAGGCTTTCGCGACGATGTCGGTGGCCGCAGGCTCAGGCCTCCAGACCTGGCCGATGGAGACGCTCTTGAGCTTCTTCTGGCGGCCGTACCAGAGGTTCACGAGACCGCGCGAGAACACGACGGACGAGAACATCGAGGTCAGGATGCCCAGGCAGTGCACGACGGCAAAGCCCTTGATAGGGCCTGAGCCGAACACCAGCAGGGACACGCCGGCGATCAGCGTCGTCACGTTGGAGTCCAGGATGGTGGCCCAGGCGCGTTCATAGCCGAGGTGGATGGCCTGCTGGGGCGCGGCGCCGCCGCGCAGTTCCTCTCGCACGCGCTCGTTGATCAGCACGTTGGAGTCGATGGCCATGCCCAGCACCAGGGCGATGGCGGCGATGCCCGGCAGGCTCAGCGTGGCCTGCATCAGCGACAGCGCAGCGACCAGCAGCAGCAGGTTGAAGCCCAGGGCCAGCGACGAGAACACGCCGAACAGCAGGTAGTAGACGCACATGAAGGCGGCCACCGCGGCAAAGCCCCAGGTGACGCTGGCGATGCCCTTCTCGATGTTTTCCTTGCCCAGGCTGGGGCCGATGGTGCGCGACTCGATGATTTCCATCGGCGCGGCCAGCGAGCCTGCGCGCAGCAGCAGGGCGGTGTCGTTGGCGTCCTGCGTGGTCATGGCGCCCGAGATCTTGACGCGTCCGTTGGGGATCTCGCTGCGGATGACCGGTGCCGTGACGACCTCGCCCTTGCCCTTCTCAAACAGGATGATGGCCATGCGCTTGCCGATGTTCTCGCGCGTCAGGTCCTTGAAGATGCGGGCGCCCTTGGCGTCCAGCGTCAGGTCGACGGAGGGCTGGTGGTTCTCGTCGAAGCCGGTCTGGGCGTCGACCAGGGCGTCGCCGGTCAGCACGAACTGGCGCTTGACGATGATGGGGCCGAAGCCACGGTCGATATAGCGCTCGGTGCCGAAGGGCACGGGGCCGTTGCCCTTGAGGGCTTCCAGCGCCTCGCTGCTGTCGTCCACCATGCGCAGTTCCAGCGTGGCGGTACGGCCGATGATCTTCTCGGCCCGGGCCGAGTCCTGCACGCCGGGCAGCTGCACGACGACGCGGTCCAGGCCCTGCTGCTGGATGACTGGCTCGGCCACGCCGAGTTCGTTGACGCGGTTGTGCAGCGTGGTGATGTTCTGCTTGACCGCCGCTTCCTGCACGGCGACCTGGGCCTTGGGATTGAGCACTCCGGTCAGCTGCAGCTCGCTGCCCTCGCCCTGCGGCGTCCAGATGATGTCGGGCAGCTGGGCCTTCAGCACGTCGTTGGCCGCCGTGCGCTGGGCGGCGTCGCGGAAGGCGATGATGACCGTGTTGCCATCGCGGCTGATGCCGGCATGGCGGATGTTCTTGTCGCGCAGCATGGTGCGCGCGTCGCCGGTCAGGGCCTCGGCCTTCTTGGTCAGGGCCGCCTTCATGTCGACCTGCATCAGGAAGTGCACGCCACCACGCAGGTCCAGGCCCAGGTACATGGGGTTGGCATGCAGGCTGGACAGCCACAGCGGCGAGCGCGACAGTAGGTTCAGCGCGACGATGTAGCTGGGCTCGGCGGCGTCGGGATTGAGCGCCTTGCTGATGACGTCCTTGGCCTTGAGCTGGGTGTCGGTGTCGCCAAACCGGGCCTTGATCGAGTTGCCGTCGAACTGGACGAAGTCCGCCTTGATGCCGGCCTCCTGCAGCGACGTCTCGATGCGCGCGCCCAGCGCGGCATCGACCTTGATGGTGGCCTTGGCACTGGACACCTGCACGGCCGGCGCCTCGCCGAAAAGATTGGGCAGCGTGTAGAGCGTGCCGATCAGCAGCGCGACGAGCAGGATCGCGTACTTCCAGAGCGGATAGCGGTTCATGGGGACTTCCTTGTGCGCCTCGACGGCGTGGCGCGGGAGATGGGCGCGTGCCGGATTACTTCAAGCTGCCCTTAGGGAGAACCTGGGTGATGGCGCTGCGCTGGATCTGCAGCTCGACACCATTGGCGACCTCGAGGTGGATGAAGTTGTCGCCCAGCTTGCTGATCTTGCCGATGACGCCGCCGGCGGTGACGACCTCGTCACCCTTGGCCAGGGCCTCGATCATGGCCTTGGCCTCTTTCTGGCGCTTCATCTGCGGCCGGATCATGACGAAATAGAGCACCACGAACATCAGCACCAGAGGCAGCATGCCGAGGAGGCCGGATTCGGGGCTGGCGGCGCCTTGGGCGGCCTGGGCGTAGGCGTTGGAGATGAACACGTTGAATTCCTTGGGATGGGGCGGCCGCAAAAACCGCAGGGCAACCTTGAATTCTAGTGCGCCGCGACGACGGTCCTTTTCGGCGAGGCGCGGGGGTTACGCCGCCCCGCCATGCCCTGCTAACCTGCCACGGCCGCAGCCACACTGCCTGGAGCCCGCCCTTGCCGATCAGGACCCTGACAGACCGACTGAGCCTGCGCAGCCTGCTGACGCTGCCCTACGTCGTGCTGGTGCTGGCCCTGGTGCTGCTGGTGGGTGCCCTGTCCTGGCGTGCCGGGCGCGACACGGTGGACAACCTGTCCGGCCAGCTCCTCGTCGAGACGGTCAACCGCATCTCGGTGTCGCTGGAGCGCCATGTCGGTGGCGCCGACGCCGTGCTGGAGGCCGCCTTCCCCACCGGACTGCCGGCGCCCGAGAACCTGCCCAAAGAGCTGGACACCCTGCGCACCCGCTTCTGGCTGGCGACCTCGGTGCACCGTGACCCCAACAACTACGTCTACTACGGCGACCGCCACGGCCATTTCCTCGGCCTGTGGCGCTTCTCCGAACTGGAGGCCGAGCTGCGCCTGCGCAACAAGGGCGAAGGGCCGCGCACCCTCTACCGTGTCAGCGGCATCGCCGGCGAGCTGCGCTCGCCCATCGTCGAGGACAAGGTCTTCGAGCCGCGCGAGCGCCCCTGGTACCAGGCGGCCCTGGCCAATCCGGCGGCGCTGAGCTGGACTCCCGTCTACATCGACTTCAAGACCCTGGACCTCGTCACCACCCGCACCAAGCGGATCGGCAACGATGTCGGCGAGCCCGAAGGCGTGGCCGCCACCGACCTGCCGCTCAAGCAGGTCAATTCGCTGCTGCAGCGCGTGGCCCTGACGGAGAACGCCGTCGCCATGGTGGTGGAGGCGGACGGCCCCCTGGTCGGCGTCTCCCGCGGCCCGCACATGAAGACCCTGGCCGTTGGCCAGCACGAGCGCCTGAACGCCGCCCAGAGCAGCGACGCCCTCGTCGCGGCCGCCTACGAAGCGGTACGCCAGCGCACGACCGCCGCCGGCGCCGAAACCCTGGGCACCGCGCCGCGCACCGCCAGCTTCATCGACGCCGAGGGCCGCGTCGTGCAGCTCGGCTATGCGCGTGTCGAGCCGGCGCTGGGCCTGGACTGGCTCGTCATCGTCGCCGTGCCGCGCGCCGACTTCCTGGCCGGCGTGCAGCGCAACGTCGCGCACGCCGCCGCGCTGGCTGGGCTGGGCGTCGTCATCGTCCTGGGCCTGGGCTGGGCGGTGCTGGGCATCGTGACGCGCGAGCTGCGCGAGCTGGCCGAGGCGGCCCGCCGCGTCGGCGACGGCGTGCTGGACGAGCCGCCCGAGATCCACCGCACCGATGAGCTGGGCGAGCTCGCACGCAGCTTTGCCGACATGCAGCGCCGGCTGCTGACCGACCAGCTCACGGGCCTGTCCAACCGCGGCGCCATCCTGCGCCGCATTGAGGACCGCATCCTGCAGCAGCGCCGCCGCGGCGACCGCTGGCCCTTTGCCGTCATGTTTGTCGACCTGGCCCGCATCAAGGACGTCAACAAGCGCTTCGGCCACGGCATCGGCGACGCGGTGCTGAAGGAAGTCGGCCAGCGGCTGCGCACCGGCGTGCGCATCGGCGACATCGTGGCCCGCTATGCCGGCGACGAATTCGTGCTGCTGCTGGACTCGGTCGAGAACCGCGCCGACGCCGAGGCCGCGCGCGACCACCTCGAGGCGGCCATGCGCGCGCCGCTGGAAGTCCTGGCCGGCATCGGCCCGGCCGACTTCAACGTCGGCGCCAGCTTCGGCATCGCCCTCTACCCGGACGACGGCCAGGACACCGAGAGCCTGCTGCGCCACGCCGATGCCGACATGTTCGCCCGCAAGCAGGCCCAGCCCAACACCAGCTCGAATGCCTCAAGGTTTTGACATCGCGGCCCTGCGCCGCCACGCCGTCGCGCGCAGCCTGTTCACGCCCACCACCCTGCTCAAGGCCGTCGACAAGCTCGGCGGCTTCGTGCAGGCCGACCCGCTGCGCGCCCCGGCCCGCGCCCAGGACCTGACGCTGCGCCACCGCGTCAAGGGCTACCGGGCCGGCGACCTGGAACGCCGCTACCCGCGCCTGCCGCTGCAGGAAGACTTCTTCATCAACTACGGCTTCGTCACGCCCGAGCTGCGCGCGCTGATGCATCCGCGCACGACGCGCCGCGTCTGGGACAAGGCCCGCTGGAAGCTGGCCAAGGCCGTGCTGGCCGAGGTCGAGCGCCTGGGCGAGGCCCATCCGGCCGACGTCGATGCGGCCCTCGACCACGGCGCCGTGAAGAACTGGTTCGGCGGCAACAGCCGGTTGTCGACCGAGCTGCTGGACGGCCTGCACTACCGCGGCCATCTCAATGTCGTGCGACGCGACAACGGCACCCGCGTCTATGCCCTCGGCCCGCCATGGGAACCCCACCCCGACCCGCAGGCCGCCATGGACGCCATGGCCGATGTGCTGGTGCGGAAGTACGCGCCGCTGCCGGCGGCCAGCCTGTCCCTGCTCATCCGCATGCTCTTCCACGGTGCCCACCAGTGGCGCGAGCTGGCGCCGGCCACCATCGCCCGTGCCAAGGCGCGGCTGACGCACGCCAAGGTCGACGGCATCGACTGGTACTGGCCCGCCGACGAAGACCCGACGCGCGGCTGGCGCATCCCCTCGCAGGTGCGGCTGCTCGCCCCCTTCGACCCGGTGGTTTGGGACCGCCGCCGCTTCGAACTGCTATGGGGCTGGGCCTATCGCTTCGAGGCCTACACGCCGGCGGCCAAGCGGGTGCGCGGCCATTACGCGCTGCCGCTGCTGTGGCGGGACCAGGTCATCGGTTGGGCGAATGCGGGGGTCAAGAACGGAAGGCTGAAGGTCGAGTGCGGCTATGTCAGCGGCAAGGCGCCGCGGGATGCCGGCTTCAAGGAGGCGCTGGAGGAGGAGCGTGCAAGGCTCGCAGCTTTTCTGAGCGTGTAGGTCGGTTGAGGCGAGCAGGGCCGGCTTTTGCAGACAACTTGCAGGCAGGCGCAGAAACCACGCCGGCGTCCGAGTGATGCATTCGAACCTAACGCAGGCAGAAGAGCAGGATGTGTATGCGCGCCTCAGACGGCTGCCGATAATTCGATGACCACGGCGCCCCGGACTGATATTCCCCGATGCGTATTCCCGCCCACACCTCAGGGAACCCGTGCCTGCTGAGTAGATAAGTGCGCAGGGCTTCGATTCGCTCCCCGATCAGTTGGTAGTCCTTTCGGGGCAAAGATGCACCGGAAAGCTCGTACCAAATGGTTGCGTTTGCCTGAGCGGGCCATCCACTGCACTCCTTCACTCTCTCCGCCTGTTCGTCGACAAGCGCCTTTTGTCCCTCGCTCAGCAACGCGCTGCCGGGGTCGAACGCGATGTCCAGATCTCCCTGCCTCGAGTTGTTTGCCGGTGTCGTGGCGCCAGCAGGCCCGAGGAACAGCCACAGGCTGCCGCACAAGATCCATCGACTCAAAGCCAGCACTGCAACTCCACTGCAACCGCCTCATGTTCCCCCCCAAGGGACCACTGGCGGGAATCCCATTCGATCCATGTTGCGGTACTGGCAACGCCGTGTCTGCGCAAGAAGTAGGTTCTCAGCGCCTCGGTTCTTTCTCCAATGATCTGGTAGTCGGCGCGATGCCGGACTGAGGGGTCGAGAAGAAAAAGAATTCGCACCTCTGCAACGTTCGGCCAATCACGACACGAGGGAACGACCTTTTCCAGTTCAGCGTCCAAGGTCTTCTCGAAGCGCTCTGGCCATACAAGGTCCTTCGGCTCATAGACAAGAACCAGCCTGCTAACCGACGCGTAGGCCTGTGCGCGCCTGCTCTCGAACGCTTCGCCTGCTGTTGCAAGCTGCATCGTTGCCGCCAGAACCACGAAAAACACGCACCCATCTCGAATCCATCGACTGCGTAGCGAACTGCAAAGTAGTGGTGATGCCGGCATAGCACGCGATCTTATTGGGATGCTTGAACGACGGCGGCCGAACATCTCCCCGCCAGATTGGCGCGACGTCGATCAAGCCTACGATCCCAGCCACCCCGACTGCCGGATTCAACGTCATGCGCTGTCTCGCCGCCCTACTGCTCGCCCTGACCCTGAGCCCCCTCGCCCACGCCGACGAAGCCAGCACCGCCGCCGCCTTCCAGAAGCTGCGTACGAACCCCTGGCTGCTGCGCCAGTTCATGGCCAGCTTCCCCAAGGGCGGCGACCTGCACAACCATCTGGACGGCAGCATCTATGCCGAGAACATCATCCAGTGGGCGGCCGAGGACGGCAAATGCGTGGCGCCGGGCACCGGGCAGATCAGCTTTCCGCCCTGCGACGCGCAGCGGCCCTTGATGAAGGACTATGCGGCCGACTCGGGGAACTACCGCCAGCTGGTCGACGCCTACTCGGTGCGCAACTACGAGCGCGGCCCGAAGTCCGGCCATGACCAGGTGTTCGACACCTTCGGCCGCTTCATCCCCGGCACGCTCGGCCGCGAGGGCGAGATGCTGCGCGAAGCGACGAATCGCCGCGGCGCGGAGAACACCGTCTACCTGGAGCTGCTGCAGTCCTGGGGCATGGACAAGGCGCGCGCCATCGCTGCCGCCGAGCCCGGCGCCTTCCGCGCCGACCGGCCCGCGAGCGACTGGGCCCAGCACCCGGCCCTGCACAAGATCGTCGCCGACACCCGCATCGAGCTGGACCGCATCGAGAAGCGCTGGCGCGAGCTGTCACATTGCGACGACACCGCGGCCGAGCCCGGCTGCGGCGTGGCCCTGCGCTATCTGGCCCAGGTCATCCGCACCTTCCCGCCCGAGCAGGTCAATGCCCAGATCGCGCTGGCCTTTTTGCTCGTCAAGGCCGACCCTCGCTGGGTCGGGCTCAACCTCGTCGCGCCCGAGGACGACCCCAGCACGCTGCGCCACTACACCGAGCAAATGACGGTCATCGGTGCCTTGGGCAAGCTCTATCCGGACGTGAAGGTGTCGCTGCACGCCGGCGAGTTCGGCTTCGGCCTGGTGCCGCCCGAGGACTTCCGCGACCACATACGCCAGGCCCTGGACATTGCCGGCGCCCGCCGCATCGGCCATGGCGAGGCCATCGGCCTGGAGACCGGCGCCGCCGACACGCTGCGCGACATGGCCCAACGCGGCATCGCCGTCGAGATCAACCTCACCAGCAATGCCATCGTCCACGACCTCAAGGGCGAACAGCACCCCTTGCTGCTCTACCGCCAGTTCGGCGTGCCGACGGCGCTGTCGGCCGACGACGAAGGCGTGTTCCGCATCGACCTGACGAACGAATACCAGCGCGCCGCGGCGACCTACCCCTCGTTGACCTACCGTGACTTCAAGCAGCTGTCGCGCCATGCCCTCCACAACGGCTTTGTCGAGGGGCAGGCCTTGCTGGCGGACACGGCGACAGGGCGCTTCGTCGCCGCCTGTTCCGGCGAACGCCCGGGCCGCGAGGCCAGGAGCACCCGCTGCCGCGACTTCCTGACCGCCAACACCAAGGCCCGCCTGCAATGGGACCTGGAAGCGCGCTTTGCCCGCTTCGAAAGCCAAGCTCACTGAATGCTTCTTGACATCGGGCCGCTGCGCCGCAACACCGCTTTTCGCCGCCACTTCGCCAGCCAGTTCGTCTCGGGCCTGGGCACCATGGTCAGCTATGTGGCCGTGCCCTGGCAGCTCTACCAGCTGACCTACTCCAACGCCCAGGTGGGCCTGCTCGGCCTGGTGCAGCTGATTCCCGTCGTCGTCTGCGGCCTGCTCGGTGGTGCAGTGGCAGACCGTGTCGACCGCAAGCGGCTGCTGATAGCGTCGGAAGCGCTGATGGCACTCTGCTTGGCCGGGCTGCTGACCAATGCGCTGAGCGCCGCGCCCAGCGTGCTGGCCATCTATGCGCTGGTGGCCGTCCTTCAGGGCGCCAGCGGTTTTCACCGACCGGCCCTGGAGGCGCTGACACAGAAGCTGGCCAAGCCCGAGGAATTCGCAGCGGTCTCAGCCTTGTCCTCGGTGCGCGGCACGGTGGGCATGGTGGCCGGGCCGGCGCTGGCCGGCATCCTGCTGGCCAAGTGGGGCGCGGTCGGCGCCTATGTCTTCGACTTCGCAACCTTTATCGCCGCGCTGTTCTTCATCGCCCGCATTCCGCGGGAAGCCATCGGCAGCGTGGAGTCAACGCAGGGCCGCTCCCAAGTTGACTCCACCCCCTCGGGGGGCGGCGGCGGGCCTTTGCCGCCGCCTGGGGGCACTAATGCTTCGCCAGGCGAACGCCCGCATCTGCTGGCCGATCTGGCCGAAGGCCTGCGCTTCGCCTGGGCTCGGCCCGAGTTGATGGGCACCTATCTCGTCGACATCGTCGCCATGGCCTTTGCCTTCCCGGTTGCTCTCTTCCCGGCGATGGCGGCGGCGGACGGGCGCACCGAGTCGGTAGGCTGGCTGCTGTCCGCGATGTCGGTGGGTGCCCTCATCATCGGCCTCTTCAGCGGCTGGACCGGCAAGGTCAGACGTCATGGCCGCGCCGTCGTCATCGCGGCGACCGTCTGGGCTGTCGGCATCGCGGCCTTGGGCCTCGCGCCCAGCCTGATGCTCGGCCTCATCTGCCTGGCGGTGGCCGGCGCCGCCGACATGGTCAGCGGCGTGTTCCGCGGCACGATCTGGAACGAGACCATTCCCAACACCCTGCGCGGGCGGCTCGCCGGCATCGAGATGATCAGCTACCTGACCGGCCCGCTGGTCGGCAATGCGCGGGCCGGCTTCATGGCCGATGCGTGGGGCGTGGCGCCTGCCATCTGGATGGGCGGGGCGATCTGCCTGGCCGGGGTCATCGGCACCGGCTTTTTGCTGCCGCGCTTCTGGGCCTATCGCAGCCCGAGGGCCTAGACGTTGACCGAGCCCATCTGCGCCGCGGGATAGCGGGTGCCGGCGACGGCATGCATGGCCAGCAGCGTGGCGATGCGGTCGCGCCGGCCGCCGTCGAGCTGGATGCGGGCTGCCTGCGCGTTCTCGTCCAGGCGGGCGATGCTGCGCGTGCCGGGGATGGGGATGATGTCTGGGGCCCGGTCTAGCAGCCAGGCCAGGGCCAGCTGGGCCGGCGTGTAGCTCCACTCCGCGGCCAGGGCGCGCAGCGCGTCGGCCAGGGCCAGGTTGTGGTCCATGTTCTCGCCCTGGAAGCGCGGATGGATGCGGCGGCGGTCGTCGGGCGCCAGTTGCTCAGCTGAGCGGATGGCGCCGGTCAGGAAGCCGCGGCCCAGCGGGCTGTAGGGCACCAGAGCGATGCCGAGCTGGCGGCAGGTGGGCAGCACCTCGGCCTCGACGTCGCGCGTCCACAGCGAGTACTCGGTCTGCACGGCGGCGATGGGGTGCACGCCATGAGCGCGGCGGATGGTGGTCGCCGAGGCCTCGGACAGGCCGAGATGGCGCACCTTGCCGGCCTTGACCAGCTCAGCCATGGCACCGACGGTCTCCTCGATGGGCACGGTCTTGTCGACACGATGCTGGTAGTAGAGGTCGATGTGGTCGACGCCCAGCCGCTTCAGGCTGGCGTCGCAGGCCTCGCGCACATAGGCCGGGCTGCCGTCGATGCGCGTGACGGCGCCGTCGGCCGAGCGCACATGGCCGAACTTGGTGGCGATGAAGACTTCGTCGCGGCGCGTGGCCAGCAACTGGGCGATCAGCCTCTCGTTGGCGCCGATGCCGTACATATCGGCCGTGTCGAGGAAGTCGATGCCGATGTCCAGCGCATGGTGCAGCACGGCGAGCGACTGGGCGTCATCGGTCGGACCGTAGAAATCGGACATGCCCATGCAGCCCAGGCCCAGGGCCGAGACCTCGGGGCCCTGGCGACCGAGGCGGCGGCGAGGCAGGTGCGTCGTGTTCGTCGTCATGAAGAAACTCCTTGCAGCCATCATCAGCGAGACAGGGGCAGTTCGGGCGATCCGCCCCGCCATCGCCGAGCACAAAGCTCGGAATTGCTGGCCAGATGCCGCGGGCCGGGCGCCACGGGGCGCCGCCGACTGGGAGCGCCCTGACCGGTTCAGCCGTGAAGACCGCCTGCCTTTTCGGCTCCCCCCCACGCGAGGACATCCCGCCTTTGCGCGCGGCCGGCTAGAATGCCGCCTCTTTCCGAGGAGCGTTGCAACCTCAGCACCCTTGAGGCCAGGCTCGGAAATTTGCCCCCTGCAACTGCGCTCACCCGCTGGCCAACCGTGCCTGGGTGAGGATTGATCTCCCCACACCGTCACTGCCAGCGGCTTCATTCGCTTGAAGGAGCTGCCCATGACCGCCAACCTCCCCGCCCATATCGTCAAGGACCTGTCGCTGGCCGACTGGGGCCGCAAGGAAATCAAGATCGCCGAGCATGAGATGCCGGCGCTGATGGCCATCCGCAAGGAATACGCCGCCTCGCAGCCGCTCAAGGGCGCCCGCGTCACCGGCTCCCTGCACATGACCATCCAGACGGCCGTCCTGGTCGAGACCCTGCAAGCCCTGGGCGCCCAGGTGCGCTGGGCCAGCTGCAACATCTTCTCGACGCAGGACCACGCCGCCGCCGCGCTGGCCGCCGTCGGCACCCCCGTGTTCGCCTACAAGGGCGAGACCCTGGAGGACTACTGGGACTACACCCACCGCATCTTCGAGTTCGGCGCCAAGGGTGAAGCCGGTGAAGGCCCCAACATGATCCTGGACGACGGCGGCGACGCGACGCTGCTGATGCATCTGGGCCAGAAGGCCGAGAAGGACCTGTCCGTGCTGGCCAACCCCGGCAGCGAGGAAGAGCGCATCCTGTTCGCGGCCATCAAGAAGAAGATTGCCGAAGACAGCTCCTGGTACACCCGCAAGAGCGCCGAGATCATCGGCGTGACGGAAGAGACGACGACCGGCGTGCACCGCCTGAAGGAAATGGCCGCCAAGGGCACGCTGCTGTTCCGCGCCATCAACGTCAACGACTCCGTCACCAAGAGCAAGTTCGACAACCTCTACGGCTGCCGTGAGAGCCTGGTGGACGGCATCAAGCGCGCCACCGACGTGATGGTGGCCGGCAAGATCGCCGTCGTGGCCGGCTATGGCGACGTGGGCAAGGGCTCGGCCCAGGCGCTGCGCGCGCTGTCGGCCCAGGTGTGGGTCACCGAGATCGACCCCATCTGCGCCCTGCAGGCCGCGATGGAAGGCTACCGCGTCGTGACCATGGAGTTCGCCCAGGACAAGGCCGACATCTTCGTGACGACGACGGGCAACAAGAACGTCATCCGCCACGAGCACATGGCCGCGATGAAGAACAACGCCATCGTCTGCAACATCGGCCACTTCGACAACGAGATCGACGTCGCCTCGCTCGAGAAGTACGAGTGGGAAGAGATCAAGCCCGAGGTCGACCACGTCATCTTCCCGGACGGCAAGCGCATCATCCTGCTGGCCAAGGGCCGCCTGGTGAACCTGGGCTGCGGCACGGGCCACCCGAGCTATGTGATGAGCTCCTCCTTCGCCAACCAGACCATCGCCCAGATCGAGTTGTACGCCCACAAGGACAACTACAAGGTCGGCGAGGTCTATGTGCTGCCCAAGCACCTGGACGAGAAGGTCGCCCGCCTGCAGCTGACCACGCTGAATGCGCAGCTGACCGAGCTGACGGAAGAGCAGGCGGCGTACATCGGCGTCAACAAGGCCGGCCCGTACAAGCCCGACACGTATCGCTACTGATCGCTGCATGCGCGCTGACCAGCTCCTCGTCGCCCAAGGCCTGGCGCCCACGCGCTCGGCCGCGCAACGCCTGATCCAGAACGGCGCCGCCGAATGGGCCTCGCCCACCGGCTGGGCCGCGCTGAAGAAGGCCGGCGAGGACCTGCCTGACACGGCCCAGCTGCGCGTCACCGACGACGCGGAGCTGCGCTATGTGTCGCGCGGCGGGCTCAAGCTGGAAGGCGCGCTGGCCCGCGTCGGTTTCGACGTCAGCATGCACACGGTGCTGGACGTCGGCCAGAGCACCGGCGGCTTCACCGACTGCCTGCTGGCCCACGGCGCGCGTCATGTCGTCGGCGTGGACGTCGGCCATGGCCAACTGCACGCCAAGCTGCAGGCCGATCGGCGCGTGACGGCGCTGGAAGGCGTGCACGTGCGCGAGCTGGACGTGCTGCGCCAGCATGCGCCGACGGGGGGCTTCACCCTCATCGTCGGCGACCTCAGTTTCATTTCCATGATCGGCAGCCTCCCGGAGTTGCTGCCCTGGCTGGAGGTGCACGGCCATCTGCTCGTGCTCATCAAGCCGCAGTTCGAGCTGGGGCCACAAGCCCTGGGCAAGGGCGGTCTCGTCAAAGACGAGGCCGACTACCCGCGACTGGAAGCCCGCGTGCGCCTGGCCTGCACGGCCCTCGGCCTCAAGGTGCTGGACTACTTCGACAGCCCCATCACCGGCGGTGATGGCAATCGCGAATTCTTTCTGTACGCCTCCCGATGAGCACACCCGTCTCGTTCGAGTTCTTCCCGCCCAACACGCCGGTCGGCGTGGAGAAGCTCAAGACCGTCGTGCAGGAGCTGGGCGCGCTCAAGCCCCAGTACTTCAGCGTCACCTACGGCGCCGGCGGCTCCACGCGCGACAAGACCCTCTCCGCCGTGATGGACATCGCCGCGGCCGGCTTCGAGGCCGCGCCCCACCTGAGCTGCGTCGGCTCCACGCGGGAGAACATCGCAGAGATCCTGGCCACCTACCGTGCCCAGAACATCCACCGCGTCGTCGCCCTGCGCGGCGACCTGCCCAGCGGCACGGCCACGGCCGGCGAGTTCCGCTACGCGTCCGAGCTGGTCAGCTTTATCCGCGAGACGCAAGGGCGGGACTGGCATATCGAAGTCGCCGCCTATCCCGAGGTGCACCCGCAGCAGCGCTACGCCGCCAAGGACATGCAGCACTTCGCCGACAAGATGCGCGCCGGTGCCGACGGCGCCATCACGCAGTTCTTCTTCAACGCCGACGCCTACTTCCACTTCGTCGACGAGGCCCGCCGCCTGGGCGTCACCCAGCCCATCGTGCCGGGCATCATGCCCTTCCACAACTACGGCCGCATCGCCCAGTTCGCGATGCGCGACGGCATCGACATCCCGCGCTGGGTGCAGATGAAGATGGAAGGCTTCATGGACGACACAGCCAGCATCCGCGCCTTCGGCCTGGACGTCGTGACTCGCCTGTGCGAGCGCCTGATCGACGGCGGCGCGCCGGGCATCCACTTCTACACCCTGAACCAGAGCGCGCTGACGCTGGAGTTGTGCAAACGCCTCGGCCTCGGCAACAAGGCTTGATGCAGCTCAAAGCCCCGCGCTGAGCGCGGGTTCACCCGGGGCGACCTTGTGTTGCCTCAAACCGCGTCGCCGGCGCGGCGCGTGCAATGCCTCCATCGGGATCCGTCCCATCACCTGGAGTCATTGACGATGAAGTTCTCCCCCGCCCTGCGTCTGGTCAGCCTCGCCGGCGCCGCCCTCATCCTGCAGCCCGCCTTCGCCGACGAAGGCCCGCTGCTGGTGCGCGTGCGCGCGCTGCATCTCGACTCGGCCAACAAGGACAGCACCGGCCTGGGCCTGTCCATCAACAACAAGACCTTTCCCGAGGTCGACTTCAGCTACTTCATCGCGCCCAACCTGGCGGCCGAGCTGATCTTGACCTACCCGCAGAAGCACACCCTCTACAGCAACGGCAGCGAGATCGGCTCGCTGAAGCATCTGCCGCCGACGCTGACGCTGCAGTACCACTTCAACCCGACGGGCACGGTACGCCCCTATGTCGGCGCCGGCGTGAACTACACCAACTTCTCCAGCGTCGAGTTCGCGCCCGCCGTGCAGACCGCGCTCAAGCCCGGCATCAAGCACAGCAGCTGGGGCGCCGCCTGGCAGGCGGGCGCCGACGTCGAGGTCAGCAAGGGCACCTATCTGAACTTCGACCTGAAGAAGCTCGACCTGGGCACGACGGTCTATTCCAACGGCGCATCGGCCGGCAAGTTCAAGGTCAACCCGACCCTTGCCAGCGTGGGCCTGGGCTGGCGCTTCTGAGTCGTCGCTTGCGCCCATGTCGATGAGCGCTTTTCAGCCCGACCGAGAATGCGGCCATGACGCGCCGCATCCTGTTCTTCTGCATGGGCAATATCTGCCGCAGCCCCACGGCCGAGGGCGTCATGCGCGCCAAGCTGAAGGCGGCGGGCCTGGACGTCGAGGTCGACTCGGCGGGCACGCATGGCTATCACGTCGGCGCGCCGCCGGATGAGCGCAGCCAGGAGCATGCGCTGAAGCGGGGCTATGACTTGAGCCCCTTGCGGGCCCGCAAGCTGGTGAGCGAGGACTTCGCCCGCTTCGACCTCGTGCTGGCCATGGACGACGACAACCTCGCCAACGCCCAGCGCCTGTGCCCGCCAGCGCACAGGCACAAGCTCAAGCTGCTGCTGGCCCATGCGCCGAGCGTCGGCAGGCGCCAGGTGCCCGACCCCTACTACGGCGGCGCGGCGGGCTTCGAGGAGGTGCTGGACCTGGTGGAAGCCGCCTGCGACGGCTTGATCGCGTCCTTGCGCTAGCCGCTCTCAGGGCATGGAATTCAGGGCCTCGGCGCGTGACAGATAGGCGCTGAAGATCCTGAGAAGGCTGCCGTCCGCGCGCATGGCGGCGACGGCATCCTGGATCTTGCGGGCATCCTCCTCACGGACCCTCGTCCTGGACAGCGCAAAGCCCGCCGCGTAGTTGTCGTCGGGAAAGGCATCGATGATCGTCACCCGCCCCTCCAGCTTGCTCTGCGCCAGCACTTTTTCCCACACGATGGGTTCGGACAGAAAGCCCGCGTCCCGGCCCAGGGCCACCAGCCGGGCCGCCAGGTTGGCGTCCGCGTACTCGTCCACCCGCCCTTGCCGGCGCAGCTTGGCTATCCACGCGTCCCACTGCGAACCGTGCTTGAATCCCTTGACGACCGACAGCCGCAATTGGCTGCTGGCGGTGAAGGCCTGCAAGCTGGTGCCCGAGCCGGGCAGGCCCGACCGCACCAGCAACCGATTGCGCCCCCTCATGTAGACGACGAAGCGCGCGAACTTGTCACGCTCCTCCGTCTCGATGGCCGACACCGTCGCGTCGAGGGCGCCGCTGGCCAGATCGTTCCAGGTGCGGACCCGCGAGTCCAGAAAGGTCTCGAACTTGCAGCCGGTGCGCCGGCCGACTTCATCGACGATGTCGACGTCGATGCCCTGGACGTCCTGCCCGGGCCGTCGGTAGGCCAGCGAGCCGTATTCGTACAGGGCCACCCTGTACGGCCCGCACACGGCCGGCTGCGCCCAGGCCTGCGCGACGGCCGCAGCCGACAAACCCGCCGTCACCCATGTCCTGACGTTGCCCATGCGGCTTCCGTGCTGTCGATCACCGGTCGAGTATCCGATGCAGGCGCTACGGCTTGTTTCCGCGGGTAAACCGTATTTGTTCGATGAGCGAACAAACAGACGATGCCGGCACTTGAACAAGATGGTGCCGGAGACATGAACCCCATCAATCCCTGGCTGGGCGCGCTGGCGCTGGCCGCCGCATCCGTGGCACAGGCCGCGCCACCCGCCGACGTGCCCTATGCCTGGAAGCCCGTCGCCATCGTCGGCGGAGGCTTCGTCGACGGCTTCGCCTTCCAGCCCGCCGTGCCGGGGCTGACATATGCCCGCACCGACATGGGCGGTGCCTATCGCCGCGACACGGCGACGGGCCGCTGGCAGCCGCTGCTGGACTGGCTGCCGCTCGGCGAAGTGAATCTGATGGGCGTCGAGAGCCTGGCCGTCGACCCCAACAACGCCGACACCCTGTATCTGGCCTGCGGCACCTACACCAACCCCGCCGTGCCCAATGGCGCGGTACTGCGCTCACGGGACCGCGGCAGGACCTTCCAGCGCACCGAATTGCCCTTCAAGCTGGGTGGCAACGAAGGCGGCCGCGGCAACGGCGAGCGCCTGGCCGTGGACCCCAACGACGGCCGCGTGATCTACCTCGCCTCGCGCGGGGCCGGCCTGTGGCGCAGCGGCGACTCGGCCGCCAGCTTCCAGCGCGCCAACGCCTTTCCCGACGCCGCCTGGCAGCGCAACGAGTCCGACGGCCCACCGCCCAGCTGGGGCGGCAGCGACGGCAAGGCGACGATCGTCTTCATCCTCTTCGACCCCGGCAGCGGCCAGCGCGGCCAGCCCAGCCGCACGATCTACGCCGGTGTCTCCGTCATCGGCCGGCCCAGCCTGTGGCGCAGCGTCGATGCCGGCGCCAGCTGGCAGCCCCTGCCGGGTGCGCCCACCACGCACCGGCCCATGCGCGCCGCGCTGGCCAGCGACGGCAAGCTCTACATCGCCTATGCCAGCGATCCGGGCCCACACCGCATGAAGGACGGTGCCGTCTGGCGCTACGACGTGCGCGAACAGGCCTGGACCGACATCACACCCGAACGCCCCAATGCTGCTGCCCCCTTCGGCTATGCCGCCGTGGCCGTGGACGCGACGAACCCGCAGCGCCTGCTCGCCAGCACCGCCGGCCGCGGCAAGGGCGACGAGCTGTTCCGCAGCACGGATGGCGGGGCGACGTGGAGGCCGCTGTTCACCCAGGCCCGGTTCGACGCCGCGGCCGCGCCCTATGTCGCCGACACGCCGCTGCACTGGCTCTACGACGTCAAGGTCGATCCTGCCAACCCCGACCACGCCCTCTTCACCACCGGCTATGGCGGCTGGGAAACCCTGGACCTGACCCAGGCCGACCAAGGCCAGCCCACGCACTGGCGCGTCATGAGCGCCGGCATCGAGGAGACCGTCGCCCTGGCCCTGCACAGCACGCCCATGGGCGTGCCGCTGGTGACAGCCATCGGCGACTACTCCGGTTTTGTCCACGCCGACCTCGACACGCCCGCCCCCGGCAACCCCAAGCCGCCCTTCTTCGGCAACACCCATGACGTGACCGGCGCGGAGCTGGCGCCCGAGGTGGTCGTGCGCATCGGCCACGCGCGAGACGGCGGCAAGAACCTCGGCTATTCGCTGGACGGTGGCAAGACCTGGCGCGAACCCAAAACGATGCCCGAAGGCAGGACGGGTGAGGGCTTCATCGCCGTGTCGGCCGACGGCACCTCCTGGGTCTGGACACCCAAGGGCGGCGTCCCGCATGTCAGCCACGACCGCGGCGACAGCTGGACGCCCGTCAAGGGTCTGCCCGCCGGCACCCGCGTCATCGCCGACCGCGTGAACGCCAGGCACTTCCATGCGATGGCGCTGTTTGACGACAAGGTCTACGCCAGCGAGGACGGCGGCAACAGCTTCAGCCCACGCCCGCTGGCTCTGCCCGATGGACCTGTCGTGCGCGCCACCGCCGGCAGCAACAACCGCAGCAACCGCGGCGACGATCGAGGCGGCCAGGACCGTCTCTACGCCACGCCGGGCCGCGAAGGCGATCTGTGGCTGGCCGCCTTCCACGGCCTCTACCGCGCCGGCGAGGGCCAGGCCTTCAAGCGGCTGCCCTTCGTCTCCGAGATCCACGCCTTCGGCTTCGGCCGGGCGGCGCCGGGCGCGAGCGAGCCGGCCCTCTACCTTGTCGGCACCATCGCCGGCCGCTACGGCGTATTCCGCTCCACCGATGGCGCCGTCAGCTGGCAGCGCATCAACGACGACGCCCATCAGTGGGGATTGATCCTGCAGATCAGCGGCGACCCCAAGGTGTTCGGCCGCGTCTATGTCGGCACCCACGGACGGGGCGTGCAGTACGGCGATCCAAGCTAACGCTTGGGCAATTCGATGCGCCGCAATGAGGTCTTCAGCAAGCGGTCGTTGGCGTCGAAGAGGCTGACCAGCTCCAGCCGCAGCGGTCCGCCCGGCGTCCTCAGTTCGCGCAGATGGCGCTGCAGCCGCCGGCCCGATTCGAAGCGCGTGTCGTCGCTGGCCGGGCCGAGCTGCTGCGCCACCTCGGCAGGTGTCATGTCGGGTTTGAGGGCCAGGGCCGCCTGGGCCCAATCGTCCTTGAGCGCAAGCAACTCCGCATCCGGCGGCGCGGTGGGATCGTCCATGAACTCGAAGACGACACGCGTGTCGTCCGGCCAGCTGGCATCGCCCATGGGCAGGCGGAACATGCGCTCGCGCAGCGAGTAGCCCCAGTCGTACTTGGGCACGCCGTCGTCGCGCAGCCCATGCAGCAGGCGTTCGCTGAGCACCAGCCGCCGCTCGCCGTGCACCAGGGTCACGGCGAAGAGGGGCCGGTCGGCAAAATTGCTGGGGCTCCAGTCGCGGTCCCAGCAGTCGTCGAAGGCAAAGGAGAACAGGCCGCCGAAGAAGTCGGTGCCGCGTGCGACGCCACTGCCGAAGGCGACGCGGCATTGCAGCCTCAGATCGCCGAGGCGGCGCTCGCCGTCGGGCACGCCCGGCGTGCGAATGTCCGGCCGCCAGGTCACGCGGCCGTCGGCCAGACGGCTGCGCACCTCGGTGCGCTCGTCCAGCGCATGCCAGGCGGGGTCGATGACGAAGCGGTCCTCGGCATCCAGCACCAGGGGCCGCCGGCCCGCGGGCGTCATCAGGCCCAGCTCCAGGCTGGGTGCGGCGTCGGCCTGCGTGCGCGCATAGACCTTGAACTTCAGGGCCGCGGCCGGCGCCAGCGCATGGTGTTTCTCGAACAGCGCCTCAGCCTTGAAGAGCTGGCCCAGGGTCTTCTTCTCGCGCGCGGTGGCGGCCTCGCCCTGGACCGCGACGCGGCCCAGTTGGGCGTCGGGCGGCGGCGCGCTGGCTGGCAGCACGAGGGCGCCGGCCAGCAACACCACCGCCGTCAGCATCACGCCCCCGCGAAAGCGTCCCGCGTCAGGTTCTCGGGTGCTTCGCCACCCGCGCGACAGGCCACGTCGTCCTCGATGCGGATGCCGCCATAGCGCGACAGGCGCTCCACCACGTCCCAGTCCACCCGGGCCGCGTGCTTGGACTCACGCAACTGGCGCAACAGCGTCGGGATGAAGTACAGGCCCGGCTCGATGGTGACCACCATGCCGGCCTGCAGCGGCCGCGTCAGGCGCAGATAGCGGTGGCCCTCGGGCTTGTCGGCCACGCCGCCGGTCTCGCTGGCCATGAAGCCGCCGACGTCATGCACCTGCAGGCCCAGCAGATGGCCGATGCCGTGGGGAAAGAAGGGCTTGGTGACACCCTCTTCCACCAGGGCCTCGGCGCTGATGCCCTTGACGATGCCGGCACCCAGCAGCACGCCGGCAATGCGGCGGTGGGTGCTGAGGTGGATGTCGCGGTAGTCGACGCCCTCGCGCACCTCGTCGACGAGGCCGAGCTGCTCGACCTCCATGGCCGCGACCAGGGCCGCGAACTCGTCGTGGCCGGGCGCCACCCACGTGCGCGTGATGTCGCTGGCATAGCCGTTGACCTGGGCGCCGGCATCGATGAGGAAGCTGCGCGACTCGGCCGGCGAGCTCTCGTCCTGGTACTGGTAGTGCAGCACCGCGGCATGCTCGTTGAGGCCGACGATGTTGGTATAGGGCAGGTCGCGGTCGGTGTGGCCGGTGGCGACCAGGTAGGCGCGGTGGATGCCGGCCTCGCTCTCGCCGCGCAGGAAGGCGGCGCGGGCGGCGTGATGGCCCGGTACGGCGCGGCGCTGGGCGGCGCGCATCTGCTCCAGCTCGTAGGGGCTTTTTACGCCGCGCGCCCAGTGCAGCAGGTTGAGCAGGGCCTCGGGGTTGTTCGGCGTGAGGCCCGGCAGCGCCGCATCGGCCTCGCCGAGGATGGCGGTGCGCGGCGTGACCAAGTCGGCCAGGGCCTTGGCGGCCTCTTCCGGCTCACGGATGACGACGAGCTCGACGGCGTCCACCCACTCGCCGCCGGGCGCGCTCGGCGGCACATGCCAGTAGTCGTCGGGCTGGTAGTAGACGACGCGCGGCTTGTGACCCGGCCGCACCGCCAGCCAGGAATGCGGGTGATTCGTCAGCGGCAGCCAATGCTTGAAATGCGGATTGGCCTGGAAGAGATAGGGCCTGTCGTCGAGGAAGGCGTATTTCTCGATGCCGGCGGCAATCAGCAGCGCGTCGAAGCCGGTGCGCTCAAGCGCGCTCTCGGCCTGGCGCTGCAGGCCGGCGAGGTGGTCGAGGTAGAGGCTCATCGCCGCGTTCTCACTTGCGTGAATAGGTCAGCTTCTTGCTGCCGCCATCACAGCTGCCGATGACCTTGGCGTCGCCGACCTTGTCGTTGTCGACGACGGCGATCTCGTAGTTCTTGACGCCCTTGGCATCGAGCTTGGCGGCGATCTCGGTCTTGAGTTCATCGCAGGGCTTGGTGGCGGCCTGGGCGGCGCAGGTGGTGCAAATCAGCAGCGGCAGGAGCAGGTGGCGCATGGGGTTTCCGTGGGGCTGAAGGGTGAGTCATTGTGCCGACCGTTTGATAGGCTGGCGCCCGAGATTTCGGCCCCGCCAGGAGACAAGCATGGTCCTCGATCACATCGGCTTCAACGTCAGCGACTTCACCGCAGCCAAGGACTTCCTCGCCAAGGCCCTGCAACCCCTGGGCATCACCATCACGGCCTAAGGCGAGGGCTGGGCCATGGTGGGCCGCCCTGGTGAAGGGGCCTTCTGGTTCGGTTCCTTCGGCGCCGCGCCCGGCCCCATCCACATCGCCTTCGCGGCTGCCAGCCGTGAGCAGGTGCGCCAGTTCCACGCCGCGGCCCTGGCCGCCGGCGGCCAGG
>Ga0194137_10000612_pt1 | contig 23117 bp, 17 predicted proteins | sample TARM_MetaG_T3_14_FD_134025 | JGI IMG/M metagenome (GOLD analysis project Ga0194137, IMG submission 134025) | Freshwater microbial communities from Pennsylvania, USA, analyzing microbe dynamics in response to fracking - TARM_MetaG_T3_14 (version 2) | ecosystem: Environmental > Aquatic >... | reverse complement strand
TCCTTCAGTTGCCCGAAATACCATGTCGCCCCGCCCATAGTGCGCCTGTGCAGCCACGCTGCCATGGCCATGGGCCACCCCGCATTGGGGCTTTCCATCTGCCTTGCATCGCGCGCAACATTGTGCCAGAGGCTCCGCAATGGCATTCCCGAACCTGCGCCCGCCAAGGGTGCGGATACGGCCAGCATACACGCAGAAAGACGGGCCGGAACATACGCCAGCACGTCATCCAGACGGGCACCGGCCCAGCCGAGAGAACGCCAGCGCTCAGTCTTGTAGCCCCACATGGAATCGGTGGTGGAAACCGCCTTGTACAGCCACAGGCCGAGCGGCCCTCCCAGAACCAGCCAGAAAAAAGGTGCCACGAAACCATCATTGAAATTTTCGGACAGTGTTTCGCCAAGAGCCCTGTACAGCTCACCCTGATCTGCCTGCGAAAGGTCGCGGCTGACCAACATACTCACGGCAGCCCGTGCAGCTCCGATATCCTCGCCAGCAACGGCTGCGGCCGCCAGACGGCATTCGCGGAGCAGGCTGCCCAGTGCCAGTCCGGTCCACGCCAGATAAAGGGAAAACACGATCCCCACATAGGGAATCCCGATCAGGGTCCATACGGCAAGCCCGGTAATCGAAAGAAGCGCACCGAGACACAGGGCTCCGGTCAGCCTTGAAGCACCTGCCCTGCGGGCAAGCCGTTCAAGGCGGTCCAGCATCCAGCCCACGGCCTGCACGGGGTGCGGCAGAGTGCGGGGGTCGCCGAACGCAAGGTCGAGGCCAAGCGCAAGAACCGGCAGGCTCACTGCCCATGTGTCCGATACGAATGGCGCAAACGACATACTCAGCGACCGTCCAGCATGCCGAGAGAGGCATACGCCTGATAGAGCACAATGCCCGTGGCTGTGGACAGGTTGAGGCTGCGCACCTCTCCCCATATGGGAATGCGCAGATGGTCAGGATACCTTTCGAGCAAGGATTCCGGCAAGCCTCTGGTCTCCGGACCGAACACAAGAGCATCATCCGCAGTGAACGAGAAGGTATGCACGGCCCCGCCACTGCGCGCGCTGGTAAGCACGTGCCGTTTACCTGCGCCGCCACCCGCAAGATACGTTTCCCAATCAGACCACACGCGAACCTGCACATGAGGCCAGTAATCCAGCCCTGCGCGCTTGAGGTAACGGTCGGCAAGACTGAACCCCAGAGGCTCGATGAGATGCAGGGGAGTCTGCGTGGCCGCGCACAGGCGGGCGACATTGCCGGTATTCGGCGGAATCTCGGGTTCGAAAAGCACTATCTGCATGATACTTCCTTACAATGAAAAAGCCGGTTCAGGAATGCACCTGAACCGGCCTGAAAAGCAAGAACAAATCAGCCTAGAACTTATAGCCGATGGTGATGCCGTAGATGTCGGTACGGGCATTCTTGGCATGAGAGTCAACAGTAACCTTGGAGGAGGCACTATCAATAACATCACCGTAGTCACGGCCCTTCATCCACAGGTAGGTGTAGGAAAGGTCAAGAGTCCAGTCCTTCCAGTTGAAGCCCAGACCGGCGCTGTAAAGCTGACGGTCGTTACCGGGAATGAGGTAGTCAAGGTGATTGGAATTGAGCGGAGACTCATCGTAGGTGTACCCGCAACGCAGGGTCAGCCAATCCAGAGCCTTGTATTCCACGCCGATGTTGTAGCGCCATACGTCCTTCCAGTCCTTGACGGAGGTGGAAGACAGGTTGCCACCAACCGGATCATCGAACTCAAAGCGCAGTTCGTTGTAGGTGGACCAACGAGTCAACGTGCCACCCACTTCGATGCTCAGGTCCTTGATCGGGTAGTAGGTCAGACCAAGATTAAGCATGTCAGGCAGAACAACGGAACCAGACACGTTGGTATCCGCAAAAGCGACACCAGGTGCGAGAGTAACATTGGGCGTAAAGGACTGATCACCGTGAGCATTGATTTCGGCCTGGCTATGGTAACCTGCACCAAACTTCCACTGGTCATTGATCTGATACAGCAGACCAAGGGTCAGGGCATAACCGGCGCCTTCAGCCTTGGTCTGGCTGAGCATATCATCAAGGCCATAGGGAGAAAGGTTTGCCTTCTTCTGGATATCCAGCTTCACGTCAATGTATTCAACACCAACGGACAAGGAGAGCTTGTCAGTCACCTTGTAGGCAACGTTGGGGTTGATGGAATAAGACTGGATCAGGGCTTCGGTCACATTGTAACGGCCCGGCCAGTCAGCATCAAACTCGGTACCGAGACCGAAACGGCTGTAAATGCCTACGCCGAATGCCCACTTATCGTTGTACTTGTGAGTGAGATAAAAGTGCGGCGGAATCCACACGTTGTTCTGCCCATGCACCTGGTTGCCGTTAAGAGAAACGTCCATGTTGGGCATGATGAAGGAGGCACCGGCTGCAACCTGCGTACCTTCCAGCTGGGTGATACCCGCGGGGTTGGTGGCAAGGGTGGCAGGATCATCTGCGCGGCCCACAACGGCACCGCCAAGGGCGTTTCCGCGGGCGCTATACTCATAAAGTGCAAAACCGGAAGCAGATGCGGAAGAAATTCCCGCGAGAACAAACATCAAGACAGCGGCAACAGAAATGAAATGTCGCTTCATGGGTACCCCTTAAGTTCTCGCCCGATGACGCATGGCATCGTTAGACCCGACAAATCGGGCCATCACCTGCCTTCCCCCGGCAAAACGCACTTCGCCGAATAACGCAGATCGCCAGCCGTCCCCTACAGCCATCAGGCAACGTTACAGAGCCGCAGCACCATTTTCCCTCGCTTGCTGGCAACGCAGCGGGTGCGGGCGGCTTCCTCCTACAGACAAACTTTCGGGGTTATAATAGGAACACTCTCACTTAGGCAATACGCAAGAGGGCACTTTTACGGAAAAAATGAAGTAAGGTTCACAAAAAAGCAACAGTCACACTCATTGTTTCGCAAGCACACGCTCAACTAATGATACCAGCAACGTAAAATCAACAGGCTTCGATATGTATTCATCCATACCTGCGTCCAAAAAACGCTCGCGGTCGCCCTTCATGGCGTGCGCGGTCATGGCGATAATGGGAATGCTCTTGTTGACATCGGGACTGTGCGATTCGCGGATAGCACGGGTGGCCTGAACACCATCCATATCGGGCATCTGAATGTCCATGAGAATGAGATCAAACTTCTCTTTCACCATGGCCTCCAGCACGGCCACACCGTTATTGACGCAGACCACTTCGTGGCCCTGCTTCTCGAAGAAATACAGAGCAAGCTTGCGGTTGATGATGTCATCCTCGGCCAGCAGAATGCGCAAGGGACGCCCAAGGCCGCGGATGACAGGCATACCTTCTATCTCACCGGCTTCATCGTCCTTGCCCGCCTTACGGAAGCTGGCGGTAAAGGAGAAGGAACTGCCCTGCCCAGGCACGCTCTCTACCTGAATATCTCCCCCCATCTTGCGCGCTATCTCGCGTGAGATGGACAGTCCCAGTCCGGCTCCGCCGTACTTCTTGGTCATGAAGCTCTCGGCAAGCGAGAACGGTTCGAACACATATTCGAGCTTGTCTGCAGGAATTCCGACCCCCGTATCCCGAACCACGAATGCCAGTTTGTATTCGTTTCTGCGACTGCCGGTCATATGCACGTGCAGGGTTACCCCGCCCCGCTGGGTGTACTTGATCGCGTTGACCACAAGGTTGCTTATCACCTGTTTAAGGCGACCGGAGTCTCCGGTCACAACCTCGGGGACATTCTCATCCACGTATGATTCCAGACGCAGGTTCTTCCAGCGGGCCTGCACATCAAGAACCTTGAGAACATCGGAAAGGGTCTCGCGGACAGTGAAGGCGGATTCTCTGAGCACAAGGCGGCCAGCCTCTATGCTGGACATGTCGAGAAGATTGTTGACGATGGCAAGAAGCTCGCGCCCCGCCTGTTTGACCATCTGCAGATATTCGATCTGCTCTGTTGTTGCATCACCACCAAGAAGAAGATCGGTAAGTCCGATAATGCCGTTCAACGGCGTGCGCAGTTCGTGGCTCATATTCGCAAGAAACTGCGACTTGGCTTTGCTGGCGGATTCAGCCTCGTCCCGGGCCTGTTCCAGCTCGGCCGTCCGTGCTGCTACTTCGCCTTCAAGATGGTTCTGGTAGTCCTTCTTCTCACGGCGTATACGCGCCTGATCCAAGAGCTTCTCAACAACATATTCAAGGAAACTGAGATCGTGAATGGGTTTGGTGATGTAGTCCCACGCCCCCCGGCGCAAAGCCTCGATGGCGTCTCTGATAACGCCTGTGCCGGACACCACGACGAGAGGCACATCCGGAGCACGCGAAGATAGCGTGCTCAGCACCTCCAGGCCGTCCATTCCGGGCATACGCAGGTCTATGAGCACCAGGTCCGGCGACTGCCGTTCAAATTCATCCAGCCCGTCGCGACCATTGGCTACCTGAATTACCCTGTAGCCGCTGTCCTCCAGAAAAGCCGCCAAACTCTGCCGCACGATGGTTTCATCATCAATAGCCAGAATGGTGCCTTTACAGGAACGCGCCACGGCATCACCTATTCATTCCGAGAATGCGATAAATACCCACCACAAGATCATCCATATTCTGCAACGGCTTGATGTATATTTCATCCCGCGTCACACCAATATGCATGAGCTCCAGAGGGAGCTTGTAGTTGGTTGATCCGGTGTGGATCAGATACTTGAGTTCCGGTTTGATCTCGTGCGCTTTGATTATGAAATCATTGCCGCTCATACCGGGCAGCCGCATATCGATAATCCCCACATGGGGGGTTATCCCGGCAAGTACCTCAAGCCCTTCTTCCCCGCTTCCCGCAGTGTGGACAACAAAGCCTTCATCTTCCAGATAGGCTTCCAGGTTCTCACGAACCATTTCCTCATCATCCACAACGAGGATTTCTATTGCTTCGTTGGCCATTGGTACTCCCAGAATCTCAACCGTCCGAAACGAGTCCCAAACTCATTTCGTACAACATTCCACTATTATATCGTCAACTATAACGCTTCAGTACAAAGTTAGCAACGCGGAAACCATTATATTTCATCATTTGGAACGACGACGCATAATCACGCCTTCCTTGCGCAATGCGCACCAGAAAGGACGCGGGTCGTCCGTCATGATAGGGCGGGCTCTGGGGTTGGCGACATTGCAACGCGGCTTATTCGTTTCAAAAAAGAAGGGACACCCTCCGCACTCGTATACGAGCACATCAGAGCAGTTTTCGCAGACAACCTCTTCGGCGCTTCCTGCTTCCTGAACAACCATACCCGCGGGCTCAAGCGGACACCACTCGGGCCGCCCGGTCGCAGCCATTTCCTCAGAAACCAGCCGGTTTCGCTCTCCTCCACCCACAAATGAAGCACCACAGTGCCCTGCCTCATCGGACCAGAACATCGGGCATTCCTTACACTTTCCTATCATCCAGATCATATGGTCTCCTCCCGGACAATACCGCGCGCACGCGGCCATCCGAAATATTGTACTACACTATTTATAACATGTTCACAGGATCAATATCCAGCGCCAAACGTAGCTTACCGTCTCTGGGAGCAGCCACACGCATTTCATGAAACACGCTCCGTATGCTTGTCCAGTCCTGCCCCTTGAAGGCCCACTGAAACCGCTTGCGCCCTCTGAGCAAAGGCAGCGGAGACGGAGTATGCCCAAGCACGAGTACCCCGGAAGCCTTACCCTTTTCACGGGCAAGAAGCGTCAGACTGTCAAGCCATCCCGCTCCCGGCTCCCAGTCAATGGGGAAGCTTGCCCGTACAAGCGCCAGCTTCACGAAGGGCGGGTACCTGCGCCGCTCGCGTCTGCGAATTTCTTCGTCGAAAAATCCTTCGTAATCCGCGCTGCGGACGAATTCCCAGCAGTAATGGGCAGGGTCACGGGTCTGTATGAACACCCTTCCGGCTTTCTCGCCCCGCCCCGCACGCCCCGAAGCCTGCACAAGCAACTGGAACGTGCGCTCGGCAGCCCTGTAGTCGGGCAGATTCAGCCCCAGATCCCCATCAGCGATAATGGCAAGGGTGACGTTGGGAAAATGATGCCCTTTGGACAGCATCTGCGTACCCACCAGAACCTGTGCCTCTCCCTTGCCGAAGGCTTCCAGAATAGCTTCCATCCGCCCCGGACGACGGGTTGAATCCCGGTCCAGCCGGAGCACCTTTGTGCCGGGGGGCAACGCATGCACCAGACCTTCTTCCAGCTTCTCGGTACCCTCGCCCATGGGAAGATAATGCAATCCCTTGCACGAAGAGCACGTAACCGGATAGGGCGTTGCATATCCGCAATAATGACAGATAAGCCTCTCGCGCCCCTTATGATAGGTCAGGCCTATCTCGCAATGCGGACAGCGTGCCACCGTACCACAGTCAAGGCAGTACATAAGCGGTGCATACCCGCGTCTGTTCAGCAGAATAACGGCCTGCTCACCTTTCGAAATCACGTCTTTCAGCGCGGCAAGGCTCTTTGGGGCCAGCAGGCCATCTGAAGGGGAAAGCCCCTTTATGTCAACAAGTTCAACATCGGGGAGAGTGCCGCCCCCTACCCGCTCAGCAAGACGGGCAAGAGGAATAAGTCCCTGACGGGCAGCGTGAAAGGTCTTGATATCCGGAGTGGCCGAACCGAGCACCAGCAAGCCCTTCACCTGCTGCATGCGGAAATGAGCAACTTCCTTGGCCTGATAGACAAGCCGCTCATCCTGCTTGAAGGAACCGTCGTGTTCTTCGTCCAGCACAAGAGCCCCAAGCTGCGGAACCGGCAGGAACAGGGCTGATCGGGTGCCTATGATAATGCAGGGAGCTTCACGTGACGCCAGCGCTCTGAACGTACGTTCTCTCTCGGCTGCGGACTGGTACCCATGGAACAAAAATACATCACTGCCGGCAAGGGCAGCGCGCACAGCCCGTTCAAGCTTGCAGGCCAGGGCAACTTCCGGTGCCAGCAGCAGGACGGATTTTCCCCTTTGCAAGGTTCTTGCGGCCAGTTCAAGGTATACGGCCGTCTTGCCGCTGCCTGTAATGCCGAACAGCAAACGGGTTTCAGGAAATTCCGAATCCAGCGCACCTGTAAACTCGTCAACCGCCTCCTGCTGCGCAGGGGTCAGCACGAATCCGGCATCGTGCATGGGGAGCAGTGCATCGGCATCTTCCTCAGTCTGCACCGGACACGAACAGGCAAGAGAAGAGAGCGACTCCAGCGGCCCCACAGCAACGAGACCTCTCTCGGCAAGTGCATTGAGTGCCTGCGAGGCCTGAGCACCGCATTGACCAAGCAGAATCTTGCGGGACACGGCTCCGTTGTCCCAGAGATACTCCAGCACCTCAATCTGCCGTTTGGCGGAAGGGCGCACGGGCCACGGCGGGTCCTGCGTCACCACGCATACTTCCTGTACCTCAGCGTCAAAGCCCGCATCGAGCACTTCCACGTTACCGGTAGCCCATGCCTCACCCAGATGCGTGCGTTCAGGAAGCGAGGTTTTGGCCACTTCCTTCAGGTACAGCGTTCTCGGCTTACCACTGCCCAGCACGCGCAGGCGTACCTGTGATGTGCGCAGACCGGCGGGCAGCAGACTGCCAAGCACTTCACCCGCAGACAACAGATGCCGCACGGCAAGCTGACGCACCATTTCGAGATATTCCGGCGTAAGAAGCGGCACCCTCTCAAGGGGCCACATGGCTTCCTTGATCTCGACGCCTTCCGGTGCCTGCGGCGCATCGGCATCCATGACGACCCCCACCCGCAATCCTCCGGATTTACCCAACGGCACGGCAACGCGCATGCCTGTCTGCCATAGCGAACCGGGCAACCAGGCCGGTCGGGCGTATGTCAGGTTAGTATAGGGGGGGCTGAGCAGAGCTATGGAAAGAAGCGTAGACATGCAGACTCACCGGAAAAAAGAAAAGAGGCAAAAAAAGACAGCAGACACAGAAAACGAATCCGCAGGCCGGAAAAAAAGCGGGCGGTCCTGACGGCCGCCCGCTTGCATCAACAATTCCAAGGCAGGAGCGGTTTAAGCTGTTTCACCAGATCATCCCGTATTTCTTCATCCTGCAGGGCGAAATAGATATTGGCCGTAAGGTACTCAGCCCAATCTCCCACGTCAAAACGCATGCCCCGGATCTTGACGGCAAGCAGTCCCCTGCCGTGGGCAAGTGTCTTCAGAGCATCGGTAAGCTGAATCTCGCCTCCGGCACCGGGAGGAGTATTTTCGAGAGCGGGGAAGATATCCTGCGTCAGGATGTAGCGTCCAACTATCGCCAGACGTGAAGGCGCCTTGTTGACTGCGGGCTTTTCAACGAGATCGGTAACACGGTACGTTCCCGGAGCGATTTCCTCTCCCGATACGATACCATAGCGGCTGACCTTGTCCGGCTCAACCTCCATAACGCCAACCACGGGCAACCGTTCGGCAACGGCAACGTCCAGCAACTGCTTGAGTCCCGGTTCCATGCCGAACATGAGGTCATCACCCACCATGACGCCGAATGCCTCTTCGCTTATGACATGCTTTGCGCACAACACCGCATGCCCAAGTCCGAGCTGCTGCTTCTGACGGATGGAAATGATGTTCACCATGCTTGCCACTTCGCGGATGGTCTGCAACATGGCTGTTTTTCCTGCCCGCTCCAGCACCCCTTCAAGCTGCAGGTTGTGATCAAAATGATCCTCAATGATCTTCTTGTCACGGTTGGTGACAAAGACCGTATCACTCATACCGGAGCGGATAGCTTCTTCAACGACATACTGCACCGCAGGTTTGTTGTAGACGGGCAACATTTCCTTGGGGATATTCTTGGTGGCAGGAAGCGAACGGGTTCCCCAGCCTGCAACAGGAATCACGACTTTGCGAATATTCATTGAGAGCACTCCTTTGCGGAAAATCGGATGACGGTCGAAACTACTTCAAGTTCGCCTGAACAGCCTCTGCCAGATAGGAAGCAAGACGGCTAACCTGTTCAGGATGCTCGCCTTCCACCATGACGCGACACACTGCTTCTGTTCCGGAATATCTCAACAGCACACGTCCCCTGTCGCCCAGCTCCTTTTCCACCTTGGCTTTGGCAGCCATGAGTTCGGGACTCTGTTCAAAGGGAATTTTCCTGCGCACGTGCACGTTGATCAACTCCTGCGGGAACAGCTGCAGCAAACCGGCAAGCTCGGAAAGAGGCTTTTCCCTTTCCTTCATGATACGCAAAAGCTGCAGAGCCGCAAGCAGGCCGTCGCCTGTGGGTCCATAAGTCATGAAGATGAGGTGGCCGGACTGTTCGCCGCCCATGGCCGCACCTTCACGGCGCATGGCTTCCACCACGTACCGGTCACCCACCGAGGTACGCAGCAGGTTACCCCCGCGTTCCTTCATGAAGACTTCAAGAGCCATGTTGCTCATGACTGTGGAAACCAGCGTGTTATTAGGCAGCACACCTCGCTCCATCATATCCTGCGCGCAGATGGCCATGATCTGGTCGCCATCAAGCACCTGGCCCTTTTCGTCCACCACAATGAGGCGGTCGGCATCGCCGTCCAGCGCAAGTCCGATGTCGGCCCGGTGTTCCACAACCTTCTCGGCGGCAACACCCGGATACAGCGACCCGCATTGCTGATTGATGTTCACGCCGTCAGGAGAAACACCTATCTTGATGACATCCGCGCCCAATTCTTCAAGGGCAAGAGGTGCCACACGGTAGTTTGCACCATGTGCACAGTCGAGCACGATACGCATACCGTCCAGCGTGAGATGGCTGGGGAAGCTGTTCTTCAGGTACACGATATAGCGGCCGGGGGCATCTTCGATACGATAGGCGCGCCCTACCCGCTCCGGTGCAGGATAATCCCACTGGTGATCCATGTTGAGGACCATATCGGTAATGGCGTCTTCCGACTCGTCGGGCAGTTTGAAGCCCTGCCTGTCGAAAAACTTTATGCCGTTATCCATGAAGGGATTGTGCGATGCGGAAATGACAACGCCAAGGTCCGCCCGCATGTTACGGGTAAGAAAGGCAATGGCGGGAGTGGGCAGCGGGCCCACGAGAAAAACATCCATACCTGCGGCGCAAAGACCGGAGGTAAGAGCCGTTTCAAAAATATACCCGGAAAGGCGGGTATCCTTGCCTATCACCACACGGTGACGCTTTTTTCCATTGCGAAAAAAGGTACCCGCAGCAAGGCCCAGACGCAGGGCGATATCGGGAACCATCGGATACACATTTACCTGACCGCGCAGTCCGTCAGTACCAAACAGCCGTTTTCCCATCAGTTCATATCCTCATTGAAAAATCTCGCAGCCGGACCACTTCCGGCTTCGGCGCGCAACAGACGCGCGGCAGCGGCAGCACTACGCTATCTGGTGCCAATTGTCACGGTAAGCGTGCTCGGCTCGGCAGACTTGAGCCAAACCCCTTCCGGCAGATACAGCCGATACGGAAGCGTGTGCGCCCCGGGTTCAAGCGATTCCGGAACGACCAATTCCACCCTCACCTCGTCAAACAAGCCTTCTTTACGGCTTTTGGATTCCGGCACTTCAAGGCGCAGATTGACCTTGCGCGACTTGACACTCACCTTCACCCAGTCCGGTGCATTGATTTCCACATTCCGGGTAACCGTCTTGGAAACCGTCTTGATGCCGAGCAGCATACCCACCTTGACCTGAGGAGGATTCGCCTCCAGTCCGTCCGGCGGGTCAACTACACCCGTCACTTCCACCACGCCTGCCTCGGTCACTTCCGGCACGGTGGCTATCACGTCCACCTGCTTCACCTTTGCCAGCAGCGTCGACGCCCCGCGAAGATTGACAGCTTCAGGTGATGCTGTGGACCGCGACACGCGGATATCCGGAGGGAGTGCGCCCGCAAGTTGAATGCGGACCGGAACCTCGCGCACCTCAATGGCATCCACGTTCAGCGCCAGCCTTGAAGGGCGCATCTCGACCACCTCATAAGCGTTGCCGAGAGGCACATGCTCGGGAAGAATATTCATGACGTTCAGCCCCGGAGTCAGGGCAGAAAGATCGAGCGAATAAGCAAGGTTGCGTTCATTGAGCCCTCTCAGCAGGCCCTTGGGGGCACGCACGCGCACGTCAACAGTCGGCTCAAGGCCGTTCATGATGACCAGATTGGAGGGCATACCCTTCATCTCGATGCGCAAGGTGGCCCATGCTTCCACTTCTTCACGGCCGGAGACCATGTACCACAGGGTACATGACATAAGCAGAGCAAGCAGGAAATATTGCCAGTTTCCGCGCATGATCATCGCTCCAGAGCATTGCGCAGCACGCGCTTGAGTCTCGTGGCGTCCAGCGCCGTTGTCAGCTTGCCGCCGATGGACACGGTAACCGCCCCGCGCTCTTCCGATACCACAACAGCCACGGCATCACTCTCTTCGGTTATGCCCATGGCGGCACGGTGGCGCGTGCCGTATTCGGGACGGTCCTGCGGCGAAACGGCAAGGGGCAGAATGCACCCTGCCGCGGCAAGCCTGCCACCACGGACCACCACGGCTCCGTCATGCAGCGGAGTGGATGTCTGAAAAATGGAAATGAGCAGTTCCTTGGTCACCTTGGCTTCAAGCGGAATGCCCCGCTCAACGGTATCGCCGAGCGGCACGTTCCGCTCAAGAACCACCAGCGCGCCCACGCGTCGCTGGGCCATGCTGAGCACCGCGCCGACAACCTCGTTGAGCAGGTCGTCTTCAACCACCTTCTTGCGCCAGAAACCGCGCGCCCCCATTTCGGTGAGCGCCCTGCGTATGTCGCGCTGAAAGAGCACAATGATGACGAGGAATATGGAACTGAGGAAGTTGGCGAGCAGCCAGTGCAGGGTATACAAACCCACTTCTTCGGAGACGAAATAGACCACAAGAACGAGCAGGAGCCCGTAAATGGCCGAGACGGCGCGCGTGCCTTTGACCATCAGAATTATCCGATAGAAAAGCAGGGTGACCAGCCCGATATCTACTATATCGCGCCAGCCTACACTTATATCGCCAATCTGCAGCATACCGCAGCCGCCCCTCGGGTATGTTAATCGTTATCCGTCGCCGGTAGCGTCCCTTACATTGCCAAAGCCTGCGCCACCTGCAGGGTCTGCACCGTCATAGCCACGTCGTGCACCCTGTGGGCGAACACGCCGCGAGCGGCCAGAATGGCTGTGGCAGCCTGAGTGGCATTCTGCCGTTGCCCCGCAGGAGCATTGCACAACATGCCAAACATGGATTTATTGGATATTCCTGCCATAAGAGGCAGACCGAGCGAAGCGAATCTGTCCATACCCCGCAAAATTGCGAGGTTGTGTTCCAGCGTCTTGCCGAACCCCACGCCGGGGTCGAGCATTATTCTGTCTTCCGGTACGCCCGCTGTGGTTAATTCTTTCAGTTTTTTCTCGAAAAAGTCCAGAATTTCCTCAACCACATTTCCATATTCAGGAGCCTTCTGCATCTCGGTGGGTCTGCCAAGGCTGTGCATGAGAATGTAACCGGGCTTGTATTGCGCAACCACGTCAAGCAGAGCCGGGTCAAAGGCAAATGCGGAAATATCGTTTATGATCTGTGCTCCGGCCTCAAGCACGGCGGCTGCAGTGCCAGCCTTGTAGGTGTCTACGGACAGCGCCCACGGCATACCGTTGACACAGTGCAGATCACGAAGCCCTTCAACGACCGGTACCACCCTCTCCTTCTCCTCTTCCAGAGACACAGGGGCAGCAAAAGGACGGGAGGACTCTCCGCCGATATCCAGAACATGCGCTCCGGCTTCCGCCTGCATCCGGCCATGGGCGAGAGCCTGATCGAGCTGCATGTACTGTCCCCCGTCATGAAAAGAGTCGGGGGTCACATTCACGATGCCGAATACGAGAAAGGGGGCAGGGCCTAACGACCTGCCCCCTCTGATTTTCCATTCTACCGGGGAGAGCATCAACGCTTTTCTCCGTCCTCGCTGTTGCCCTTGTCCTGCGGCGACTCTTCTTCAAGGGTGAAGTCGCCGCCGGAAGTCTTTTCACGTTCAGCCGCCGGAGAAGCAACAGGACGGGAACCGGAAGCCTGCGTCTCGCGGTATGTAGCGGCAGCCTTGGCTAAGGTGTCGCGTTCCGGCTCCGGAGCGACAGGAGCAGCTACCACCTCGGCAGGCGGAAGTTCCTTTCCGGCCATAAGCAGATCAATATCTGCACCGCTGATGGTTTCACGCTCAAGCAGGGCATCGGCAATCTTGTGCAGCGCATCGATGTTCTCTTCGAGCAGCTTGCGGGCATGCAGACGCGCATCTTCCATTATCCGCTTCACTTCAGCGTCCACCAGACGTGCGGTTTCCTCGCTGTAGTTGCGGGAATGCGCCCATTCGCGGCCGATGAATACTTCTTCGCCCTGTTCGCCGATGTTCATGGGACCGATGGCATCGGACATACCCCATTCACACACCATCTTGCGGGCCATCTTGGTGGCGCGCTCGATATCGTTGCCGGCACCGGTGGTGATTTCGTTGAAGATAAGTTCTTCAGCCACGCGACCACCGAGGAACACGATAAGGCTGTTTTCCAGATAGGTGCGGGAGTAGCCATGGCGGTCGCCTTCAGGCAGCTGCATGGTTACGCCGAGAGCACGACCTCTGGGAATGATGGATACCTTGTGCACGGGATCGGTTTCCGGAAGCAGAATGGCAGTAAGGGCATGACCGCCTTCATGATATGCGGTAACGCGCTTTTCGTGATCACTCATCACGAGGCTGCGGCGTTCCTTACCCATGAGGAGCTTGTCCTTGGCCATTTCAAAGTCATACATGTTGACCTGATCCTTGTTGTTCTTGGCGGCCTGCAGGGCAGCTTCGTTCACAAGGTTTTCAAGGTCGGCACCGGAGAAACCGGGGGTGCCCTTTGCCAGAACTTCCATGTTCACGTCCTTGGCAAGGGGGGTACGCTTGGCATGCACTTCCAGAATATGCTTGCGGCCCTTCAGGTCGGGGGTGGGAACCACCACCTGACGGTCAAAACGGCCGGGGCGCAGCAATGCAGGGTCCAGAACGTCGGGACGGTTGGTTGCGGCGATGAGAATGACGCCTTCGTTGGATTCGAAGCCGTCCATTTCCACCAGCAGCTGGTTCAGCGTCTGCTCACGTTCGTCATGCCCACCGCCGAGACCGGCACCGCGCTGACGGCCCACGGCATCGATTTCGTCAATGAAGATAAGACAGGGAGCATTCTTCTTGCCCTGCACGAACAGGTCGCGCACTCGGGAGGCACCGACGCCGACAAACATTTCCACGAAGTCGGAACCGGAGATGGAGAAGAAAGGCACTCCGGCCTCACCCGCAACAGCGCGGGCCAGCAGGGTCTTGCCGGTACCGGGAGGTCCCACGAGCAGAACGCCCTTGGGAATGCGGCCGCCAAGACGGGTAAATTTTTTGGGATTGGAGAGGAAGTCGACCACTTCGGTGAGTTCTTCCTTGGCTTCATCCACGCCTGCCACATCATCAAAGGTGACGCGGGTCTGCTCCTGCGAGATGAGACGCGCACGGGAACGACCGAAGGACATGGCCTTCCCGCCGCCACCCTGCATCTGTCGCATGAAGAACACCCACACGCCGATAAGCAGCAGCATGGGGAACCACGATACGAGCAGGGTCATGTACCAGGGAGCATCTTCCTGCGGCTGGGCGTTCACGCGAACACCGTGCGAAAGAAGACGTTCGACCAGCTGAGGATCTTCGGGAGCAAATGTCACGATGGTGGAACCATCCTGCTGCTTGGCCGAAAGCTTCTGCCCCTGTATGTCAACCTCTGCCAGCTGACCGCCATCGACCATTTGCAGGAATTCGGAATAACTTACCTTACCCTGCGGGGTCTGCGGCTGACTGAAGAGATTGAACAGGACCACCATTAAGACGGAGATGACGGCCCACAATACCAAATTCCGTGAAAACTGATTCAAGAGTCTATGCCTCCGAGTTTCGTTTCGGACAATTTCTTAGCTTGGATTGTTACTATTAAGGCGTAGCGCGCCATTTGACAATGAGAAGAGTACCGAAAATTTATGAATTCTCAAACAGGTACACCTTCTCTGCGCAAATCGCGCAAGTTGCTTGCCGGTTATTATAAAACCTGCTAGACATTCCCGACCCTTGAGGATTTCCTCAATACACCGGAAGGAAGCGTTTCGTAACCGGTGTTGCGCCCGGTCTTCAAAACCGGTGGGGTGGCAGAGATGTCCCCGGTAGGTTCGACTCCTATACGCTTCCGCCACTGCACGCAAAGCCCCAGTTCATGGGGCTTTCTTCTTTTTCATACATGAAGGGGAAGCACTGGTTGCCAACAGCAGCCCCCCTTTGCTCAGTCCGCAAATCCAGCAGGCGATATCGCCTGCCATACATTCTGTGAGTAGTTGCTCTCACCTTTCCGACTTGCTATGTATTCCGCGGCGGCGTGGGGCACGGTGTGCATCCGGCATTTTCAAGCCGCAGACGGAGCATCGTCTGCCTTGCCCCGAACCTGAAGACGCTGCCATATCTCTATCCAATACGCTAATCGATACATAATAGCACTGTGTCCGGCACACCTCAGCATCTTTTGCAGGAAGAATATATGGGTTGTGGCTCGCAGTGCCTGCACCCTGCATGCAGAAAGCAGCAGTTCCGGACGCACCATTCAGGCTGCCGCGGCAGCACGACAGGCTGGACAATGCCCGTCTGCCCGAGGCAATACTGTTAATAAGCACCCCGAACATGCATTTCGGGCAATGATCCATACACAGGAGCACAGCGTTGGCTGACGAAGACATCAAGTCCAAAGACAGGGAAGAGAGTCTCATAGAGATCATACTGGGCTCTTCTCACGAATTTTCTCTGCCCAGCCAGATCTTCAATGCCATCACCTTTTCCGGCATTCTCACTTCGCTCCTGATCTTCTGCGCAGATACCTTTCTCGGGCAGGCAAGGCGTGAAAACAATTTTGCCTTCGGCCTTTCTGTCACGGTTGCCTATTTCTGGCTTTACGGAAAATCACGGGAAACCGGGGACTACAGGGACTATACCATCTATTATGTCCTGCTGGAACTGGCCATTCTGCTGCAGTCATGGTTCATGTACGGCGGTGTGGCCGGAGTGGCTCCCCTTATTGCGCTGCATTTCATAGTCACCGTATCGCTGATTCTCGAAGGCTGGCGCAAATACTCCCTCATGGCCTTCATCATACTGGTCGTCACTGGCCTCTTCTGCACAGAGCTCGCCCTGCCCGACATTGCGCGCCATTATGCCGATCCCAGAAACCACCTCATCAACATCTTCATCTACTTCATCCTCATCGGCTGCGGCATTGTTGTCTGCGTCATGCTCGTCATGCAGAACCACAAAATGCAATATGAAAGGATCAACCAGTTCAACCAGTCCCTTGACCAGTCAAAACAAGACCTCGAAATGGTTATTCTGGAGCAGAAAGAAGATCGCAGGACAATTCAGAAAACTCTTGAAGAAAAAGAGCTGCTGCTCAGAGAAATTCACCACAGGGTCAAAAACAACCTGCAGGTTATCTCCAGCATGCTGCTTTTGCAGCAGAACAAGCTGCAGAATCAGGAAACTCTGGAGGCTTTCAATACCGCAGGCAGCAGGGTGCAATCCATTGCGCTGGTTCACGAGCTGCTCTACCAGTCGGATACCATTGCCCACATCGACTTTCAGACCTATGCGGAAAAGCTGGTGCAATATCTTTCCGACATGTACCGCCGCGACCAGAGGGTGAAAATCGAGATAAAGGCGGACAATGTCGTCCTTTCAGTGGAAGACGCCATCGCGTGCGGCCTTGTCGTAACAGAACTGGTATCGAACAGCCTGAAATACGCTTTTCCTGGCCGCTCGTCCGGCACGGTCGGCATACATCTCAAAGATGTTGACGGCCAACGGTACGAACTGTGGATTTATGATAACGGCGTCGGTTTCAAGGGCGAGGTGGATTGGGACAAGTCCGCCACACTGGGACTTCTCTTAGTGCGCGAGCTCGTAGAAGGACAACTGGAAGGCAATATACAATTAGAAAGAAAATCCGGAGCGTTCTGGAAAATCACCTGGAGCACACCGGAATGCGAAAGCCAGAGAGAACAGGACGATGAGTAATTGCAACATACTGATTGTTGAAGACGAACGACTGGTGGCACTTTCCATACGGGAAATTCTCCAGTCTGAAGGCTATACGGTATGCGGAATTGCCCGCTCCACGAAAAACGCCATGGAGGTGCTTGCCGGATGCTCGCCGGATCTGGCCCTGATGGACATCAAGATCAAGGGCAACCCGGACGGCATTGACCTTGCCATCAAACTCAGAACCGAGTTCGGAATTCCTTCCGTCTTCCTGACCGCCTATTCCGACAATTCCCTGCTTGACCGGGCCAAGTCGGCTGAACCGCTCGGCTACATACTCAAGCCGTTCAAACAGAGCGACATCCTTTCCGCCGTCAAGATAGCGCTGCACAAATCGGCGGAAGAGAAAAAGCGCGATCAGAAAAGCCGTGAGATGGAAAAGACGGTGGAGGCACACACCGAAAAACTCGGGAAGGAAGTGGCCACCCGTGAAATGGCGGAAAGAGAGCTGCAGCAGAAATCAGACCACCTGCAGGATGCCAACAAGGCCCTGACTAGCCTGCTTGAAGCCAGAGATGCGGAAAAGCGTGCTCTTGAAGAATCCATCCTCGTGAACATCAAGAAGTACGTTGTCCCGTATGTGGAAATGATAAAAAGCCAGACATCCGATACTGGTGTGCTGGAAACGGTCAACTTTCTGGAAGATGCTCTGCAGAAGGCGGTTTCTCCCGCCTCGAAAACCCTGTTTGCCAAGTATCTGGACCTTACCCCGCAGGAGTCGCGCATTGCCGACCTCATACGGCAGGGCAAGAAGACCAAAGACATAGCCGACATTCTGAACCTTGCCCCGAGCTCTATCTCCACCCACCGCTACAGCATACGGCGCAAGCTCGGACTGCTGAATTCCAGCACCAATCTGGAAACATTTCTCAACGCCGATAATGGCGAATCCTAAAAGTATCCCCCGACAGCCACCTGTTATGAAAGGTGGCTGTCATTTTTTCCATCGCCCCTCTTCTTCCCCGATATGTGAAATGCGTAACATGATGTAAGCTTTGCGCAACAACAGCAGACAACACCTTCCCGCCACAGCGTTTTTGTCGCACGTAACTCGCTGATACCATATCGATTGCAATAGTTCAGGCAGCAACGTCCTCATCGCCAAACGATACGCATCCAACCCTGTTCGCCCGCTTATTCTCTCCCCCTGTCTGATCCCCCTAACTGATTCATCTGCTTGATCACTTTATCCGCTTCCCACGGACCATCCCTGCCCAGCAAAGTCTGCCGGAATCACCGCCGTATTATCCGCCGGCATCCGACCCCGCTCCGGCTCGTCATCTGATGGGCAGTCGTAAACACCCCCTTCTTCCCTGTCCTCCGCCCTCCCCACCTCCATAATCTCATCTCTGCAAGTTCATATTGGAACAAGCACCAGCCTTTTCCCGCCTCATTCTCTGTGATGAGACCTACACATAATCTACACAATCGGGGTATTACGGCAGCCCCTTTCCGAAAATCAAAACAGGAACAAAGTAAATAAAAACAGATTACTAGCGAACAGAGACAGAGGCGATCGCCAACTTTGGAGGGATTAGAATTGCTTAGATTGCCTACACAATTTCTAGCTAAATCTACAATATTTCCATTTGCACCGTTCTCTTCCATATAGATTGCGAGCGTAAGCATACACCCGTTTGTGAAATATCGGACATCGCTGTCCGATAGGGAAAACCAATTGAGAAGCTCTACGGCAAGGCTTCAAGATACGACCAGTAAGGAGGTCAAGATGAACGGAATCATGAAGAGGACGACAACTTGTATCATCGCACTTGCGATGCTGTTCGGTAGCATTGTTACCGCAAACGCCTACGATGGCCCCAAGCTCAAATTCCGTCTTGCACACACCACCCCTCCCGGCAACCACATCACTTTGGCGTACCAGAAGTTCGCTGACCTGGTGAAGGAAAAGTCCGAAGGCAAGATTCAGGTGCAGGTATTCCCGAACGCAGTTCTTGGCAGTGACCGCGTTCTGATCGAAGGCGCACAGCGCGGCTCTCTTGAGATGGCTGTGAGTTCCACCCCCAACATGGCCAACTTTGCTCCCGACTATCAGGTATTCGACCTGCCCTACATCACCAGCCCCAAGTTCCAGCAGAACCTGTACAAGGCTCTGGACAGCGGCGATCTGGGCAAATACTTCGACAAGGTTGCCCACGGCATCGGCCTTGAGAACATCATGTGGGCCGAATACGGCTACCGTAACTTCTGCGCCGTAAGCAAAGAAATCACCAACGCCAAGAGCCTTGAAGGTCTGAAGGTCCGCACCACCGCTTCCCCCGTTGAAGTGGACGTTGCCAAGGCACTGGGCATGAGCCCCACCCCCATCGCCTGGGGCGAAGTATACACCGCCCTGCAGCAGGGAACCATCGACTCCGAAGGCAACACCTTCCCCCACCTCTACGGCGCAAAGCACAACGAAGTTCTGCGCTACGCCATGTACTCTTACCACAACTACGGCATGCAGCTCGGCGTTGCCAACAAGAAGTGGTGGGACAGCCTTGACCCCAAGACCCAGCAGGTCATCCGTGAAGCCGCTGCCGAAGCCGTGCAGTACCAGCGTGATGTGCTCTACCCCGAAAACGAAAAGAGCGCCTACGAAGGCTTTGTGAAGAGCGGCATCAAGGTGCACACCCTGACCGACGCCGAAATGGATGAACTCAAGAAGCTCACCCGTCCTGTTTGGGACAACTACCTGAACAAGCTTGCTCCTGAACTCGTACAGATGGTTCAGGACACCCAGAAATAATTAAGGAATTGCCTATCGTCCGTGCGGGCGACGACACCGCACGGACGATATTCTTCAGTTGTACTGATAGAGAAGAGTGCCACTCTCAGTCGATGCAGCTGAGAACACGTTCCTCAAAGAAGGTAATATGAGTTCACTATCATCCTTTATTAAGCGGAATTATAACAACGTGGAAAAGCCGTTTCTGTTCGCCGGCTTCATGATTATGATTCTCGCGATTACATATCAGACCGCCTTCCGCTATATCGTAAGCAATCTCGTCAACTTTCTGAACGACCCTCAGAACAAGACGCTGCTGAACCTGTTCATCAACATAGATTCTGCCCGCCAGTTCATGAAGAGCATAGCCGGCTGGGCTGTCTGGTCAGAAGAGCTGGCCCGCTACGTCTTCGTATGGGTGTCCTACCTGGCGGTTCCGCTGGCGGTGCTCAAGCGCACCAGCATCAGGGTTGACCTGGTCTACGAAAAACTTTCGGACAATCTCAAGGCCTGCAACTGGGTTGTAGTCGAGCTGTCCATCATCATCCTGTCCGGCATGCTGGCATACATGGGCTGGGGCATCGTGCAGATGCAGCTCGAATTCCCCCAGATCACCCCCGCCATGCGGATCGGGTACTACATCCCCTATCTCATTCTCCCCGTGGCATTCGGCCTTGCCGTTGTCCGCGGCCTGCAGAGCCTGTCCAAACAGATCCGCAGCATGCCGCCCCTGCACTTCGTGCTCTCCGCAGTTGCCACTGTGCTGATGTATACCCCCATTCTCATTTGGGATGACCTGAACCCCGTGGCCCTGCTGTTCGGCTACTTCATCCTGTTCGTATTCCTCGGCATTCCCATGGCGTTTGCGCTGGGCCTGTCCGCGTTCTCCACGGTTCTCGGCGCAGGCACACTGCCTGTGGACTACCTCTCGCAGATCGCGTTCACGTCTATCGACAACTTCCCGATCATGGCCATTCCGTTCTTCATCGCGGCAGGCGTGTTCATGGGTGCAGGCGGCCTTTCAACCAGACTGCTCGCCGTGGCTGACGAACTTGTCGGCTCACTCCCCGGCGGCGTGGCACTGGCCAGCGTTGTGACCTGCATGTTCTTCGCCTCCATCAGCGGTTCCGGTCCTGCTACCGTGGCCGCCATCGGGGCACTGACCATTCCCGCCATGATCGAGCGCGGTTACAACGTCAACTTCTCCGCTGCGGTTGTGGCTGCGGCAGGTGCCATCGGCGTCATGATCCCGCCCAGCAACCCCTTTGTGGTGTATGCCGTGTCAGGGCAGGTTTCCGTGGGCAAGCTCTTTGTCGCAGGCATCATTCCCGGCCTTCTGACCGGTCTTGCCCTGATGGTTGTGGTCTACTTCATTTCCAAGAAGAACGGCTGGTGCGGCGAGCAGCGCGAGCGCAACATCAAGACGGTGGCACGAAGCATGTGGGAAGCCAAATGGGCCCTGCTTGTTCCCGTCATCGTTCTCGGCGGTATCTACGGAGGTCTCATGACCCCCACCGAGGCCGCAGCCGTTGCCGCCTTCTACGGCATGATGGTCGGTCTCTTCGTCTACAAGGAACTGAACTGGAAGAGACTGTACGAGAGCACTCTCAGCTCCGCCATGACCTCTTCGGTCATCATCATCCTGATGGCCATGGCAACCCTGTTCGGCAACATCATGACCATTGAGCAGGTGCCTGAGAGAATCACCTCGATCATTCTCTCGATGACTGAAAACAAGATTATCATCCTGCTTCTGATCAACCTGTTCCTGCTGTGGATAGGCACGTTCATGGAAGCACTGGCAGCCATCGTGATCATCACGCCCATTCTCATGCCCCTGATCCTGAAGATAGGCATGGACCCCATTCACTTCGGTGTGGTGATGGTCGTCAACCTTGCAATCGGCTTCGTCACTCCCCCTGTAGGTGTAAACCTGTTCGTTGCCAGCGGCATGAGCGGAACCAAGCTGACGGCGGTGGCCCGTGCAGGCATGCCGCTGCTCATAGCAATGCTGGTTGTCCTCATGCTGGTCACCTACATCCCCTTCCTCTCACTCGCCCTGCTGTAGCAGGCCCGCTGTAAGGAGATGTTGTGAGAATAACGCTTGAACAGGCCATGCAGGCCATCAGCGCAACAGTGGAACGCGCCGCGAACGACGGTGGCAACCACGTGGCCCTGACGGTTGTGGATGCCACAGGCATAACCATTGCGGCGGCAACCATGGACAAGGCCCCGGCACGGGTTGTCGGCATAGCCAGAGCCAAGGCGTATACCGCCGCCAAGATGACAGTGCCTACTGAAGTGTTTCTGCAAAAGCTCCGGAACGAGAACCTGCAGGCCGAATGGTTCTGCGACAAAGAATTCTCGCCGCTTCCGGGGGGCATTCCCATCCTCATGGACGGTGCCTGCATCGGCGCCGTGGGGGTAAGCGGAAGAGCCCTTGATGATGATGTGAAACTGGCGATGTTCTTTGCCCGGACACTTGAGGCATCGCTGGCACGATAGAAGACCGGTGCCGTGCGGTACCGGCTCCCGACAGGCTTATCAGGGCATTGTCCAACTAAAATAACAGTCAGAAAACGTCGGCAGAACCGGCCGGCAAGACGTAACACAAGGAGTACTGTCATGAAGATGACCACTGAAGAAGCATTTGTGAAAGTTCTTCAGATGCACGGAATCGATAACGCCTTCGGCATTATCGGCTCTGCGATGATGCCCATATCCGACCTGTTCCCCAAGGCAGGCATTACCTTCTGGGACTGCGCACACGAAACCAACGCAGGCATGATGGCCGACGGCTTCACCCGTGCATCGGGCAAGATGTCCATGATGATCGCCCAGAACGGCCCCGGCATCACCAACTTCGTAACTCCGGTCAAGACCGCTTACTGGAACCACACCCCGCTGCTGCTGGTAACCCCGCAGGCTGCCAACAAGACCATGGGTCAGGGCGGCTTCCAGGAAGTTCCCCAGATGTCCGTGTTCGAAGACATGGTAGCGTATCAGGAAGAAGTTCTGCACCCCACGCGCATCGCCGAAGTGCTGAACCGCGTTATCCTCAAGGCCAAGCGTGCTTCCGCACCTGCGCAGATCAACATTCCCCGCGACTTCTGGACGCAGGTGATCGATATTGAACTGCCCGCAATCGTTGATTTCGAACTGCCCAGCGGCGGTGAAGATGCCATTGCACGTGCAGCCGAACTGCTCTCCAATGCCAAGCACCCCGTTATCCTCAACGGCGGCGGCGTTGTC
>Ga0194137_10000611_pt1 | contig 23148 bp, 19 predicted proteins | sample TARM_MetaG_T3_14_FD_134025 | JGI IMG/M metagenome (GOLD analysis project Ga0194137, IMG submission 134025) | Freshwater microbial communities from Pennsylvania, USA, analyzing microbe dynamics in response to fracking - TARM_MetaG_T3_14 (version 2) | ecosystem: Environmental > Aquatic >... | reverse complement strand
TGCAACTTCATCGTCGGCGAGTCTTGGACCAACGGCTTCGCACCCATCAGGAAGAAGCTTTGCATGCGCCGATTGCACCGCACGCCTCAGGACCGCGCATCGGGGAAGTTATGCATCGGTCTCAAGACGTGATAGAGCACCGCCAGGGTGATGGCGACCTTGATCAGCAAGCCGACTTCCCTGGCGTTGCCGGACACTGACGGATAGCACGAGGCGGTGGCCAGGCTCTGCATGGCGCCCTGTCGGCCACCGCATGTATTGCGATTCGGAGCTGGCGCCAGTGGCCCGCGAGGAAGAGCAGGCACCCGCGGGCGCCTGCCGGGATATCAGAACGAGAAGCCAACACCCAGGTTCAGCGAGTCGCCGAGATTGAAGTGGTTGTCGCTGTCCTGGAGCTTGTTCTGCTTGTAGCTGCGGTAGTCGGCCTTGAGCACCACGCCCTCACCGATACGCAGGCTCGCACCCAGCGTCCGAACATGCTCGTCCGGGCGCTTCACGCCGCCGGCCGACACGGGCAACGAGCCGAAGCCGGCCGCGGTGTTGTAGGACTCGTAGCGCGCGAACGGAATCAGCGAGTAGTCCCCGTGCTGCCAGATCTTGTAGGCAGTTTGCACGTAGCCACCGTAGAACAGCTGCGGCACCAGCGTCGGGTTCGTGGTCGAGCTGGCAGAGAAGCTCTGGTTCAGCGCCTCGGTGTTGCTGATCGTGCCACGGACGTATTCGCCAGCAAAGTCCCAGCGACCGATCTGATAACGGGCATGCGCGTCCAGCAGCAGCAGCTTGGACCCGTTGGCAAGGAAGCCGGGCTGGTGTTGGCTGATGTTGTCGTACACGACGGAACCGCCGATCAGCAGGCCAGGCACGCCGCGCCAGTTCAGCGCACCGACCACGCCCACGTCGCGCGACACGGCAAGCTGGCCCTCGCCGTGGATGGCTTGCAGCGGGCCGCGCAGACGCCCCTCGGTACTCGTCGAATCCCATTTGCTGAGGTTCGGCGCCGTGGTGATGGCCACATCCCAGTTCAGTCCATTGGCCAGGTCCCCCGACAGCCCCACGCCGACTTCGCGCCAGGTGCTGGGCACGATCTTGGTGTCCACGTCCGGGCGGAAAACGCCGTAATAAGCCGTCGGCTCGTGGTTCTGATTGACCAGCCCCACAGGCATCAGGAACAGGCCAGCACGGGCGCGCAAGCCAGACTCTAGCTCGCGCTCGACCCACAGTTGCTCGACCTCCGCCTCGCCCTTGTCGCTGGACGAGACGATGGCATGCTCCCACTCGAACTCGGACACCAGCTTGGTCTTGTCGTCGAAGCGGTGCTGCACGCCGATGACGGCGCGTTGCACGTCGACGAACGCGTTCTGCGGCGACTTGCTGGGACGGCTGTAACCGATCTCACCATAGGACGTGACAACGGTGGCGGGCTCACCGGGGCGGGTACTCGCCGCAGCCGCGGCACTGACCTCTTGTTGGACCTGCTGCACGGCCTGGGCCTGCTGCTGCACCTGGGCGGTCTGCTGTTGAACCTGGTCGGCCTGTTGGCGCAGTTGTGTGCCTTGCTGCTGGACGGCGGCGGTCTGCTGAGTCTGGACGGCTTCGAGGCGGTCTACCTTGTCTTGCAGCGCCTTGTTCTGCGCCTCGAGCGCGGCGAGCTTCTTCGCGAGTTCGGCCAGGGCTACGGCCTCAGCCGATGCGGTCGCGGCTTTGGCCTGCTTTTGAGCTGCAGCGGCGGGTCCGGCTGCGAGGATGGCGCACACGAGGCCGGCGGCGGCAAGTGCCCGCGTGAGCGGTTGGGTGGAGAGGTTCGAAGTCATGGGTGGGAGCGGTTGAAGAATCTCTTGGGCGCGGACTGCGCCGTTCAGGGGGCGCGATAGCGCAAGGAGCCGAAGACACCATCGGCCTCGCCGTTGGGGCCCGACGCGAAGTACAGGGCGTTGCTGTCGCCCAGCGTGTCGCCGTTGCCGAAGACCATGCCCCAGATGCCTGGGACTAGCAGCGGCGAACCGTCGGGGTTGCGCATCACGTTGACCGCGCGGTGCGAACCGGTATCGAAGGCGACGATGGCGCCCTTGGAGCCGCCGGTGTCGTAGTCGCCGAAATTGCCGACGAGCAGCGTGTTGGACAGTGCACCGAAATTGGCCGGCGCCTGCGCCATGCCCCAGGGCGCGTTGAGAAGACCGCCGCCGTCCCAGACGGCGATCAGCTGGCCATCCAGGCCAAACTGGGCAAGACGCCCAGCGCCGGGCGCATGGACTTCATTGGCCGGCCACGGCGTGCCGGTGGCGGCCCCCGGATCCTGCTTGACCTGCACATAGGCCACGAAGACGCTGGAGCCAATCACCTGCACATTCCAGGGCACGAAGTCACCTGCCTGGATGTGGGCGGGATCGGCGGCGAACGGGTTCGTGAATGCCTTGCCGCCAGCCAGGGTGGCCGTGATCTCGTTGAGCGTGCCGTCGGCCTTCAGTGTCTTGTCGAAGACGCGGATGCGGAAACTCGCGGGCATCGTGGCGAGGGCTGTGCTCGACGAGCACACACTCGTGTTGCGCCCGAAATCGGCAACGTAGACCCGATCAGATGTGGGGCTGAGAGCCAGGCCGTAGAACTGCCCGCAGTCGTTCGGATCGTCACGGGTGTCGAAGACCTTGACGGCCGTGTCAGCCCGGTCGTATCCACTGCCATCGGCATGCTTGCGCTCGGTCCAGGCATAGATCGCGCCGAAGTTGGTGGCAAAGAGGAACTTGGCGCCATTGGTGACCGGGCTCAGGTTCGTGCTGGGCGCGACTGGCGTCTGCGTGATGACGAAGTTGCCCGACTGGCCGTTGAACACGACGCCGGTGGCGTGGTTGTTGGCGATGTCGGGCTGGCCGCTGGCGTTGACCGGGAAGCCAGGGAACGTCACGGCGTTGCTCACGAGCGGCGCCAGGTCGGCACAAAGCGTCGACGCGGAGGCGCAGGGCGCCACCGTCTTGCCGCCGACGTCGCCCACGTACTCGTAGGTCTTGTTGCCGGCCAGGACCCAGAAGTGGCCGGGCACGCCCGCCGGACGGATCGCGATGCCCCAGGCGTCGACGAACTGGCTGTCGGTGGCCAGGGTCGGCTGGTACGTCGCCGCGTTGTTGGCAACGAAGTTCGCCTGCACATAGGCATTGGCCAGCAAGTGCCCCTTGTCTTCGGGGCTTCCGCCGCCACAGGCGACGAGACCCAGCGCGGCGATCGCCATCGCACTCAAGTTCTTGAAATTCGGTGGTGGTTTGCTCATGTCAGGTTTTGGGCGGCTTCGCGCGAAGCAAGGGGGCTGGTGGTGGAGGGGTGGTAGCCCCAAGAAGTCTGCATAGTGTAATGCGAATGCCTCTCATGTAGATTTGCAATTGTTGAAGGGTGGTGCTGGCAACAGCACCTGCATGCCGGCTTCGCAAATGCTTATCTATGCGAATGCTTCTCATTTCTAATCGTAAGTATGACGTCTCATTCCTCCCAGCCGGCGGGCAAAACGGCGCGGCAGGCACCGCAACAGCCCCAAGCGCTTGACCAGTGCTTTGCTTTTCGGCAGCCGTCGTGAAATCGAGATCGATCACCAGGGTCAGGTCTACCGTCTTCGCCTGACCGCCCAGGGGAAGCTGATCCTGACCAAGCAGGTCTCCTCACCCCCTGTTTCACTACCTTTCGCACCAGCCAGCCGCCAGCCAGCCCGTGCCAGCCCCACAAGGACTTGCCCATGCTGCTGCGCCAGACTCCGGTCGCGCTTGCGCTCTCCGCGCTCTTTCCCTTGCTCGCCAACGCCCAGGCGCGGAACGCCGCCGATGAGGCCACCCGTCTCGGCGAGATCACCGTCAGCGCCACGCGCACCGAGCGCGCGACCGACGCGGTGCCCAACACCGTGACCGTCTACGACAAGAAGCGCCTGCAGCAGCGCGATGCTCGCGATCTGAAAGACCTGCTCAACGGCGAGGTCGACCTCGCCGTGCGCGCCGCCGCGCCACGCTTCACTGCGGCGGGCGCCTCCACCGGCCCCGCCGGCAACGAAGGCATCAACATCCACGGCCTCGAAGGCAACCAGGTGCTGATGACGCTGGACGGCATCCGCCTGCCGCAGGCTTTCAGCTTCGGCGCCTTCGTCAGCGGGCGGGCCGACTACATCGACACCGACATGCTGGCCGGCGCCGAGGTGCTGCGCGGTCCGGCCTCGGCACAGTTTGGCAGCGACGGCCTGGCCGGCGCGCTGAGCCTGCGCGCCCTGGCGCCCGAGGACCTGCTCGTGAACGGCAAGACCCAGGCCGGCCTCGTCAGCGCCACCCATCTCGGTGTGGACCGCTCCAACAAGGTCAGCGCCGCGTTCGCCGGCCGCTCCGGCGACTGGCAAGGCCTGCTGATGGCCACCGTGCGCCGCGGCCACGAGACCCAGAACATGGGCGAAAACGAGTCGCCCAACAGAAACCGCACGGCGCCCAACCCGGCGGACATCCGCAGCGACAGCGTGATGGGCAAGGTGGGACTGCGCATCGACGGAACGCAACACCTGCAGGCAACGATCGAGGCGTGCCGCCGCAAGATCGACACCGAGGTGCTGTCTGGCCGCGCCGCCACGGTCCCCCTCATGCAGTTGCGCTTCGCTTCGTTCGTCGTGACCAACTTACGGCGGGACTTGCACCCGCAGGTATGCGCCCATGTCGGGCACACCAAGAGTGCGCTCATGCTGGGCGCACCATAGAAAAACACCCCGGCAACGTACGTCACCGGGGTGTTCGGGGCAAACATGAGATGGGGGTGACCATCTCATTGAGCCCCGCCGCGGCGGGGCTCTCATCGCGGCAAGGCCGATCAGGCGGCCGGCGTCGCGTTGCGCAGGCGGATGTGCAGCTCGCGCAGCTGCTTCTCGTCGACCAGCGACGGAGCGCCGGTCAGCAGGTCTTGCGCGCGCTGCGTCTTGGGGAAGGCGATGACGTCGCGGATGGACTCGGCCTTGGTCATCATGGTGACGATGCGGTCCAGGCCGAAGGCCAGGCCGCCGTGCGGGGGCGCGCCGTATTGCAGGGCGTCCAGCAGGAAGCCGAACTTGATGCGCTGGTCTTCGGCGCTGATGTTCAGCGCCTCGAAGACCTTGGCCTGCACTTCGGCGCGGTGGATACGCACCGAGCCGCCGCCCAGTTCCCAGCCGTTGAGCACCATGTCGTAGGCCTTGGCGATGCACTTGCCCGGATCGCTGACCATCAGGTCCTCATGGCCATCCTTGGGGGCCGTGAAGGGATGGTGAACGGCCGCCCAGCGGTTGTTCTCCTCGTCGTGCTCGAACATCGGGAAGTCGACCACCCACAGCGGCGCCCACTTGTCCTCGAACAGGCCGCCGTTCTTGCCAAACTCGCTGTGGCCGACCTTCAGGCGCAGGGCGCCGATGGCGTCGTTGACGATCTTGGCCTTGTCGGCGCCGAAGAAGATCAGGTCGCCGTCCTGGGCGCCGGTGCGCTTGAGGACTTCGGCGACGGCTTCGTCGTGCAGGTTCTTGACGATGGGCGACTGCAGGCCTTCGCGGCCCTTGGCCACTTCGTTGACCTTGATCCAGGCCAGGCCCTTGGCGCCGTAGATCTTGACGAACTCAGTGTAGGCGTCGATCTCGCCGCGGCTCATGGCGGCGCCGCCAGGCACGCGCAGCGCGACGACGCGGCCGCCCGGCGTGGTGGCGGGGCCGGAGAAGACCTTGAAGTCCACCGTCGTCATTGCGTCGGTCAGCTCGGTGAACTCGAGCTTGACGCGCAGGTCAGGCTTGTCGGAGCCGAAGCGGTGCATGGCCTCCGCGTACTTCATCGTCGGGTAGTCGCCCAGCTCGACGTTCAGCGCCTTGCGGAAGACGTGACGGATCATGCCTTCGAACATCGAGCGGATCTCTTCCTCGGTCAGGAAGCTGGTCTCGATATCGATCTGCGTGAACTCGGGCTGGCGGTCGGCGCGCAGGTCCTCGTCGCGGAAGCACTTGGTGATCTGGTAGTAGCGGTCGAAGCCCGACACCATCAGCAGCTGCTTGAACAGCTGGGGCGACTGCGGCAGCGCGAAGAAGTGGCCGTCATGCACGCGGCTGGGCACGAGGTAGTCACGCGCGCCCTCGGGCGTGCTCTTGGTCAGCATCGGGGTCTCGATGTCGACGAAGCCATGCTCGTCCAGGAACTTGCGAACTTCCATCGCGACGCGGTAGCGCAGCATCAGGTTGTTCTGCATATAGGGGCGGCGCAGGTCCAGCACGCGGTGCGTGAGGCGGGTCGTCTCGCTGAGGTTTTCCTCATCGATCTGGAAGGGGATGGGCACCGAGGGGTTAAGCACTTCGATCTCGTGGCAGAGCACTTCGATCTTGCCGCTGACGAGGTTGGCGTTCTCGGTGCCGGCCGGGCGCGCACGCACCTTGCCGACGATCTTGAGGCAGAACTCGCTGCGGACGTCTTCGGCGATCTTGAAGCTGTCGGCGCGGTCGGGGTCGCAGACGACCTGGACCAGGCCTTCGCGGTCACGCAGGTCGATGAAGATGACGCCGCCGTGGTCGCGGCGACGGTGGGCCCAGCCCATCAGGGTCACGGTCTGGTCGAGCAGCTTTTCGCTGACTTGGCCGGCATAGCAGGTACGCATGGAATTTCTCCGGGATTCTTTTCGGGGTGTTCTTGAGGAGGCGCTGATGAGCTCGCTTCGGCTCTCAGGATTGAACGCGGGCCGGGGCGTTCAACCCGTCTAATTTGACCGACCCAGAGGGTCGGCCGAACCCTTCGGGTTTCGCGCTGGATCGAGCGGCGCATCTGGATGCGGCAGCGGCGCCACCGTGCCCATCGAGATGATGTATTTCAGCGCCTCGTCCACCGTCATGTGCAGCGGCTTGATGTCCGCGCGCGGCACGATGAGGAAGAAGCCCGAGGTCGGGTTGGGCGTCGTCGGCACATAGAGGCTGACATGTTCCTCTTCCAGATGGCATGCCACCTCGCCGCTGGGCGTGCCGGTGACGAAGGCGATGGTCCAGCTGCCGGCGCGTGGATATTGCACCAGCACGGCCTCGCGGAAGGCGTTGCCGCTGCTGGAGAACAGCGTGTCCGACACCTGCTTGACCGAGCTGTAGATGCTCTTGACGATGGGGATGTGGGACATCAGCCGGTCCCACTGCGTCAGCAGCCACTGGCCGAAGATGTTGGCGACCAGCACGCCGGTGGCCAGCAGGCCGCCGGCCAGGATGACTAGGCCGAGCCCGGGCACGTGGCGCAACTCCAGCACGGCGTCCTTCAGCGAGGCCGGCATGAGCAGGGCCAGGGCGGCCAGCAGGGAGCCGAAGACGCCGTTGACGACGTCCAGCACCTGGGCCAGCACCCAGATGGTGATGGCCAGTGGCAGCCAGACCAGCAGGCCGGCGACCAGGTATTTGCGAAGAGAAGCGGCCACGATGTCCCGTTCAGTGGCAGGCGCAGGAGCCGCCACAGGAGGTGGAGGACGCGGAAGTGGCCGAGGGAGCCTCGCCGCCGCCGCCGCCGGACTCGGTCTTGGCCGGCTCGGCCGCGGGCGCTGCCGGCGCGGCAGCACCGCCGCCGCCGCCACCCCGGAAGTCGGTCACGTACCAGCCCGAGCCTTTCAGCTGGAAGCCGGCGGCCGTGACCTGCTTGCCGAAGGCTTCGGCGCCGCAGGACGGGCAGGTCGTCAGGGGGGCATCAGAGAGCTTTTGCAGCACGTCCTTGGCATGGCCACAGGCGCTGCAGCGGTAGGCATAGATGGGCATGGTGGTGCAAAAGGGTGGGCAAAGCCCATCATTTTAGGCCCACCGCGCCAAGTTCAAGCCTGAGCCCTCACGGATGGGGCTGCAGATGGTGGCTGACGTGCTCGCGGCGGTCGGTCAGCAGCTGCGGCATCAGAGAACCGACCACCATGCCGGCCAGGGCCGCCAGCAGGCCGGCCAGCTGCCCCGGGAAAGCCTCGCCCCAGGTCGTCACCTGCGGGAAGAAGGCCACCCAGACGGCGATGCCGGCAAAGATGGAGAAGATGGCGCCCTGGGTGGTCGAGCGGCTCCAATACAGGCCGAAGACCAGGGGCACGAAGGCGGCCACCAGGGTCACCTGGTAGGCGGCGCTGACGAGGTCGTAGATGGAGGTGCCCTGCAGCGCGATGGCATAGGCCAGCACGGCGAAGGCGAAGACGACCAGGGTCACCCGCATGGCGACCAGGGACTGTTTGTCGCTCATGCCGGGGCGGATCTGCTTGAGGATGTTCTCGACGAAGCTGGTCGTCGGCGCCAGCAGCGTGGCGGACGAGGTGCTCTTGATGGCCGACAGCAGTGCGCCGAAGAACAGGATCTGCATGATCAGCGGCATATGGCCCATGACGAAGCTGGGCAGCACGCGCTGGTAGTCGTTTTGGGCCAGTTCAAGCGCCTTGTCGCCCATCACGCTGACGGCGGCCAGCACGATGAACATGGGCACGAAGGCGAAGGCGATATAGCTGAAGCCGCCGATCATGGCGCCGCGCTGGGCGGTCTTGGAGTCCTTGGCCGACATGACGCGCTGGAACACGTCCTGCTGTGGGATGGAGCCCAGCATCATGGTCAGGCCCGAGCCGAGGAACATGGCCATCTGGGTGAAGCTGGGCTCGGGCAGGAAGCGGCCGAGGTCGCGCGACTTGGCCAGCGCCAGCACCTTGTCGGCGCCGCCGGCCAGGTCGGCCGCAAAGATGGCGATGATGCCCAGACCCAGCACCAGCACGATCATCTGGATGAAGTCCGTCCAGGCGACGGCCAGGAAGCCGCCGATGACGACATAGACCAGCACCGCCAGCAGGCCGACGACCATGCCGGTCTGGGGGCTCATGGCGCCGTCGGTCAGGATGTTGAAGACCAGGCCCAGGGCCGTGACCTGGGCGGCCACCCAGCCCAGATAGCTCAGGATGATGGCCAGCGAGCAGAAGATCTCGACGCCCTTGCCGAAGCGCTGGCGGTAGAAGTCGCCGATGGTCAGCAAATTCATCCGGTACAGGCGCGCGGCGAAGAAGGCGCCCACCAGCACCAGGCAGAAGCCGGCGCCGAAGGGGTCCTCGACGACAGCACCCAGGCCGCCCTGCACGAACTTGGCCGGCAAGCCCATGACCGTCTCGGCACCGAACCAGGTCGCGAAGGTGGTCGTGACCACCATGATGAGCGGCAGGCTGCGGCCAGCGACGGCGAAGTCGCTGGTGTTCTTGATCCGAGTGCCTGCCCAGACGCCGATGCCCAGGGTGCCGAGCAGATAGAGCACGACGAAGACGATGAGCGTGGTGTTCATGGACGTGAGGCGGGGAAGGACCGAAAAACGGCGCGGATTATGAAGGCGCCGACTCCGAAAGCGGCTAGGGAAAGGAACTTAGAAACCCAGGCCGAGAAAGCGCACGGTCAGCCAGGCGGCGGCCACTCCGCCGGCGAAGCCAGCCGCGCCCCACAGCAGGCCGGACAGCAGCCGGTTGGTACGGCGCAGCTCGCGCACCAGGGCGCGCATGTCGGCATCGTCGCGCCGCTGGACCTGCCCCTTGAGGGCGTCGTGCAGCAGCCGCGGCAGCTCGGGGATGAGCTGGGCGAAACGCGGCGCCTCCTTCTGCAGCTGGTTGGCCAGGGCCGGCCAGCCGACCTGCTCGTTCATCCAGCGCTCCAGGAAGGGCTTGGCCGTGGCCCAGAGGTCGAGCTCCGGGTCGAGCTGGCGGCCCAGGCCTTCGACGTTGAGCAGGGTCTTCTGCAGCAGCACCAGCTGGGGCTGGATCTCGACGTTGAAGCGACGCGAGGTCTGGAACAGACGCAACAGCACCTGGCCGAGGGAGATGTCCTTCAGCGGGCGGTCGAAATGCGGCTCGCAGACGGCGCGAACGGCGCTTTCGAGGGCGTCGACGCGGGTCTCGGGCGGCACCCAGCCGGAGGCGATGTGCAGCTCGGCGACGCGCTTGTAGTCGCGCTGGAAGAAGGCGATGAAGTTCTGGGCGAGGTAGTCCTTATCCACCTCGGTCAGCGTGCCCATGATGCCGAAGTCCAGGGCCACGTAGCGGCCGAAGGTCTCGGGCGCCAGGCTCACCTGGATGTTGCCGGGATGCATGTCGGCGTGGAAGAAGCCGTCGCGGAACACCTGGGTGAAGAAGATGGTCACGCCGTCGCGGGCCAGCTTGGGGATGTCGATGCCGGCGGCCTCGAGCGCTGGACGGTGCGAGATCGGCACGCCCTTCATGCGCTCCATGACGATGACCTCGGAGCTGCACAGCTCCCAGTGCATCTCGGGTACCAGGATGAGGTCGAGCCCCTCCATGTTGCGGCGCAGCTGGGCGGCATTGGCGGCCTCGCGCACCAGGTCCAGCTCGTCGTGCAGATAGGTGTCGAACTCGGCGACCACCTCGCGCGGCTTCAGGCGCCGGCCGTCGGCCGAGAAGCGCTCGATCCAGACGGCCAGCTGGCGCATCAGCGACAGGTCGTCTTCGATGATGTCCAGCATGCCGGGGCGCAGCACCTTGACGGCAACCTCGCGGCCGTCTTTCAGCGTCGCGAAATGCACCTGGGCGATGCTGGCACTGGCCACGGGCTCGGCGTCGAAGCTGGCGAACAGCTGCTCCAGCGGCCGGCCGAAGGCGCGTTCGATCATCTCGCGGGACAGGGCGGCGGAAAACGGCGGGACCCGGTCCTGCAGCCTGGCCAGCTCCAGCGCCACGTCCTCGGGCAGCAGGTCGCGCCGCGTCGACAGTACCTGGCCCAGCTTGACGAAGATGGGCCCCAGATGCTCCAGGGCCAGCCGCAGGCGCACGCCACGTGGTTCCTGCCAGCTGCGGCCCAGGCGGGTCAGCCGGCGCAGCAGCTGGAAACGCCGCCGGCGCAGTCCCGACAGGGCCAGGTCATCGAGACCGAAGCGCCAGACCGTCCACAGGATGACCAGCAGCCGCGAGACAAACCTCATGCGCCGCTACCGGACGTCGTCGTCGCGAAACGCGCGGCCATGCCGGACAGGCTGCGCCGCAGGGTGCGGCCGAACTGGGCGAGCTGGCGGGCGGGCAAGGGTCCGACGATGCCGGCCAGGTCGTCCTCGATGTCCCAGCGCAGGTTGTCCATCAGCCAGTGCATCTCGCCGGCAAAGCCGGCATCGCCCTGCACGCTGACGGTCGGCTGCTCGCCCGTCAGGGCACCCAGGGCCAGCTTGGCGGGGTTGGAAGCGTCGATCTCGATGCGCAGGCCGCCGGCGCCCTGCGGCGGAGCGTCCAGCCGCTCGAAAAGACCCGCCGGCGTGACACCGAGTATCAGGTCAGGTGCCGCAGGCAGCAGCACCGGCCAGCCAGCCAGGTGGACGACGAGGCCGCGGCCGGCCAGTGGGCGCAGGCGTTGCGCGGCGATGGGCTCCCGCGACACGACGTGGTTGATCAGCAAGACGAGGCGGTCCTGCAGGGCCGGCATCAACAGCGGCGCGACGGAGGGCAGCGGAGGCAGGGGCGGCATGGACCAGGACGCAGACATGCGCAAGATTGTAGGCAGCGGACCCTGAACAAGGGACGCGTGCCTTGGGACTGTCAAATTTGTTGGTAGAGAATCCCTGATCGTTTTCCCGCCCCTGGGGCAACGCCGCGCCGAGTGGATCAAGAAACCTGCCACGATGTTTGAGGACCGCAGCTACAAAAGGACGTTCTACAGCGCACCCCAGTCGGTCGAATCGCTGATTGCCGCCTTTCTGGAGCCCGGCCTCATCGTCCTGACCTTCCTCTTGGTGAACGATCATTTCGGCGAGCCGGTGCTGCGCCCGACTCTGACGCTGTGCCTGCTCGTCTTCGCCCTCACCTTCCCGGGCCGCAACCGCTTCAGCGACCATCCGGCCAGCGCTCTCGTGGACGTGCTGTCGTCCTGGCTGGTGCTGCTGGGCATCCTGCTGCTGTGCGGGTACGCGACCAACAGCCTGCACTACTTCGAGGACGAGGTACTGCTGTGGTGGGCCATCATCACCCCCATCGCCCAGATCGTGGCCATCGAGGCCGGACGCCGCATCCAGCAATGGCGGGCGCGTGACCCGCACGCACGGCGCACCGCCGTCATCGTCGGCGCCGGCGCCCTGGGCCACAAGGTGGCACGGGCGCTGCGCGATTCCCAGGGCGTCATCTGCCTGGGCTATTTCGACGACCGCGCGCCCGAGCGCCTGCACCCCGAGGCCGGCACCTCTATCGTCGGCACGCTGGCCCAGCTCAGCGACTTCGTGCGCGACAAGAGCGTGCGCGAGGTCTACATCACCTTGCCGCTGGGCTCCCAGCCACGCATCGTCGAGCTGCTGGAGCAGGTGCAGGGCACGACCGCATCGCTGTTCTTCGTGCCCGACGTCTTTGGCATCAGCATCATCCAGGGCCGGCTGCAGGACGTCTCCGGCGTGCCGGTCGTCGGCATCTGCGAAACGCCGTTCACAGGCACCAACCAGCTCATCAAGCGCGTCAGCGATGTCGTGCTGTCCGCCCTTATCCTGGTGCTGATTTCGCCGCTGCTGCTGATCATCGCCATCGGCGTCAAGCTCAGCTCGCCCGGCCCCATCATCTTCAAGCAGAAGCGCAATGGCCTGGACGGCGAGGAGATCGTCGTCTACAAGTTCCGCTCCATGCGTGCGCTGGACAACGGCAACGTCGTCAAGCAGGCCACCAAGGACGACCCCCGCATCACCCGCTTCGGCGCCTTCATCCGCCGCACCTCGCTCGACGAACTGCCCCAGTTCATCAACGTGCTGCAGGGCCGCATGAGCATCGTGGGCCCGCGCCCGCATGCGGTCGCGCACAACGAGGAATACCGCAAGCTCATCAAGGCCTACATGGTGCGCCACAAGGTCAAGCCCGGCATCACCGGCTGGGCTCAGGTGAATGGCATGCGCGGCGAGACGGACACCATCGACAAGATGGCCGCACGCGTCGAATACGATCTGGAATACCTGCGCAACTGGTCGCTGGCCCTTGATCTGCAGATCATCCTGCGGACCGTGAGGCTGGTGGTGTTCGATCGCCATGCCTATTAAACCCGCCCACCTCTCATGTCGTTGGACGGCCCTGGCGGTCCTCGCATCGGCCACCGGCCTGGCCTCGCCGGCACAGGCCCAGACCGATGACACGACGCCCTTCTATGCCGGAGGCTCGCTGGGCGTCTCGCATGTCTCCAATCTCTTCCGGCAGGCGGGCACCAGCAACAGCGACACCGTCATCAGCACCGGCCTGCTCGCCGGCCTGGATCAGAAGTTCGGCCGCCAGCACTTCACCGCGGACGGATCGCTGCAGCACAACCGCTATTCCAGCAACAGCGGGCTGAACAACGAGTCCTACAACCTGCGCAGCGCCCTGAACTGGGCGACGGTGGGCGATCTGTCGGGCACGCTCAGCGCCAGCTCCAGCCGCTCGCTGGCCGACTTCAACATCGGTGGCGGCGTCGACCCCATCCTCAAGAAGAACATCGAGAGCAACAACGAATACGCGGCCCTGGTCCGGCTCGGCCTGGCAACGCGTTACTCCGTCGAAGCCGGCTGGACGCACAGGCGGCACGACTTCAGCGCCGCGGAATACGACCGCTTCATCTACCACCAGAACACCGGCTCCCTGGGCCTCTATGCAACGCCCGGAAGCAATCTGCGGCTGGGCCTCGTGGGTCGGCACACCCGGGGGCAGTACCCCCGCTACCCCATCGGCATCATTTTCAATCCCGACGTCTTGGCGTTCCAAGTCGTCAGCGCGCCGGACGACTTCAGTCGCAACGACGTTGACTTCACCGCCCACTGGGATACCGGTGGCCGCAGCACGCTGGACACCCGGCTGAGCAGCAGCCACCTCAAGCACGGCCTGAGCGTCCTGCCCGATTTCAACGGCACGACCGGAGCCGTCGGCTGGAATTGGCAGCCCACGACCAAGTTGCAGCTGGGTCTGCAGTATTCGCGCGACACCGGACAGGACAGCCGGGTTCAGGCCAGCGACGTGAACCGCATCTACAACACCTGGAGGCTGAATGGCATCTACGCGCTGACAAGCAAGATCAGCCTCAACGCCAGCGCCAGCAGCGTCCGCAACCGCAGCACCAGCGAAACACAGCAGGCCAACGGTTTCGAAAACAACAAGGCCTACAGCCTCGGCACGCGTTGGGCCCTGTCGCGCAGCGTCAGCTTCGCGTGCCAGTACGACCACGCAAGCCGCGACAGCAGCATCCCGCAATACGTCTACAGCGCCAGCAGCTACGGCTGCACCGGCCAAGCCATCCTCTACTGATGACCACTATCCTGCTCACCGGGGCCGCCGGCTACATCGCCTCGCACACCTGGCTGGCCCTGCAGCAGGCCGGCTACCGGGTCGTCGGCGTCGACAACTTCGCCAACAGCTCGCCCGTCGTGCTGGAGCGCCTGGCCGAGCTGGCCAGCGCGCCCATCGAATTCGAGCGCGCCGACGTCTGCGACGCGGCGGCCCTGGACGAGATCTTCAGCAGCTACCGGCCCGCGGCTGTCGTGCATTTCGCGGCCTACAAGGCCGTCGGCGAATCGGTCAGCCAGCCCCTGGCCTACTACCGCAACAACCTCGGCGGCCTTGTCAACAGCTGCGAGGTCATGAAGCGCCACGGCTGCACGCGCATGGTGTTCAGCTCCAGCGCCACCGTCTATGGCGCCCCGGAAAAGCTGCCGTTGCGCGAGGATGCCCCCACCTCGTCGACCAACCCCTACGGCGCCACCAAGCTGATGGGCGAGCAGATCCTGCGCGACCTGGGGGTGGCCGACGCCCTGGCTGCCCAAGGCGGTGCCTCCGGCCCCGCGTGGCAAACCGCCTGCCTGCGCTACTTCAACCCCGTGGGCGCCCATCCAAGCGGCCGCATCGGCGAAGACCCGCGCGGCACGCCCAACAACCTCATGCCCTATGTGGCCCAGGTGGCCGTCGGGCGGCGCGACAAGCTGTCCGTCTTCGGCAACGACTACCCGACGCCCGATGGCACCGGCGTGCGCGACTACATCCACGTCTGCGACCTGGCCGAAGGCCACGTCGCGGCCCTGCGCTGGCTGCTGGCCAACCCCGGCTCACTGACCGTCAACCTCGGCACCGGCCAGGGCTACAGCGTGCTGGACCTGGTGCGCGCCTACGAGGCCGCCAGCGGCCGCAGCGTGCCCTATGAAATCGTGCCGCGCCGCCCGGGCGATGTGGCCGCCTGCTGGGCCGATCCGGCCCTGGCCCGCGACACCCTGGGTTGGGAAGCCAAGCTCGACCTGGCCCGCATGTGCGAGGACAGCTGGCGCTGGCAACACGACAATCCCCACGGATTCAAACCCGCCTGACACGGGCACTCCAACAATGATCCAGGTCCAACCCGTCATCATGGCCGGCGGCTCCGGCACCCGGCTGTGGCCGCTGTCGCGCGCCGGCTATCCCAAGCAATTCCTCGTGCTGTCGGGCAATGAAAGCCTGTTCCAGCTGGCCGCCCGCCGCCTCGCGGCCCTGGCCTCGCCGGAGTTTGAGCTGGCCGGCCCCTGCATCGTCGGCAACGAGGAGCACCGCTTCCTCGTGCTGGACCAGCTGCGCGAAACCCGGCTGGAGCCCAGCAGCGTGCTGCTGGAGCCGCTGGGCCGCAACACGGCGCCGGCCCTGACGCTGGCGGCCCTGGCGGCCCTCGAAGGCGGCGCCGATCCCGTTCTCGTCGTCACGCCGGCCGACCAGACCGTCACCAACGCCGCCGCCTTCACGGCCGCGCTGCAGGACGCCGTCCGCATTGCCTCCGAGGGCGCCATCGCCATCCTCGGCATCACGCCCGACCGCCCCGAGACGGGTTATGGCTATATCCGCACCGCGAGCGATGCCGCCGGCCTGGCCGTCGCCCAGTTCGTCGAGAAGCCCAACCTGGAGACTGCCCAGCGCTACCTCGCCGCGGGCGACTACTACTGGAACAGCGGCATGTTCGTGCTGCGCGCCAGCGTCTGGATGAAGGCGCTGGAGCGCTTCCGCCCCGACATCGCCGCCGCCACGCGCGCCGCGTGGGCCGTGCGCAAGACCGACGCCAAGTTCGTGCGCCCGGGCAAGGCCGAGTTCGCCGCCGTGCCCAGCGAATCCGTCGACTACGCCGTGATGGAGCGCTGCCCAGGCACCGACATCTCGCTGCGCATGATCGCCCTGGATGCCGGCTGGAACGACCTCGGCGCCTGGGAGGCGGTCTGGCAGGTGGCCGACAAGGACGCCGACGGCAATGCCTTCGTCGGTGACGCGCTGATCGCCGACAGCAGGAACACGCTGGTCCACGCCACCAGCCGCTTGGTCGGCGTCGTCGGCCTGACCGACATCGTCGTCGTCGAGACGGCTGATGCGGTGCTGGTCAGTGACCGCGCGCGCAGCCAGGAGGTCAAGCAGATCGTCAACCGCCTGGGCGCCGAACAGCGCGGCGAGCATGCCCTGCACCGCAAAGTGCACCGCCCCTGGGGCTGGTACGACAGCATCGACTCCGGCGAGCGCTTCCAGGTCAAGCGCATCATGGTCAAGCCGGGGGCGTCATTGAGCCTGCAGATGCACCACCACCGCGCGGAGCACTGGATCGTCGTCAGCGGCACGGCCGAGATCGTCAACGGCGACAAGACCATCCTGCTGACCGAGAACCAGTCCACCTACATCCCGCTGGGCCAGACCCACCGCCTGGCCAATCCTGGCAAGGTACCGCTGGAAATCATCGAGGTGCAGTCCGGCTCCTACCTGGGCGAGGACGACATCGTCCGCTTCGAAGACACCTACGGCAGAACATGACCATCCTCGTCACCGGCGGCGCCGGTTTTATCGGCAGCAACTTCGTGCTCGACTGGCTGCGCCAGTCCGACGAACCCGTGGTCAACCTCGACGTGCTGACCTATGCCGGCAACCTCGAGAACCTGGCCGCGCTGGACGGCGACGCGCGCCACATCTTCGTCAAGGGCGACATCTGCGACCGTGCGCTGGTCGACCGGCTGCTGGCCACGCATCTGCCGCGCGCTATCGTGCACTTCGCTGCCGAGAGCCATGTGGACCGCTCCATCCACGGCCCTGGCGCCTTCATCAAGACCAACGTCGAGGGCACGTTCACGCTGCTGGAGGCCGCCCGCGCCTACTGGGGCGCACTGGAGGGCGAGGCCAAGGCTGCCTTCCGCTTCCACCACGTGTCGACCGACGAGGTCTATGGTTCGCTGAAGCCCGGCGACCCACCGTTCGCGGAAGACCACCCGTACGAGCCCAACAGCCCCTACTCGGCCAGCAAGGCCGCCAGCGACCACCTCGTGCGCGCCTGGCACCACACCTATGGCCTGCCGGTCGTCACCACCAACTGCTCCAACAACTACGGGCCTTATCACTTCCCCGAGAAGCTGATCCCGCTGATGATCGTCAACGCGCTTGCGGCTAAGCCCCTGCCCGTCTATGGCGACGGCCAGCAGATCCGCGACTGGCTCTACGTCACCGACCACTGCAGCGGCATCCGCGCCGTGCTGGCCGGCGGCCGCCTCGGCGAGACCTACAACATCGGCGGCTGGAACGAGAAGGCCAATATCGACATCGTCAAGACGGTCTGCGCCCTGCTCGACGAACTCAGGCCGTCGGCCGAAGGCCCCTACGCCCGCCTCATCACCTATGTGAAGGACCGCCCCGGCCACGACCGCCGCTATGCCATCGACGCCCGCAAGATCGAGCGCGAGCTGGGCTGGCGGCCGGCCGAGACCTTCGAGACCGGCATCCGCAAGACGGTGCAGTGGTATCTGGACCATCCGGAATGGGTAGCGCGCGTGCAAAGCGGCGCCTACAAGGACTGGGTCGCCAAGCAATACACCCCATGAAGATTCTGTTGCTCGGCAAGGGTGGCCAGGTCGGCTGGGAGCTGCAGCGCTCGCTGGCCGTGGCCGGCGAGGTCCTGGCCCTGGACCATGACGACGGCGCCGACTTCACCCAGCCTGAGGCCCTGCTCGCCCTGGTCCAGGCCTTCGCGCCACAGGTCATCGTCAATGCCGCGGCCCACACCGCCGTCGACAAGGCCGAGAGCGAGCCCGCGCTGGCGCGCCAGATCAATGCCACCACCCCCGCCCTGCTCGCCATCGAGGCCAAGCGCCTCGGGGCACTGCTGGTGCACTACTCGACCGACTATGTCTTCGACGGCAGCGGCAACCAGGCCCGCGACGAGGAGGCTGCCATCGGCCCGCTCAGCGTCTACGGCACGACCAAGGCCGAGGGCGAGGACGGTATCCGCGCCAGCGGCTGCCAGCACCTCATCCTGCGCACCAGCTGGGTCTTTGGCGCCCGTGGCGGCAACTTCGCCAAGACCATGCTGCGCTTGGGCCAAGAGCGCGAGCAGCTCAAGGTCATCGCCGACCAGATCGGCGCTCCCACCGGGGCCGACCTGCTCGCCGACCTGACCGTGCACATGCTGCGCGCCGCACGCGTGAACCCGGCCTTCACCGGCACCTATCACGCGGTGGCCGGTGGCGAGACCAGCTGGCACGACTACGCCCGCTTCGTCATCGAATTCGCCCGCGCCCGCGGCACCCCCATCAAGGTCGCGCCGGACCAGATCCTCGCCATCCCGACGAGCGACTATCCGACGCCTGCCAGGCGCCCCTTGAATTCGCGCCTGGCCACGACCAAGCTGCAGCAACGCTTCGGCCTGACACTGCCGCACTGGCAGCCGGGTGTCCAACGCATGCTCGAAGAAATCCTCTGAGGACCGTATGAAGAACCGAAAGGGCATCATCCTCGCCGGTGGCTCCGGCACACGGCTGCACCCGGCGACGCTGGCCGTCAGCAAGCAGCTGCTGCCGGTCTACGACAAGCCGATGGTCTATTACCCGCTGACCACGCTGATGCTGGCGGGCATCCGCGACATCCTCTTGATCAGCACGCCCCAGGACACGCCGCGCTTCGAGGCCCTGCTGGGCGATGGCGCGCGCTGGGGCCTGAATATCAGCTATTGCGTGCAGCCCAGCCCCGACGGCCTGGCCCAGGCCTTCATCCTCGGCCGCGACTTCGTCGGCGACCACCCCAGCGCCCTGGTGCTCGGCGACAACATCTTCTACGGCCAGAACTTCGGCGGCCTGCTGGGCAACGCCACCAGCCGCGAACAGGGCGCCAGCGTCTTCGCCTACCACGTCACCGACCCGGAACGCTACGGCGTCGTCGAGTTCGACAAGGAACTGCGCGTCCTGTCCATCGAAGAGAAGCCCAAGCAGCCCAAGAGCAACTACGCCGTCACGGGCCTGTACTTCTACGACGAGCAGGTCTGCGACATCGCCGCCGGCATCAGGCCCAGCGCCCGCGGCGAGCTCGAGATCACCGACGTCAACGCCCACTACCTCAGGCAGGGACAGCTCAGCGTGGAGATCATGGGCCGGGGCTACGCCTGGCTGGACACCGGCACGCACGACAGCCTGATGGAGGCTGGCCAGTTCATCGCCACGCTCGAAAAGCGCCAGGGCCTCAAGGCCGCCTGTCCCGAGGAAATCGCCTTCCGCGCCGGCTGGATCAGCGCCGCCGAGCTGGAGGCCCTGGCCCGGCCGCTGGCCAAGAATGGCTACGGCCAGTACCTGCTCAAGCTGCTGTCCGACCTGGCGCCCTGATCATGCAAGTCACCCCCACCGCCCTGCCCGAAGTCCTGCTCATCGAACCCAAGGTGTTTGGCGACGCCCGCGGCTTCTTCATGGAAAGCTGGAACGAGGAACGCTTCAACCAGGCGGTGGGCCAGGAGGTCCGCTTCGTACAGGACAACCATTCGCGTTCGTCCAGAGGCGTGTTGCGCGGCCTGCACTACCAGCTCGCCCCGCACGCCCAGGGCAAGCTCGTGCGCTGTGTTGCCGGCGCGGTCTTCGATGTCGCCGTCGACCTGCGCCGTTCCAGCGCCAACTTCGGTCGCTGGGTCGGTTTCGAGCTGTCCGCCGAGAACCAGCGCCAGGTCTGGATCCCGCCCGGCTTCGCACATGGCTTCCTCGTCATCAGCGAGACCGCGGACTTCCTCTACAAGACCAGCGGGCGCTACGCGCCGGAATGCGAGGGCGCGGTGCGCTGGGATGACCCGACCATCGGTGTCCATTGGCCGCTGCAGGGGCTCACGCCCCAGCTGTCGGCCAAGGACGTGGTGGCACCGTTGCTCGGCGATGCCAAGACCTTCGACTGAACGTCCGGGCGGCATCGACACTGAGCAGTTAGCGCCCTCGAGTCTGTTGAGTCCTTAGGACTCCCAAGTTGGTACATGACTTATCCATGGCGGCAAGGCCGAGGGCATCATGTGTTGGCGCCGATCAAAATTTTCCCCACTGTCGCGCCACGTCCCCAATTCCGAAGCAATGAGGCGCTTGGCACTTGTCCTCTCAAGATTTCTGGCGGATCCGTTGCTCCAAGCCCTTCATGTAGTTGACAAAGTCCACGCTGTTTTCTGGCCGCTCCTTTGGAACGGTCTTGTCGCCTTTCAATGAGGGATGCTTTTCGAGCGTGGAAGCGTGCATGTCGTGCAGGTGCGTGATGTCTGCCGCAGAAGGGTTGGGGCCGTCGAAGTGAGGTACTTGGACATTGCGGAGCGGGTCGTCAGTGCGCGCCGCGTTCAGGCTAAGCACGCTGCTGAGGTCGCAGGCCGCTGCGACGCGTTTTGACGGAAGCGGAGCAAGATTCCATTTGTTCTGGATCGTCTTGAGGACCACGGTGTGCTCGATGGGAGGCGCACCATCCGGCGCCCGAAACACGGTACCCGGCCGTATCCAAGGCGAGACCAACACAGCCGGGACTCGGGGGCCCAAGCGATTGAACGCAAACTTGTTGACGCTCGAATCCGTCGACTTGTCCGGCGCGACGACTCCGCCGCCCCATGGCGGTGGCACGTGGTCATAACAGCCACCGCTTTCGTCATAGGTGATGATGAGCAGCGTCGAAGACCAGTCTGGTCCGTTGCGCAAGGCGGCATACGTGTCGGCGATGAGCTGTTCGCCGGCGAAGACGTCCGACACTGGATGCTGATCGTTCTGGCCCACCGCGCCGCCACCACCCCAGGCCGGTTCGATAAAGCTGAACTCCGGCAGAGTACCGTTGGCCGCCGCGCTCTTGAAGTCCGTGAAGGATCCCTTGCGCCACGCCTGTGCAGGATCCATGGTGTCGGGGAAGTCGTTCATGGTCAGCACCCGACCACAACCGTAGATTCGCCATTGCTTGCCGGCATCGACCAGCCGCCCAAAGATGCTGGGCGTATTGTAGGAAGGAGGCTTGGCGAAGGTGTCGTCGATCTGGCCCAGCGACGTGCCGGCCAGTGCAAAGGCGCGGTTGGGAAATGTTTCGCTGGGCACGGAGGCAAACCACTGGTCGCACACTGCAAATCCACGAGCCAGGGCCGACAGCACTGGCAATGTCTCCGGCGCGAAGCAGCCCATGATGGCGCTCTCAGCGGTGCCTTCGATGTAAAACTGCTTTCTCGGCGCGTTGGGCATCTCCTGGATCCGATTGGCGAAATCCTGGACGTGCCCTTGGTTGGACTGTGCCGGCAGCGGTGCCTTGCTGGGCGCCCTTTTTGTGCCAAAGAGTTGGACGTTGCGTCGTATGAAGGACTCACCTGGATTCACGCAGGGCATGAACTGGGCGTTCTCCGTAGTTGGCGTGATGCGGAAAACCGGTACCGCCTGACCATTCGAGCCGGGGTTGCTTTCTTTGCCTGTTAGACCCTCATAGGCTTGGCCCAGCGGGGAGCGATTCTGTTGGTCGGTGTAGAGCCAACCCAACATGTGGTCAAACGATCGGTTCTCCAGCATTAGCAGGACGATGTGCTGGATCTTTTCAAGATTTGACGACATCAAAGGACTCCAAGAGTTTTGGATCTGACGCAGGCAAAAAGTACTTGTGTCTCGCGCCCCCCCCGCCCGAGAGCGCCTCACGTCTCGGGCGGCATCATCGCGGCGATGGTCCCGTTTGAGACATCGCGAACATCAAGACATGTCATCAAGACTGTGGATGCCAGTCAGCGCCTGGATGCAGGCTCGAGTGGGGCACTTGACAGGGTCGTCTTGAGCCGGTCGCGTCTTCCTGAAGCAGTCGGTCGCCAGGTGGTCTTGCCGACGCCGCAACCCAGCGACCGTTGTTGGCAGTGATGCGGTCAGATGACAGCGACGCGAGCCAGCGCCCGGTATGTGCAGCAGCGGTCTCTAAGGCTGCGGACCGCGACTGTCTCTGACCAGCCTCAAGCCGCTGTACAGCACCCTTCGGCGGCTCCGCAGCGGCAGCGAGGGTCGCGTTGCTACGCTGCTGCACACTTCGGCCAAAAACGAGGAAGAACATGCTGCATTGCCCGGCTTGCTTCAAGCCCACTATCCCAAACTGGCGAAAGTACTTCTCCGGACGGGAGCGTTTCAAGTGCCCTAACTGTGCTGTTTGGCTGGCTTATCGCACGCAGGATTCATCACCCTCGCGCAAGTCATCCGGGCGTCGGTGGTCTTGGATCAGACTGAGTGCGTTGGCCCTGTGCTTTCACGCGCTCACGCTCATCGTGATAGGTGGCCTCTTATACGCCAAGTGCTACATCGCGATGGTCCCAAGCTCAGTCGGATGGATGTTTCTCTTGGCCTTGGCTTGGGGTGGGATTGGCTCAGAACTATCCCGTCTGAAGCGCCGGCGACTCTCGGTTGCAGAGCGCCAAGATAGCCGCCCTTCCCTAGACGGCCTGAGAGATATGGCCTCGATTGCGATGAGTCGGGAAGGGCGCAGCGCCATGCTCTCGTTGCTTCTGTTCTTGGCGCTGATCTTCGGCGGTGCAATGACCTGGCGACCGATTGCGTTGGAGCTTAGGAAGGCACTGCCTCCGCCGTCCTCCTGTGAGACGAGTGGGCTGAGCAAACCGACGCTTGGTCCGCTAGCAGCCTGAAGCCGCTGTAGAGCGGCGGAGGGCAGCTTCGCAGCGTCAGGAGCCGGTCACGGCCGGCAATGCTGCTCACGCTAGGTATCGGCAAGCCGACATCCGATCCGGTGGCCCGCATTGGGATGAATGGCAGCAGTGCGAGGTACAGCGTAAGCGTGGCCTGACGGCCCTCTTGACCGAAGCGCGGTAGCTCAGATGTCCAGCACGTGGCGCAGCAACCCGAAGCCCACGCGCCACTTGGTGCCGTCGCCCGGGTCGATGCTGGCGGTGCGCTCGTTGATGCGCACGATGGTGCCGACCACCGTGTTGAGGTACTTGTCCTCGAAGGCGACCTTCTCGCC